>RCNE010000991.1_pt1 | contig 15431 bp, 14 predicted proteins | sample 2041361 | NCBI WGS metagenome assembly RCNE01 (sample SAMN09708229, study PRJNA481090) | Marine sediment metagenome, whole genome shotgun sequencing project.
ATGTAAAATTTCCGCTTGTCCTGAATGGTCACAGTGCATTTCCTCCGGATGGTGCAATAGTGACTATTCTATCTCGTTGGGGAATTTCTGGGGAATTTCTCGCGATCCATGCAACACTACCCGATGCCCACCCGCACCTATCCAAAACTAACTGGCCAGACGGTAACCGACACCATAGACAGATTCAATCAGGTCGGAACCGGGCCCGGATTCCGCCAGTTTCCGCCGCAGATTCTTGACGTGCGTGTCCACGGTCCGATCGCTGACGATACGGTAGTCACTGTAAATTGAGCTCATCAACTGGTCACGCGAGAACACCCGTCCGGGCTGGGCAGCCAGGTGACTGAGCAGGGCGAATTCCACCGGTGAGAGTTTGAGTTGCCTGTTGTTAATGGTGGCGCTATGAAGTTCTTTATCTATCTTCAAACCGGAAACCGGTGTGTTTTGTCCAGCGGCACCGGCCCTGCGCAGTACGGCCTTAACCCTGGCCACCACTTCCCTTGGGCTAAATGGCTTACAGATATAGTCATCCGCGCCGAGTTCCAGACCCAGCAGACGATCGATCTCCTCCACCAACGCGGTTACCATGATAATTGGCACCTGGCTTTTTGAACGGATGGCCTTGCATACCTCCAGACCGTCCATACCGGGAAGCATCAGATCCAGCAACACCAGGTCCGGTGACACCTCCTCGAACACCTGCATCGCCTCGTCACCGCGGGCCACCCAACGGGTTTGGTAGCCACCGGTTTTTTCCAGGTAGTCGCTTAGTAACTTCGCAAGTTTCACCTCGTCCTCGACTATCAGAATGGTGGCCTGCATTTTCATTTATCCAGTGGCAGCGTAGTTGTGATCAGTAGTCCGCCGTCCGGGCTGGGTTGTGCCGTGATCTGTCCGCCATGAGCTTCGACAATATTTCGGCAAATAGACAGACCCAAACCACTGCCGCCCGAGTTGCGATTGCGGCTGCCTTCAAGACGGTACAGTCGATCGAACAGATGCTCACATTCATCCCTGCTTGCGCCGGGTGCGCTATCACTGATGGTGAGTTGCGCCTGCTGTTTGTGTTTTTTGAGCACGACAGAAATCTTACCGCCACTATCGGTATAACGCAGGGCGTTGTCCAGTAAATTGCGCAAAAGTTGACGCAGACGTTGTTCATCACCCTGTAAATTGAATGCCTGCTGCGGGCTTGAATAACTGAGATCCAGGGTCTTGCTGTCCGCCTGGCCCTGGAAGGAATCTGCAGTCAACTGCACCAGTTCATTGAGATCCACCCCTTGCATCTTGTAGGCCAGCGCACCGGAGTCGGTCAATGTCAGATTGCGCAGATCGTCGATGAGGGCAGAGAGATGATTGACCTCGTCACGCACCGAATCCAGTTGTTCCCTGTTCATCGGGCGTACACCATCGCTCATCGCCTCCAGTTCCCCGCTGATAATTGCCAACGGTGTACGCAACTCATGCGCCATATCGGACATCCAGCGTTTACGGGCGGTCTCATGCTCGCTCAATGCGGATGACAGACGATTGACATCATCGCCAAGTTTCGCGATTTCGTCGCTGCCGCGTATATCCAGTTGTTGACCAAAGTCACCTGCGGCCACCGCACGGATACCCTGCGCGACCGCGTTAACCGGCCGGCTAAGATGGCGCGCCAACAGCCATGCCACCAACGCGGCCACGGCCAGACCCAGTGCCAGACCGATGAGCAGGTTATCGCGTAACTGAGTAATAAAGGCTTCTTCTTCAGGTAAGGCTACACCACGAATCATGGTAACACCGAGCCAACCGACAACCGTGCCATTGTTTTTTATAGCCAACAGCTTGTCTTGCGGGATATCCGCTGGGACTTCCCCGGTGACGCGGGCATAATCTGCATCCAGTAGAAAAATGCGCTGGGGAAGACCATTGCGTCCAAGCGGTCCCGGCCCGCCTCTCTGACCTTGACCCCCAGGTCCCCGGCGTCCTCCGTGTGGTGGAGGGTTTGCTCTTCCCTGCCCAAATTCGAACCGGGTTTCAGAATCCTGAAGTAAGGCATTAAACACGAGACCGCGGAACTCACGCGGGTTACCGGCCAAGTCATCCCAGCTACCGTGAGCCCTGTACCAACTGGCTAATTCAGGCACCACAAGCTCCACCTGGCTGCGTTCCTGGTGCTGAAGAAAATCGATGAAACCACGGCCAATACTGGCACGTGTGACCAAGGTGATCAGCACCAGCACCAACGCGGCGCAGGCGAACATCGCAATTAACAGCTTGTGAATAAGTTTCAGTTTCATCAATTTATTCCCGACACAGCTATATCCTGCACCACCCTTGTGATACGGACAACAGCTTCGGCTCAATCTCCTCATTTTCTTCAAATTTGATCCTAATTCGAAGACTAATGTGGAGGCTGACAAAAACAACCGGAGAGCATATCCGCTAACCGGGAAACTGATAAGCCAACGAAGGAAACTATCATGAAAAAGACATTACTGGTTGCACTCATACTCATGCTCTCTGCGGGAATGGCGATTGCGCAACAACAAGGTGGCCCAGGCGGTGGCAAAGGCAATCGTGGTGACTCTCAAGCCGACAACCGTGGTAATCCGGTTGAACGCCTGACCGAACGTCTCGGTCTCGACGAGGCCCAGACCGCAGAAATCGCGCTAATTTTTGAAGAATCCCAGCTATTGCGTGAGGAAGAACGGGAAAGAAACCGGGCGGTAGCCGATGAAATCCGTGCCACCACCCATGCGCAGGTTCTGGAAGTACTCACCCCTGATCAGCAGGCCCTTTTTGAAGAACAGCGACAGGAACGTGAACAAATGAGACAGGCCATCAAAGAATTTCGTGATGACCGAGGTTTTGGCGGCGGCAGGGGCACCGGAGATTGTAATGGCTAGGTATTGATCTGAAAGCTTTACTCCTCATCCCTCGGTCCGGGTACCTAAGCAAACCCCGAACACCCGGCCGGGGGAATTTAATCCCGCTTCACGCGGGATTTTTTTGTTCTTGACTTCCCAGACGACGATAACGCGACCGATGGTCCAGTATGCAGCCGCGCAGCCGATTGCATAGGGCGTCGCCGGTACCAGAGTTATTGAATTGAGAACCAATGAAAAATTAGAAGTGGTGCCGGCACCAAGATTCGAACTCGGGACCTACTGATTACAAATCAGTTGCTCTACCAACTGAGCTATACCGGCACTGGGTATATCAGGGGGAGGGAATTTTAGGTGCTGGAGACTTTCAGTGCAATGCTTTTAAATACGAATTTCACTCTTCACCTGTTCCGGTCTCACTGGTATCCTCCTGCCCGGTCTCGTCAGCTCGCTCCTGCCCGGCATCCAGAGTATCCTCCAGCCCGTCTTCAACGGTACTCTCCGGCTCAGTATCGATAGCATCCTGTGGCCCGGTACCGACAGCATTCCTCGGTTCAGTCTCGGTTGCAGCCTCTTGCCCGGTCACGACAGCATTCTCTGGTTCAGACTCGATAACGTCCAATTGCCCGATCCCGACAGCATTTTCCGCTTCAGGCTCGATAACGTCCAATTGCCCGATCCCGACAGCATTCTCCGCTTCAGTATCGATAGAGTCCTCTTGCCCGGTCACGACAGCATTCTCTGGTTCAGACTCGATAACGTCCAATTGCCCGATCCCGACAGTATTCTCCGCTTCAGTCTCGATTTCATCCTCTTGCCCGGTACCGACAGCGTTCTCCGGTTCAGGCTCTATAGCATCCCCTGACCCAGTCCGGACTGCATTCTCCGCTTCAGTCTCGACTGCATCCTCTTGCCCGGTCCCGATGACGGCTTTCGTTTCGGTCTCAACAGCCTGTTCCGGTGAGGTTCCAACAGCCTGATCTGGCAAGGTTTCAACCTGCTCTTGCGGCACGCTTTCAATATCTCCCCCGATATCCAGGTCTTCACTCCGGCCTGAGGCCGGTTCGTTGTTATCTTCGGGCACTTGTAGCTGGGCCGTGACCTGTGCAGGCTCCTGTGAACCTGCTCCAGCGAATTCAACCACATCATCTTCGGGGCATGGCAGTGAGCGCTGCATGAAATCATTTGGACGATTCTGCATATCCAGCGCGATCAGACTGGACCCGGGATTTTGCTCATAATCCAGCCAGTAGCGAGGCTCACCCTGACGCTGTACGCGCATCAAGGGCGCATATCCTTTGCTCTCAAGACTTTTCTTGCGTCTCTGGGCATTTTCCTGGCGCATGAAGTAACCCAGTGAGATCGCATTTTTCCAGTCACCATCAAAAACAACCCCGAGGTCTTCCAGACCTAGCGCCTGTAACGAAATCAGTGCCTGGTTCGCCTCCAGCAGAGACCCATAAGGGGGTATGAATATCCAGTAGCCTTTCTCCACCAGTGCCTCGGTTTGGCGCTCGCTGATACGCGTGGATACCTCCTGCAATAGCAAGCGGACTTCGTCTTTATCCTCACCCGAATGAAACGGCCCCAGGCTGAAGCACTGACGGTTACCGGTGAGTAAACCCTGGTCCTGCATCATTTCAGCAAAAAGATGAATGGTTGGTACGCTGGAGTTTTTCTTCACGGTCGGGGATGCCGTGGGTTCTGCCTCAACCGCAGGATTGCTACGTTGGAACCCGAACAGCAGCAGGTTCGCTACAAACAGGCTGATTACTAATATTCTTAACATCGGTCCATTTCTTAACATCGGTCCATTATATCTTTGTTTTACGCAAACTGACTTCGCCGGAATACAGTGTCAGAGTTTCATTGCCGGTATCAAGCAACAGCGCGCCGGATTCGCTGATACCAACCGCTATCCCCCGAACCACGCTTTTTCCGGCATCAACCTCAATGGTCTGCCCCTGTATACCATCTAGTTGCTTCCACGCATCTTTGAACGGTGCAAAACCCTGCTCTGCAAACAAATCCAGCCCGGTCACCAGTTCTTCCAGTACCAACGTGGCCAGGGTATTGCGTGAGCAGTCCGGTAATTGAGTATGTATGTCTGTCCATGGTTGATCAATCCCGGCGGTTAATGCCGAGGCAGGCATGTGAACATTTATACCCACGCCCAATACTGCATGACAAGGCCCCTGGGAGTCTCCTTGTACTTCAACCAGGCAACCGCATAACTTACGTCCATCCAGCAGCAGGTCGTTGGGCCACTTGACCCTGTGCCCTTTCAAACCCGCGCGGCTTAAGCCTTGCGCGGTTGCAAGCGCCACCACCAGTGACAGGCATCCGAGTTCAGACAGGGAGTTTTCGAGTTTCCAGCCGATAGATAAATATATGTTTCTTGCATAGGGAGAGTGCCATTGCCGGCCGCGTCTGCCACGGCCACCGGATTGGTGTTCGGCGAGGATAACCGCCGCGTGCTGGTCATCAATCGCCAACCGCCGTAAAGCCGAGTTGCTTGAGTCCAGTGAAGATTCTAACGTCAGGCCACGCAGTTTTTCGCGTACAGCAGGGTCGAGTCCGGCAAGAATCAAAGCGCTGTCCAGAAGCTCAAGTGGCTCCCTGAGCCGGTAACCCTTTCCGGCAACGGCATCAATTTCAATACCAAGCGCGCGCAGGCTTTCTACATGTTTCCATACCGCTGTGCGGCTGCAACCCAGTTCATGGGCGATGGCCTCACCGGACCGGGTTTCGTTCACCGACAGATAACCGGCCAGACGCTGGATGATTGCACTACTCATACGGAATAAACCCGGTCAGTGTTTGCGGGAAAAAATGTGTATTCGCTCAAAACGATTTTCTGTTCCGTTGCGCAGCTTACGCATATTCGCGCGGTGAGTGAAGAGTAGAAAAAACGCCAGGATAGCCGAAAACACCATCAGCGTATGATTGTTCATCGCCCAGGCAGCAGGTATCAAACTAAAAGCCGCCATCACCGTTGAAAGACCAACGTAACCGGTCATAATCAGGGTGATCAGCCAGGTGATAACCAGCGGCAGCAACAACCAGGGTTCGATGATGATGAGGGCTCCCACGGCAGTCGCTGCACCTTTACCGCCACGAAAACCATGCCAGACGGGAAAACAATGCCCCAACACGGCAGCAAACCCACACGCCATAATGAGCAACTTCGAATCCAGCACGGCCGTTGAACCGCCAAAATCCAGCGCCGGAATCCACCATGCAGCTATAAAACCCTTTCCAACGTCAATCACCACAACACCGAGCGCAAATATCAGACCCTGTGTGCGAAAAGCGTTGGTTCCGCCGGCATTACCGCTGCCCTGACTGCGGATATCAATTTTTTTGAGCCTGCCAAGCATCAAACTGCCGGAGATGGAACCCAGCAGGTAAGCGAGAATGATTTTTATGATGAAAGCAGCCATTATCTTTTGCAGTTCAGTTCAGTTCAGTTCAGTTCAATTGATCGGGTTGTGGTACAAAACCCACCACCAGTCCGTAACGAGCAACGAGAACACGCCAGCGTGAACTCGAAACCACCAGTCACTCGGATGCCAAGTGTATACAACGTTGCTGGAATTCACAGCTAGTGCATTGTATCGCAGTCATAAACCGGGACATCTTTTTGGCGAAAAATACCGGATTTTGGTCGGGATGACACCCTTTCAGAAAAAACCAACCTGCAAAGCAAGATAGTGCCTAATGGCACATTTGGCATGGAACCTGCATCGTTATACTTGTACACAGGACAGGAGAAAACGATGCAAGAAGAAACTTTTTTTGACAGCATGAAGAGAAATCTGAATGGTGAACCGGGGCAACCGATCGTATTGGGTGTTTGCAAGACGCTTGCCGCACGTCTCAACCAGGAAGTCTGGCTGATCAGGCTCGCCGCTATCGTTCTGGGTGTTTTTTACAGCTTTATCACCCTCGTTGTCTATATTCTGCTCGGACTGTTCATGGCAGAGACATCCCACCGCACCAAGAGCCTTTTTGAGGGCCTGGGTATCTGGTTCAGGGAGCTTACCGAAAAAGTAGGCAGGCAGTTTGGCAACACATTTGGAGATAAAAACTCTTCACACAGGGATTATTGAAGCCCGGTGCGTAAATGCTACGCACCGTGTTATTCAACTCTGAACCGATAAACATCGGCCGTCACTGCTTGCGGGTTCAGCATTCCTCCGGCCAGGTAATACCACCCGTCTGAAAATAACAGGCCACGATGGTCCATCGTACCCCGTGGCAGATCACCCAGGCGCTGCCAGTCTCCTGTTACGAAACTGTATCCGAATAACGATTTCTCAGCCTCGCTGGGTACACCGTTATAACCAATACCATTGAAGTTGTACGAGTTGACCGACCCGCCGGCAAAAACCACCCGCTGCCTGGAATCGCCCGTCGCCGCCATCCGGTAACGCGCAGCGCCTGGGTGTGATGGAACTGAACGCCAATGGATACGGCGGTGGTTATCTCCCGCAACCTTGCCTGCCCAACACTGGTTTGATGGTAAAAACTGGCGTGGACTATCGTCTTGAGGGTACTGAATCCTGACTCCGTCACAGATCAGCATTTGACCATCACTTATTCCACCGGAATGTCCGAAAACCGGTGCGCCCGGCCAGGGTGTGGCCTGTGCCCATGAAAGGGTCTGCGTATCCAGCACCTGTACGAGGTTCACATTACCCAGGTCGTGCCAACCACTGACCAGGTAGATATAGCGGTCCTGGTAAACCAACAGAACCGAGTCCTCAACTGGCACGGGCATATCCGTTACCCACTTCAGCGCTGATTCCCCTGGACGTATCCGGTAAACACCCGCAACGGATTCCTCACTGCCATCGGCTGCAACGGTATAACCACCAAACAACCAGGCCGCACCGCCGGCACTGACGGCTGAAGCGGCCAGCCTGCCCGACTTGCCCGGCACTGGCTCCAGCTCAGTCCAGCTTGTTGCACCGGGGTTCAATACAAATGCTGAAGATGAAATATCCTGCCAGGTTTTACCACTGCCAAGACCAAGAAAGCTGAACAGGTAAACACCATCGCCGCTCTCAACCAACGTTACTGCGTTGTTACTGATGGCTTTTGGTAATCCGGGCAAAGTTTCAACCGGAATCGCCTGGGCCAAAACATTGCCTGATAATAAACATGCAATCAGCATGACGAACACTGCCCTCATTTGTCAGCCCTCGTAAATTCTGTCAATTTCTGCTTTCCAAACGGCCAAAATAATTCCTTTTGGTTATCAGTGCGTTTAAGGACCGGAATGTGGATTTCGTAAAGCATAAGCAGGCCGGGGTTATTTTCAATCTCGACTTTGGTGTAGCATTCACTATATCCTGCGGCGTGCAGGAGCGCTTCTGCTTCATCACACAAATGACAGTGCTCCGTGTAATATAAGACCAGCTGACTCATGGAGTTGTCCTCGTGTTAGTCATATATTAATTTTGGATCATCGTATAACAGGCTGGGAAGCATGACATGGCTGTCAGTGTTTTTGAATTATTTAAAATTGGAATCGGACCCTCAAGCTCGCACACCGTAGGGCCCATGCTCGCGGGGCACACCTTTGTAAAACGACTGGAAAAATTAAGCCTGTCTGACCGTGTCAAACGCCTGCAGGTCAAGCTATATGGTTCGCTGGCATACACCGGTCGCGGCCACGGTACGGATAAGGCGATCATGCTGGGTCTGTCCGGCGAGTTGCCGGACCAGGTGGATCCCGACAGCATTGACGACATCGTGCAGGAAATTCAAAATAGCGGCTTGATCAAGCTCGCAGGCCGGTTTCCAATTGCTTTTGCCGAAAAAACCGACCTGCTTTTTAATAAACGTGAACAATTACCTCACCATACCAATGGGATGCGTTTCGCGGCATTTGATGAAAACGGCGAAACTTTACTCCAGCGCGAGTATTACTCCGTGGGCGGGGGCTTCGTGGTCAGTCACGATGAAGCTGCCGCTGACCGCATCGTCAAGGATGCGACCCCATTGCCCTACCCATTCAGCAGCGGCGCCGAACTTCTTGCCTTGTGCGCCGACCACAAGATGAGTATTGCCGACATCATGCTGGCCAACGAGCAGGTATGGCGTAGCAAAAAAGAGATCCGCAAAGGTCTGTTGAAAATCTGGGGCGCTATGCATGACTGCATCAAGCGGGGCTATACCGCCACCGGCGATTTACCCGGCGGTCTCAAGGTACACCGGCGCGCACCGTCCCTTTACCGTGAACTCAGTCAATCCAGCGAGTCCGCTGACAGGGACCCGCTGAAAATTATCGACTGGGTCAACCTGTATGCCCTGTCGGTCAACGAGGAGAACGCTGCCGGCGGACGTGTTGTTACCGCACCCACCAATGGCGCCGCCGGTATTATTCCGGCCGTCCTCAATTACTACAATAACTTCATTCACCACAGCGATGAGGATGGTATTATTGAATTCCTTCTGACCGCCGGCGCCATCGGGCTTTTATATGTGCTCAATGCCTCGATATCCGGCGCAGAGGTCGGTTGCCAGGGTGAGGTCGGTGTTGCCTGTTCGATGGCGGCAGGTGGTCTGACCGCAGCAATGGGCGGAACCATGGGCCAGGTCGAAAATGCAGCTGAAATCGGAATGGAACACAACCTCGGTCTGACCTGCGATCCGGTGGGCGGACTGGTCCAGATACCCTGTATCGAACGTAACGCCATGGGTTCGGTCAAAGCGATCAATGCGCAACGTCTGGCCATGCAGGGTGAAGGCAAGCACAAGGTGTCGCTGGACAAGGTCATCAAAACAATGCGGGATACCGGTGCCGACATGAAAAACCACTACAAAGAAACCTCACGTGGCGGTCTCGCCGTCAACGTCATCGAATGTTGAGTTCCCGTCATATCAAGGCAGCGGTATGCACCAGTTGCGTACTGATGGTTATTGCCGCATCCGCAGGCGACCTGTACAAATGGAAGGACAAGGAGGGTGTATGGCATTTCAGCTCAACGCCACCTTTAACCGATGAGAGCTACGACACCGTTGAAATGCCGGCCGATCCGAAACCAATAGTGGGCATGCGCAAGATGGGTGGCGACCGCGAACCGGAATATTTGTTTATCAATAATATCTGGGGACCGGTCGAACTGGAACTGAAGTTGGAAGATGCGGAAAATGTCAGCTCTGAGCCACCGTTACCCGCGCGGTTTGTATTACCTGGGCAGTCTGAACAACGTCTGCTGAAAATCAGGGCGACGAACCCGAACCATGGTTTCACGTTCCGCCTATCCTACAAACCGATGATCGGCCCACCCCTGGATCAACTGCCGCCGGAATATGACTATTATCCGCCGTTTCCGCTTGGCATGGAGTTTCCGGTCAGCCAGGGCTTTGATGGCGACATCACCCACAAGGAACCACCCAGCCAGTACGCCGTGGATATCGTCATGCCTACAGGCACCCCCATTCTGGCCGCGCGTTCCGGTCACGTGATGGATTTGGAGGATGATTTTCACGGCGCGGCCCAGGAGGAGCGCTACCTGTCACGATCCAATCAAATACGCATTCTGCATGATGACGGAACGATGGCCGTTTACGCGCACTTGCAACCCAACAGCCTGCAGGTCCGGCAGAAAGCAAGAGTACGTCGTGGGCAATGGATCGCCAACTCCGGAAATACCGGCTATAGCAACGGCCCCCACCTACATTTTGTAATCCAGCTCAATGCGGGCATGTCACTGGAATCCATACCTTTCCGGTTTGTGACACCCACTGCCGGCACCGTAGCACCTTCAAGTCGCATGATGATCAGTGGCGTGCTGCCAAAAAAGTAATTATATGAAGAGGTGACTCTGTTAAAATCTGCGTCTTAAATAACCGGCCAGAATTCCACCCATGTCAGAACTTCAACAACAAATAGCCCGCCGGCGCACATTCGCGATCATTTCACATCCGGATGCGGGTAAAACCACGCTGACCGAAAAAATGTTGTTGTTCGGCGGAGCCATCCAGATGGCTGGCGCGGTCAAATCCAAAAGAGCGGCGCGCCACGCGACGTCTGACTGGATGAAACTGGAACAGGAACGCGGTATCTCGGTCACCAGTTCGGTGATGCAGTTCTGTTACCAGGATTACATCGTCAACCTGCTGGATACACCGGGTCACGCGGACTTTTCCGAAGACACCTACCGGACACTGACTGCAGTGGATTCAGCCCTGATGGTGATCGATTGTGCCAAGGGTGTAGAACAACGGACCATCAAGCTGATGGAGGTCTGCCGCTTGCGCCAGACCCCGATTTTTACCTTTATCAACAAGCTTGATCGTGAGGGCCGCGACCCGATTGAACTACTCGACGAGGTCGAATCAGTGCTGGGTATTCAATGCGCCCCGATCACCTGGCCGATAGGCATGGGTAAACGCCTCAAGGGCGTATACCACCTGGCCGATGATGCCGTACACCTGTATGAGTCAGGTAAAAACTACGTCACCCAGAATGCAGAAATCATCCAGGGCATCGATAATCCTCTAATTGAAGAGCGGCTTGGCGAATATCACAGCGCGGAGTTACGCGACGAAATCGAACTGGTCAAGGGTGCCAGTCATGAGTTTGACAAGCAGGCCTACCTCGCGGGTGATCAGACACCGGTCTTTTTTGGTTCAGCCATCAATAATTTTGGTGTCACGCCGCTCCTTGATGCTTTCGTTGAGCATGCCCCGGCACCCGGTTTCCGGGCAAGCCTGAAGCGGGATGTGAATAGCACTGAACCTGCCTTGACCGGCTTTGTTTTCAAAATACAGGCCAATATGGACCCCGCCCACCGCGACCGCATTGCATTTTTGCGTATCTGCTCAGGCCATTTCAGCCAGGGTATGAAGCTCAGGCATGTCCGTTTGAACAAGGATGTCAAGATTCCCAACGCCCTGACCTTTATGGCACAGGACCGGGGTTTGGTTGAAGATGCGTGGCCCGGGGACATCATCGGTCTTCATAACCATGGCACCATCTCGATCGGTGACAGTTTCAGCGAAGGTGAAAGACTGCAGTTTACCGGCATACCCAATTTTGCCCCCGAGCTTTTCCGGCGCGCGCAATTACGCGACCCGCTCAAGCTCAAGGCCCTGCAGAAAGGATTGCTGCAGTTATCCGAGGAAGGCGCGACACAATTTTTCCGGCCAATGCGCAGCAACGAACTGATCCTGGGCGCGGTAGGCGTATTGCAGTTTGACGTGGTAGCCTATCGGCTGAAAAATGAGTACAACGTGGACTCGATATTCGAGAACGTAAACGTGCAAACGGCTCGTTGGGTCAGTTGCGATGACGAAAAAATGCTGACTGACTTCACCAATCAACTGGAGACCAACCTCGCGCGTGACGCGGCAGACCAACTGGTTTACCTGGCGCCGTCTAGGGTCAACCTGCAACTGACCGAGGAGCGCTGGCCGGACATCAGGTTTGCCGCGACCCGTGAAACCCTCCTGTTCGCAGAATAGACACTTGAGCAGCACTTTAACCCGTATACAGGCATTTTTTCCGGACAAGGGAAGACGAGGATTAATTTGGGGCATAGCCATGCCCATCATGGGCGGCATGATGTCGCAGAACATTCTGAACCTGGTTGATATCGGCATGGTCGGTCACCTGGGTGACACGGCACTGGCAGCCACCGGTATTGGCAGTTTTACCAACTACCTCGCCATTTCGTTCATTATCGGTTTATCCGCAGGTGTGCAGGCACTGGCAGCCCGGCGGCTTGGAGAAGACCGGCATGACGAAACCGCTGTACCACTCAACGGCGGGCTGATCCTGGCGCTGATAATCGGATTGCCCCTGTGTGCGATCCTGTACATGGCCATACCGTCTGCCTACTCTTTCCTCAGTGACGATCCAGCCGTTATTGAGCAGGGCATACCCTATTTGCAGGTAAGAATTCTCAGCATGGTCGCCGTGGGTATGAATTTTTCTTTCCGCGGTTACTGGAGCGCCATCCACATGACCGGCGTGTACCTGCGGACATTGCTTATCATGCACGCCTGCAATATTTTTCTGAACTGGGTACTGATATTCGGCCACCTCGGCGCACCGGAAATGGGTGTGCTTGGTGCCGGGTTTGCGACCACCATATCCCTTTATATCGGCACCGGTCTGTATTTCTTTTTTGCCTATCACCACGCGCGTGACAAGGGTTTCCTTCACCGGATTCCGACACGTAACACCCTGTGGCAACAACTCAAGCTATCCCTGCCTGCGAGTCTCCAGCAAGTGTTTTTCTCAGCAGGCCTGGTCACGCTGATGTGGATCGTCAGCCAGATAGGCACCGCTGAAATTGCCGCGGTAAACGTATTGATGACGTTTCATATCACCGCGGTCCTGCCGGCCTTCGGCCTGGCCCTTGCGGCCACCACGCTGGTAGGCAATGCCCTTGGCAGAGGTGACACCGAAGACGCCGTGTTGTGGGGCTGGAATGCAGCTGCCATCTCGCTGGTTTATGGAGTTTTGATCAGCGTATTACTGATTCCGTTTGCCGATCCCCTGCTTGGTATTTTCCTGACCAACCCTGAGACCCGTCAACTGGCGTACTGGCCGATGATACTCTGGGCCCTGGTAATTGGCCTCGACACCACCGGTATGGTCCTGATGAATGCACTGATCGGTGCCGGGGATACCCGTCGCAGTATGTGGATCAGCGTGATTGCACAGTGGGTGTTTTTCCTGCCATTTGCGTATATCGCCGGACCGGTATTGGGTTATGGCCTGCTGGGAATCTGGGTCGTGAACAGCATTTACCGGACAGGTCAGGCGATCGTATGTGTTCAAAGTTGGGCGGGGCGACGCTGGACAGGTATCAAGCTTTAGTTTGCCAGCGATCCAGAAAGCCGATACATTGCGATGTCAACAATAGACAATCAGAATCAAATGAAATTTACGGGAGCATTGAATGATTAGCGGCATTGCCTTTGGGATATTCGGTCTGGCTGTTTTGATTTCGGTGGCATTCGCATTTTCCCGACATAAAAAATCAATTGACTGGAAACAGGTTGCGGCGGGTATTGGTTTGCAAATCGTTTTTGCAATCATCGTAATCATGGTACCGGGCGGGCGTGAATTCTTTGATTTCATTAGCCGGATATTTGTAAAGACCATCGACTTCGCAATGGTCGGCGGAGAGTTCATATTCGGCGACCTGTCCAGTTACGAAAAATTCGGCTTTATATTTGCCTTCCAGGTGCTGCCCACAATTATCTTCTTTGCTTCCCTGATGAGTGTGCTTTATCACATCGGTTTTATGCAGAAAATTGTGGCGGGCATGGCATGGGTCATGCAGAAGGCATTGGGGGTGAGTGGATCTGAATCACTGTCTGTTGCTGCCAATGTTTTTATCGGGCAAACCGAAGCACCACTGGTTGTACGGCCCTATATCGCAAAGATGACTGAGTCCGAACTGTTTACGATGATGGTTGGCGGCATGGCCACCATTGCCGGCGCCGTACTGGCTGCCTATATCGCCATGCTCGGCGGCGCAGATGAGGCACAAAGACTGTTCTACGCCAGGCATTTGCTGGCCGCCAGTGTGATGGCCGCACCGGCGACCATCGTAATTGCCAAACTGCTGAGACCGGAAACCGAGGAATCCCTGACCAAGGGTACGGTGCATCTTGAGATCGAGAAAACCGCAACAAATGTTATCGAAGCCGCGGCCAATGGCGCGGCAGACGGTGTCAAACTCTCACTGAATGTCGCCGGCATGCTGCTGGCGTTTGTTGCCCTTATCACCATGATCAATTACCCCCTGGCATGGGTTGGCGAGATTACCGGTATTGAAAGCCTGATCGGCGAGGCACTGAGCATGTCACTGATCCTGGGTTATCTCCTTTCACCGCTGGCCTGGATCATCGGCATTCCTTGGAGCGAAGCCACCATAGTCGGTGGCTTGATCGGTGAAAAAATTGTCCTAAATGAGTTTGTCGCCTATCTGCACCTCGGACAGATCAAGGACACACTTTCAGAACACTCCGTTTTGATATCGACGTATGCCCTGTGTGGTTTCGCCAATTTTTCATCCATCGCAATACAACTCGGTGGTATCGGCGGCCTGGCCCCCAACCGCCGTTCCGACATTGCCCGCCTGGGCTTACGCGCGGTACTGGGTGGAACACTGGCGACCATGATGACGGCCACCATTGCAGGAGTTCTTACCCAACTGGCAACGTAGAAGCCAGTCGAACCCGATATGTCGGATCACTCACAATTTGACCTGTTAAAAGAACGGCGCTTTATGCCGTTCTTTATTACCGGTGGACTGGGTGCTTTTAACGACAATGTTTTCAAAAATGGGCTGGCTGCAATGCTGGTCTTTAACAGCGCCGAGTTGGCCGGCTTGAACACCAACCAGATCGTCAACCTCAGTGCGATGGTCTTCATCCTGCCGTTCTTCCTGTTCTCAGCAATATTTGGACAATTCGCGGACAAGTACGAAAAATCCCTACAGATCAGGGGCATCAAGCTATTTGAAGTGTTTATCATGCTGGCCGCCACACTCGGTTTCTGGCTGAACAGTCTGCCGCTGTTGCTGT
>RCNE010000994.1_pt1 | contig 15407 bp, 14 predicted proteins | sample 2041361 | NCBI WGS metagenome assembly RCNE01 (sample SAMN09708229, study PRJNA481090) | Marine sediment metagenome, whole genome shotgun sequencing project.
AAATCTGTTTAAAGAAGCAGTGAAAGATGCGCGGCCGATTAAAGTTGATCGCGTTTCAGAAGTCGTCAACAAGCCTAAGCCAATACCAAAGCAGTTCATGCGTGATGAACAACAAGCTCTCGCCGACTCACTTAGCGATCATTACATTCCTGCTCACGAACGTGAGAGTGGCGAAGAACTGCTCTATCTCCGTGATGGGCAATCTCCTATGCTGCTCAGTAAACTTAGGCGCGGGCATTGGGTTACACAAGCACATATTGATTTGCATGGCTTAATCTCTGACGAGGCACGTGCTTACGTTTCTTCATTTATATCAGATTGTAAAAAGCGCGGTATTCGCTGCGTACGTATCGTACATGGCAAGGGCTTAGGTTCACGTAATAAAGAGCCTGTGCTTAGAAACAAAGTGCGTGGCTGGCTGATGCAAAAAGACGAAGTCATTGCCTATGCACAAGCTAAACCACAAGATGGCGGCAGCGGCGCAGTAATTGTATTACTAAAAGCCTAGCCTGATGCTTTGACTTGACTTTTCACTCATATTTTGAATAGATTAATGTGAATACCAACAACACGTAACTATCAAATAAGTGCTATAACTGCCGAGTGTCGTTAGATTGAAAATGACAAACCAATGGCTAAGCAAACTTAATTTTCTTACAAACCCATCCCACTCAAACTAGCATGGCCATCAGGCCTTCTGCCAAACGGCCAGAAAAATTTTCGTTCACTTTCCTTAATCGGCAAATCGTTAATACTGGTTTAGCGTAATTCCATTAAGTCATTTGCATTAAACTGCCACTTTTCATTGCCATATGAGCGAAACCACTGGGTTTTACCATTATTAAGTTCGGCAACATCACGCCATTCATAAGCATAGCGAACAGCAATGCGATTACCTTCAAATGCCCATAGCTCTTTAATCAATCTGTAATCGAGTTCTTTTTCCACTTATTGGTTAAAAACTCAACAATTTCTTCCCGCCCTTTGGAAAACTCTGCTAGATTTCGCCATTGGCTATCTTGTGTATACACCAGCGCTACACGTTCGGGGTTGCAGCTATTCCAGCCATCTTCTGCCATGCGCACTTTTTGTATGGCTGTTTCACTGGTAAAAGGTGGCACTAGTGGACGGGTTTCTTTTTCTGCCATCTTGTCTGATCCTTATTTGTGAAGTTTTCTTTATGGTTACATATTTACAGCTTTAAAATTTAAGCTCTTTTAATCAACCTTGACCTAAAAAGCCGCCACTTTGATGCGTCCAAAGCTTAGCGTATAAACCATGATTTTTGAGCAACACTTCGTGTTTTCCTTGCTCTACTATACCGCCATCATCTAGCACAATCAATCGATCCATCGCGGCAATGGTTGATAGTCGATGGGCAATTGCGACGACTGTTTTACCTTTCATTAATTGGTTTAAATGCTCTTGTATAGCTAATTCAACTTCAGAATCTAAAGCACTAGTCGCTTCATCTAATACTAAAATAGGTGCATCTTTGAGCATTACTCGGGCAATAGCAATACGTTGACGTTGGCCGCCAGATAGCTTAACGCCTCGCTCGCCAACATGGGCATCGTAACCAATACGCCCTTTCACATCGCGTAAGGTTAAAATAAAAGCATGTGCTTCAGCACTTTTGGCAGCTTGTATCATCTCGGCTTCAGTGGCATTCGGTCTGCCATATAATAAATTGTCGCGTACTGATCGATGCAGCAATGATGTATCTTGTGTCACCATGCCAATATTAGCGCGCAGGGTATTTTGGGTGACTTGTGTAATATCCTGTTGGTCAATGTGTATTTCGCCAGTTTGCACATCATAAAACCGTAATAGTAAATTTACGATGGTGGATTTTCCTGCGCCAGAACGCCCTACTAAGCCTACTTTTTCACCCGGTTTTATATCTAAATCAAATTTACTTAACACTGGGTTTTGATTTGGATAAGCAAAATCAATGTGTTTAAAGTGAACGTGGCCTTTAGTCACTTTAAGAGGCTTAGCATTTGGCGCATCGACAATACTGTGTAATTGTGAGAGTGTATTAATACCATCTTGTACAGTACCGACTTGCTCGTAAAGTGAAGTCATCTCCCACATTACCCAATGAGAAATGCCATTTAAACGCAAAGACATTGCAGTTACTGCAGCGACGGCACCTACACCAACTTCATCTACACTCCACAACCATAATGACACGCCGACGCTACCAATAATTAATAGCATATTTAAAAAGTGGTTAATTGTCTCGACGTTAGTCACCATGCGCATTTGTTTGTTGACTGTATCTAAAAACTCTTGCATAGCTGTTCTAGCATAGATGGCTTCGCGGCCAGCATGTGAAAACAATTTTACAGTGCTAATGTTAGTGTAAGCATCAGTAATACGGCCCGTCATCATGGAGCGCGCATCAGCTTGATTTTTTGACACCCTGGCCAAACGTGGAATAAAAAATCTTAAAGAACCCGCGTATAAACATAACCAAACTAAAAATGGAAACATAATCTTTAAGTTAAAGCTGCCGACCACAGCGACAATCGTTATAAAGTAGATAGACACATATACCATAATATCGGCCACAATAAACCATACATCACGGACTGCTATTGCCGTTTGCATCACTTTTGCAGAGACCCGGCCGGCAAACTCATCTTGATAAAAACTCATACTTTGATCGAGCATTAAGCGATGGAAATTCCAACGTAAACGCATTGGAAAATTACCGGCTAAGGTTTGGTGTTTAATTAAAGTTTGCAAGCCAATTAATAATGTACTACTTAGTAAAACAATCACCAAAATAAGGATGGTAGACTGGTGGTCTTGCCACAAAGATGTTTTTGAAATAGCGCTGAGCTCATCAACCACTCTGCCCATCATGGCAAATAACAGTGCTTCAAAAGCGCCGATAATTGCGGTAAGCAAGGTCATCCCCAATAGATAAACGCGTAGCCCGCTTGAACATTGCCAGATAAAAGGCCAGAACCTTTTTGGCGGCGTACTAAGTTCATTTGTCGGAAATGAATGTAAGCGCTTTTCAAACCAATTAAACATTATGCTTGAATCAAACAAACAGCCTCTGCTGCAATACCTTCTTCACGACCAGTAAAACCCATCTTTTCAGTGGTTGTGGCTTTAATGTTGATATTGCCAATTTCCGTTTTACAACATGAAGCAAGCTTTTCCCTCATCTGCTGAATATAGGGAGCGAGCTTCGGTGCCTGACATATAACGGTTATGTCTGCATTGGCAAGATAAAATGCTTCTTTTTCAGCTTTTAAGACAACGCTGTCGAGCAGAATAAGTGACAGGATATCCTTGAAGGAGCTGTCATTATCCGGAAAATGGTTGCCGATATCGCCCTGACCCAGAGCTCCGAGTATGGCGTCACAGAGAGCGTGGGTTAAGACATCGGCATCTGAATGTCCAACCAGACCGCGATGGTGGTTTATCTCGACTCCGCCCAGAACAAGCTTTCTTGCCGTTTCATATCTGTGTGCGTCGAACCCGTGTCCGATACGCATTGTTGTATGTGGTTTTGTCATGATTCTTTCAGCTAGTTCAAGATCTTCAGGGTTGGTAATTTTGATATTTGATTCCGCTCCAACAACGAGTTGAACTTCAATGCCAGCCTGCTCCAGAAGTGACGACTCATCAGTAAAATCAGTTGTTTCAGCGCCAGCATAGGATTCAAGCAAGAGTTCTTTTCGCGCTCCCTGGGGGGTTTGAGCGTGCCACAGATAACTGCGGTCGATGGTGTCTTCAACGAATTGATCAGAATTTCCCTTCTTAAGAGTATCCTTGACCGGAATTGCCATAATTGCAGCCCCAGATTGCTGTGTTGCCTGGTAACAGCGGCTGATGAGTTCAGGAGTGATGAGCGGACGGGCACCATCGTGAACAAGAACAATATCAATACCTGGTTCAACCTTTTTTAGTCCGGCTAAAACGGAATCCTGCCGTCGAAGGCCACCTGCAATAACGGAGATTTTATTTCTGTCCAGTTGGTGATTGACCAGCAAGGTTTCTGTCTCTGTCAGCTTGTCCGATGGCACAACAACAATTATCTGGGAGATGTCCTGACAGTTAATGAATGCAGTTATTGTATGGATAATGATTGGCTTGCCTGCCAGGCTTAGGTACTGTTTTGGTATCGCCGCGTTCATACGCGTACCGCTTCCGGCGGCTGGAATTATTGCTGCTGCAGGATTGGCCATCTAAAAGCTCAATATTTACGGTAATAACCCTGAAAATTCATCTTATATAAGGAAAAAAGGAGCGGGCTGTAAGCCGAATTCTGTACCCATTAAGGCCATGATCATTTAACTGGGATGTCGGTCACCCGACACCTCTTGCAACCTACCCGGAGATCTTGGACGGGCAGCCCTCAATCATCTCCCTATTTGGTCTTGCTCCGGATGGGGTTTACCCTGCCTCGCATGTCACCATGAGAGCGGTGAGCTCTTACCTCACCGTTTCACCCTTACCCGATAGAATCGGGCGGTTTGTTTTCTGTGGCACTTTCCGCCAGTCGCCCGGCGTTCGCGTTACGAACCATCCTGCCCTGCGGAGTTCGGACTTTCCTCCCCGGCAAAAAAAATTGCCGGAGCGATCATGTACCCGCTCCAGCAATTAATGTAGTGATTAAATCGAAAAGTTGAAAGGAGAAAATGCGATTAATTATCAAGCTCCTGATGGTAAATCAATCTTTGGCAGGATGGACATTCAAGCATCATGTCTCCCCTGAGCAGTATATTGTACTGCTGGGGCGGCAGGTTCATGAAACAACCCTGACAGACACCTCCGAGGACATTGACAATTGCCAGGCCGTTTCTGCGATCTCTGAGGATGTCATATTTCCTGATTATGGTATCCTCGAGGCCTTTGGCCTGTCTGTCACGCTTGTTTTTCTTGGTCTTTTTGCCTTTGTTGATCTTTTCGATAGCCCCTCTGACTTTTTCAGTTTCTTCAGCAACCAGCTTCTTTTCCGTTTTAAGAACATTTTTTTCTTCGGTAAGCTCGGTCGTCAGGTTTTCAACCTGCTCCATGATTGCGACAATTTTCTCCTCGTTTTCTTTGGCGTTTTTTTTCGCGTCCTCAATTTCTTTGAGAAGAGCTGTCTGCTCGCGGCTTGTCTGCACCTGCATCATCTTTGATTGTCGTTCTTTGACGCGGGCAATCTTGTCAGTCATTTCATCTTCCAGAGTGCGTCTTTCCCGCTCAAAAGTCTCGATACTTGAAGTGAGTTCGTTGATATGACTCTCTCTTGCCGCCAAAGCTGATATGCGTTTATCGAGTTCTTCCTGTTCCTTTTTAATCTCATTGTCTATCTGATCAATTTCAAGATCAATCACCTGCAGAGAGACAAGTTGTTCTGTTTGTTCGTTCAAGACGTTTCTCCTGTTTGATTTTTTGTTTATATATAACTATTTGTATCCACCATCGTAAATGGGTGGCGTTCTGTCGTTGTTTCGTTGAGTGAGATGTCCCAGCGGTGTGTGTCCGCGTAGGTCTTTATTTTTTTAACCAGTAATCGTAGCGCAGGTTTTTCGGTGGCATAATGAGTTCCGTCGATAATACAAAAATTTGCTTCTTCTGCCCAACGGGCAATGTTGTGTTTGACTTCTGCAGTTATAAAAAGATCGGCGCCGCACCGTCGGGCAACTTCTGCAAACTCTGATCCGCTGCCACCGCAGAGTGCAACACAAGATACCATCTCGGGGATGCTGCCTGCTGCCTGGATTGAAGGAAGTTCTAGTATATTGAGGAGCTTGCTTATGAAAGTTGTTCGCTCAAGTGGCTGCGGAAAATACCCAAGCCTCCCCATTCCGGCACCATCAATATGCTGGGACGAATCAGGTACTAAGGGGCTGATGTTTTCAAGCCCGAGGAGATCTGAAAGTTCATCATTTACTCCAGGAGCGACACTGTCAAAGTTAGTGTGGCAGGCAAAAACATTAATGTGATTATTCAAGGCTTTCTCAAGAAATTTTCCCGCCGGTTCGGCAGTATCAATAGAAGGTATCGGTTTGAAAATGGCAGGGTGATGAGTAATGACCGTATCCGCTCCAACCGTGACCGCCTCATTAAGCAATCTCATGGTGGGGTCGAGACCAACCAGTATTGATCTCACTTCACGATTACGGTTTCCCACGAGCAGACCAACATTATCCCAGGACTCCGCAATGGCAAATGGAGCGATTTCGTCAAGACATTTGATGATATCTTTGATTGTGACAGCCATTAAAATAGTTGATATTTTTCAAAAACCATAAAAAAAAGGTACATCCCTTTCGGAGTGTACCTTTAGCCCTTCTTCGTCCAGGGTGTTGTTTTTTTCACCTGAACGCTGTGTATCCAGAAAGAGGGTGCCTGTCTTCATCCCTCGTGCATGTCTTCCAGTTCTTTTTCTTTTCAAGATCCCAGTGTAAATCTGGTTTGTTAATAATGGTGGGCGCAGTAGGACTCGAACCTACGACCGACCGGTTATGAGCCGGTGGCTCTAGCCAACTGAGCTATGCGCCCTTCCGGCAGTTAAACTGTCAAATAAATCTTATGTTAGTGGTAATGTCAATAAAAAAAGATAATAGTGTGGAAAAAACAAAACAAATGCGATACTGAGTATGGAATGATTGTGCAGTTTTAAAGAGCTTTTTGATATTCACTGACTTCCTTGCTGTTGCCTTTAAAGAGCATTATAATGGCAACGGGTTGTCGTTTTGATTAATTTTAATCCAATTAAATAACGTGATTTATAGTAACCTGCTTATTTTCCTGACAGCTATTTTCCTGTTCAGCATTAAGTCTGCTCCAGCTGCACCTGCTGCTTCTTTACTGGAGTTACTGCTGGTTATGTCGGGGTGCTTCGGTCTTTATGCCTACTTATCACATCGTTCTTTTCAGGGCACCGGGACGCGAACTTCGGCGGGATACTTCAAGGCTGAAAAAAGATTTTCTGTCCTGGCTCTTGTTTTCTATGCCGGGTTATTATCATTCACTGACGTAAAATATTACTGTTCTTTCTTCAGTTTTGGAGACAGGCTGCCTGTTCTGACAAATATCGCCGGCCTGGCCTTGTTCATCGCCTTTTTATCACTCATGTGGCTGACAGCACGGAACAGTTATTTTTATGTTTTTGGAAAACGGTACCGGCTGAGTACGTTTCTGGCCTTGAATATCAGGACAAATCTGCCGATTGTGCTGCCCTGGGTTGTTTTGTCCCTGTTTTACGATCTGCTCGCACTTGCCCCATTTGATGGGTTGAAAACCTTTATGTCCTCAACATTGGGGGATCTGCTCTTCTTTGTCATCTTTCTGGTTTTTGTGATGATTTTTTTTCCTCCGCTGGTGCGGCGTCTCTGGGGGTGTAAAAAATTGCCTGAAGGTTCTTTAAAAGACTATCTCAGTGATTTTTGCAGGCGTCAGAATTTTAAAGTAGAGCTTTATATCTGGCCGCTTTTTGAAGGACGGGTTTTGACGGCGGGGGTGATGGGGCTGGTACCTGGACTTCGCTATATTTTGCTGACCCCGGCAATCATTGAGACCATGTCGATCAGTGAACTGGAAGCAGTTATGGCGCATGAGATCGGTCATGTAAAGAAGAAACATCTATTAATGTACATACTTTTGATCAGTGGGTTCAGTGTAATAGCCGGATTGCTGGCAGAACCTCTTTTTTACTATTCATTTTCTTTTGAGTGGGTCTTTCAACTGTTGACCAGTGAGAAGATGAATCCTGACACGATTGTCGGCCTGATCGTTGGGGTGCCGTTTCTCATTCTCCTGCTGCTCTACTTCAGGTTTATCTTCGGCTACTTTATCCGCAACTTTGAGCGGCAGGCTGATCTTTATGTTATCAAAATACTGGGGAGTGGTCGGGCCCTGATTTCAGCCTTTGATAGAATTGCCGGTACAAGTGGGGAGAGTAAAAAGAAACCAAACTGGCATCATTTCGGTATTGGTGAGCGGATTGATACGCTGGAGAGGTGTGAAAAAGAGCCATCAATAATTGACAGGCAGGATAAAAAAGTTCGTCGAAGCCTTCTCATCTATATGCTTATCCTTGTATCTGTTGCCGTGTTGGTAAAACAGGTGCCGACAGATGAAATGGCAAAAAACTATCAGGAGAAATACATCGAGCTTGATTTGTTAAGTCGAGTTCAGAATATAGAAGATAAAGCGCTCTGGTTTCAGTTGGTGGGTGATTTGATGATCAACAGGCAGATGGAGCAGCGAGCGCTTGTTGCCTATAATAAAGCCCTGGAGATTGACCCAGGCAACCCTGTGGTGCTGAACAACCTTGCCTGGCTTCTGTTGACAAGTGAGGATTCTACGCTGCGAGACCCCTTGAGGGCCTTGATTCTTGCCCAGAGAGCCGTTTTGAGAAACTCCAAAGCACATGTCCTCGATACCCTGGCGACAGCCTACTGGGCAAATGGGTTAGTGGAAGAGGCCATCCGCACGGAAATGGAAGCTTTGAGCGGAGCAACTTCACAGAGGAAGTTCTACCGAGAGCAGATTGAAAAGTTCAGGACAGAGAAGTATCCGTCGGAAACGCCAATATAATTTCATCTGGGGAATTAAGTATTAATCATGCCATTACTCGGAGCACATGAGTCGGTCAGCAAGGGGCTGCATTACGCCTTTGAAAGGATAAACAAGGTAGGGGGTGAATCGCTGCAGATTTTTACCCGTAATCAGCGGCAATGGCGTCCGAAACCGTTGACTGAAGAAGAAATTGACAGTTATCTTGAGAGCTGGCAGCAGTGCCACAAAATGATTGTTGCTTCTCACGCATCATATCTGGTCAATCTGGCAAGCGGAAAGCCGGAACTGCGTAAAAAATCTATTGAAACGTTCGTGGAAGAACTGCGGCGCTGTCACCAGTTGTCGATACCCTATGTTGTCCTGCATCCTGGTTCTCATACCGGAGATGGCGTTGAGGTTGGGCTTGATCGGTTTGTCGGTGCACTAGACGAAGCAATAGACCAGGCAGAATCGGATGCCATGATTCTGGTGGAAACCACCGCTGGACAAGGGACCGGGCTGGGAAGCAGTTTTCATGAGCTTGGCTCTATCAGAGACAGGTCTCGTTTTCAGGATAAGATCGGTGTCTGCCTTGACACCTGTCACATTTTTGCGGCCGGCTATGATATTCGTAGTGTGGAGGCATATCAAATGACCATGCAGGAGTTTGACCGGGAAATTGGCCTTGCGCATTTGCACTTCTTTCACCTCAATGACTCTAAAAAAGATCTTGGCAGCCGGGTAGACCGACATGAGCATATCGGTCAGGGCTGTATTGGCCTGACTGGGTTTACTCATCTGCTCAACGATCCACGATTTCAAAACCATCCGATGACCCTGGAAACACCCAAAGGTGATGATTTGCTCGAAGACACAGAAAACCTGAGAACCTTGCGTAATCTCATTTTATCCTGAAACGAAAGAACCTTGCGAAAATGAAGAGAAAAGTAGACAATAGAGTAGTCTGATTAATCGATAGAAGCTAAGGAGAATCGATGAAGCTACTGTATAGCGACGCTTTGCTTGTCTTACTGAAGCGGCAAGGTGTTTTATCTGAAAAACAATGTAAATTTGTCAACCTGGAGAAGGGCAAGAAGCGTCAGAAATTGCTCAAACAGCACGGCAGTGATGATCCTCTCGACAAAAACTATCCGGATTTAATTGACATAATTGTCTCGTTTAATCTCAAGAAAAGAGGTGGTGACCAGCTGGTTGATGAAGAAATGATCATGCGGGCTGTTGGTGAAGAGACCAAATTACCATTTAAAAAATTGGATCCGCTTGAGCTGGATATGGATATCGTTACCAAAACGATTCCTAAAAACTTCGCTATCCGGCAGTTATTATTGCCTTTTAATATTGTTGATGGAGTCCTCGAAGTTGCAGTATACCATCCCGACAGCCAGCCTGTCCTGTCAGACATTGAGCAGGCAAACCAGGTCAAGACCAAAGCTTACGTAGCTACTAAATCAGATATTAAACGAATCTTGGGGGAGTTTTTCGGCTTTCAGAGTTCGATCAGTGCAGCAGAGGACCAGATAGGGTCTCTCTCGGGTGGCTCTGCAGTCGATATTGGCAACCTCGAGCGTTATGTAAAAATCACCACCAAGGGCATAACGTCTTCTGACCAGCATATTAAAAATGCGGTAAATCATATTTTCCATTACGCTCTCGATCAGCGGGCAAGTGATATTCACATCGAACCGAAACGGGATATATGTTTGATCAGGTTCCGTATAGATGGTTCATTGCACACAATTTATAAATTACCAAAGGCCGTTCATTCAGCGATTGTTTCCAGGATCAAATTTCTGTCTCGCCTGGATATTGCAGAAAAACGGCGGCCTCAGGATGGCAGGATCAAGGTTGGCGTATCTGGTGAAAAAGATATCGAGATTCGGGTTTCAACAGTGCCGGTATCTTTTGGAGAAAAAGCGGTTCTCAGGCTGCTCGACCCTGATGTTATTTTTCAATCGCTTAAACACCTCGGATTTTCAAAACGCGATTACAGTATATTTGATTCGTTCATGCATGCACCCCATGGTATTGTTCTGGTAACCGGCCCCACAGGCAGCGGTAAATCGACCACCCTCTATTCTGCCCTCAAAGAAATATCGTCTCCTGAGATAAACCTGGTGACAGTGGAAGATCCGGTAGAGATGGTGTACGAGGAGTTCAATCAGATTGCAGTACAGCCACTCATCAACATCACCTTTTCTACCATTTTAAGAAACATCCTTCGCCAGGACCCGGATGTGATTATGATTGGCGAGATACGCGATCTCGACACGGCTGCTCATGCCGTTCAGGCAGCAATGACCGGCCATCTTGTCTTTTCAACCCTTCATACTAATGATGCCGTCTCCTCTATTGTGAGACTCATGGATCTTGGTTTGCAGTCATTTCTGATTGGCTCCACGCTTCTTGGTGCAATGGCCCAGCGTCTGGTAAAAAAGATATGTGTACATTGTTCAGAATCATTTGAGATAGAGGCGGAAAAGCTTTACAAAATGGGCTTTCCGATTAACGGTAACGATCCTGTTACGCTGCAAAGAGGAACGGGCTGCAGGGAATGTCGTGGAACCGGCTATAAAGGGCGTTGCGGAATATTTGAGATTTTCCCTCTTTCCCAGCAGATGAAAATGATGATTGCTGAAGGAAAAACGGGAGAAGAAATGCGTCAGGTTGCAATCAGGGAAGGAATGACTACTCTACGTGAGGACGCGTGGAATAAAATTCAGGCTGGTATCACAACCTATGAGGAAGCCTTAAGGGTAACTTCAGAGCACTAGAGGGAAGAGTTAAGAGCACATGGGTGGGAAAATTGTCTGCCAGAATAAAAAGGCCTATCACGATTATCATATCGAGCAGAAGATCGAGGCAGGTATGGTTCTCAATGGACCGGAGGTTAAGTCTCTCCGGGCAGGAAAGGCCAATTTAAAGGATGGCTATGTCAAAATCGACGCCAAGGGAGAGGCGATTATGCACAATGTACACATATCTTCCTATAGTTTTGCAACCCACAACCCGAATGAGCCAATCCGGATGCGCAAGCTCCTGCTGCATAAACGCGAAATAAAAAAACTTATTGGCAAACTGCAGGAAAAAGGCCTTGCTCTGATACCACTGAAGATATACTTTAATAGTAGCGGCAAGGCAAAGGTAGAGTTGGGTCTTGCCCGAGGCAAGAGACAATATGATAAACGGGCGGCACTGAAGAAAAAACAGTCCGACCGCGAGGTTCAGCGCGAAATGAGGCGCAACAACGAAAACTGATCTTTTACAATAAGGGGGCGAAACGGCTTCGACGGGGATGTGTAAGCTTATCGTTGCATGCCGAGCTTCTGTCTGCTCGTAAAACTGATAGAACTTATTTTATAATCGCCGACGATTATAACTACGCAGTAGCAGCTTAGTCTGCTCTGCCGTTCCCCCGGTCTTCGCCCGTAAGACCGGATCGGAGCGCCGACTCAACGGGCTGGCCTGATGATGGTGTCTGTACGTCAGAAGGCGAGATTCTCGCAGAATAGCACCAGGTCCGCTCTGTTCCCGCGGCAAACCTGGCGCGAAACTTCAAGTCGGGAACTAAGCATGTAGATACGAAGGGGGAGCATTTGCGGACGCGGGTTCGACTCCCGCCGCCTCCACCATTGTAAGATCCAGTAAAGTCCAATAAACACCAAAACCCTGAGAGCCAGTAAGGCTTTCGGGGTTTTTCTTTTCCTGTAGTGTCCAAGAAGATCCATTGACATCTGGTGGTAATTGACGGTACCTTGCATATCTTCCTCATCGACGGCCGCAAAGTAATCGACTCGCTTTTTGCTCACAGGCCCATAGGTTTTCCACATGGTATTGCTCGTCATTCTCGGTTCGAGACGGCAGTGTTTTGTGCCAAGTTCATCAGGATCTTGGCAGGAAATACCGGTTCTCCAGGTCGGTGTGTACTCCTATGGAGCAAAGCTAAATTATGCAATTCAGCCTTTTCCCCATTTTCTCTGTCGATATAGGTCCTCGCAGCTGGGAGTCCACTGGAAAATGTTTTCATTTTCACCGGCATAGATGCTCATCTAGTACCTTAGAGCATCGGTGGATATAGCATCTTGGTCGGCCTGGAGAACTGGAAAGCCAGTGTGTGCTCGTGCTAATTGAACACGGTCAGTGACCATGTTTTTTCGGCAATCTACCTCTATTGCAGATAGATTGAAAATCAGCGAGCTTAGGAGAAGCAGGGTGGTGCCTCCGGCACGGTTTATACGTCGAGCATAAACCATGCTCGCTGGCACCACCCTGGAAACAGAGAAAACATGAACCGGGAACAAGAATGATACCGTTTTGAGAAAACGATATCTCGGAACAACCGCACAACAACAGTTTGGGAACATCCTGGCTCAGTCATCGCGATGTTCACTGTAATTTGTGCTGCAGGGCTTTGAAACAATGAGGAGAACGGTAGAAGGAATGAATGAGTGAATTATACACGGACACTCTGGACGGCCGATGAAATATGTGACTGGAAAGTATTCAGTAGGGCTGGTCTCTTTTTACTTAAAAAGTGTTGAGTTTACCAATATAACTCTGTGTAACAATCTCCACATGAGAACTTTACGACCTGACAAAATCAAGAAGCGGATCGTAGTCATGCTTATCAGCCGACCTAAGTGCATTGATGTAATTAGTTCTGCATTCTCCAGCGTTAATCAAACTGCTGCTTCCCCATGTGAATCGCGGTCTATCCAGTGTGTGCACAAGAAGTAAATCTGCCAAAAGCCGTGCATGGCGACCATTCCCGTTAGGGAACGGGTGAATGGCTACAAGACGGTGATGAAATCGTGCGGCTATTTCATCAGCCGGATATGTTTCAAACTCGATCCAGGCTTTGACATCTTCCAGTAATTCTTTAAGAGCAGAGCGAATAGACAAAGGATCAACGCCTAGATTTTTTTCACTTCTTCTAAAAGATCCTGCCCATTTCCAGACTATACCGAACATCTTTTTATGTAGTTTGAGAATGAAATCAACACTCAGCAAATTATCTGGTCTGCGCCGAGAGGCCCAATCTTCAGCCTCTATAATATTTTCCTGTTCCCAACGATTCAGCTCCGATAGGGTAGTAATATGTGACAAAAGAAGCCCGTCAGCTTCGTCAGGATCAATAGGGGTTGCTCCGGGTGGATATTCAAATTCAGCCATGATCTTCCCACAATTCTCTAGGCATTTGTCTAAGGATTTTTTCTACTTCAGCATTGAGCGCCTTTTTTTGTTCGGAATTTGAAAGCTGTTGAGACTCAAGTAACATTGAATGTGAAACTCTTTGAATTCGTTTTTTCGCTAAATTTTCAGCTTGTTTTCGGACGCTCTCTGATAGAGTTTCGCGAGGGATTAAAGCATAGAATAAATCACAATCGAGAGCATTTGCCGCTTCCTGCATCTTTTTTATTGTAACGGCACCAGTCATCTCATCTTTTTCAAGGGCAGTAATTCGAGGAGGTTTTACTCCTAGTCGATTTGCGAATTGCTTGCCTGACATTCCTAAGGCCTCTCGAACCGCACGTATCCAGCCTTTTTGAGGGCGGCAAGTTTTCGCTGCCTTCGAGACGAGATTCAGCGTAGCTTCAAGCTGCTCTCTTATAATAATCTTATGTTCAGGTTTCATGTATTAACCTATTTGTTAATTATTTATGAAAAACATTAATCTATATATTAATTATTGTCAATTAGCATTAATTGATAGGTGAATTTTTCCTTGAGTTAATGTGCTGTCAATGTGTACTAAAGTGAACTCGTCCCTTTTTATCTAAAAAGTTCCCAGTTTTTCTTTTCCCAATCCCTGTCTACGTTTGAGACCCGCAGCTAAATTGCCTATCAAAAAACTCGTGTCTTTTTGCTATTTCAGGACATATAAAGATCCTAGATAATGAGCAAAAGGAGACGCTATGAAAGTTCAACCCATCCGCAGACTAAAAGATGTCCGTGCAATTAAAAAGTTGATTGCTGATTCGCCGAGAGATGCCGCAATTTTTGCTATCGGCATAAATACAAATTTGCGGGCGTCGGACATTCTTGGTTTGACTATAGGCCGGGTGAGAGGGGTGAAACCGGGTCATGAAATTGAAATTATCGAGAAAAAGACCGGTAAAAGACGTCGGATCACTCTTAATAATGAAGTAGCTACGGCGATACAGAGGCTGCTCATCGACCTCGGTGATAAATATAAAGACACCGATTATCTATTTCAGGGCCAGCGCGGCCAGATCACCGTTAAAACAGTTACTCAGCTTGTGAAAAGGTGGTGTGCTTATATCAATCTTCGAGGTAATTTCGGATCACACACGATGCGTAAAACTTTTGGCGTTCACCAAAGAACAAGGTGCGGAACCTCAATACCGGAGCTGATGGTGATGTTCAACCATACGAGCCAAAAGCAGACATTAGACTACCTGTGCATCCAGCCCGAGGAGATTAAGAGCGCGTATATGAAGCTGTCGTATTGAAGTGAAGGTTCGTGAGGGCAATGTTAAGGTCAAACGGGAACAACTGAACCGTGGCTTCACTGGAATAGTCCTAACTTGCAGGTTTGCTTAAATGGTTAATATTGCCACTAATAGCCTCTACCATTGCGATAACGTGTGACCCTGCAGACTTACAGAAATCTACTATTTGGGCGTTGTTAAAGAATGACAACCTTTAATATGGCAACATTAACCATACAACTTGTAACTTAGTCAGCTTTCATCACAAATAAACTTCAGAGAAAAAGAATGGCCCTGAGGTCTGGTTTCAAACATTGCCGCACCTTGATGACTTTTATTCTTCTGGGTTTGCTGCAGTCCATGCCTTATCAAGCTCTTCCATATCCGCTTTCAAATCGAGAGTCATGATTTCCTCAA
>RCNE010000995.1_pt1 | contig 15403 bp, 14 predicted proteins | sample 2041361 | NCBI WGS metagenome assembly RCNE01 (sample SAMN09708229, study PRJNA481090) | Marine sediment metagenome, whole genome shotgun sequencing project.
TCTGCACTCTATATCCGTATGGGAGCCGAGGTCACGCAGTACCTTACTTCATGACTCGCCACAAGCACGTCCGTGTGGGCTCGGGCGCGACATCCATGTCGCTCACGGTCCTGAAGTAAGGTACCGCACACCCTCGGCTCCGTGCGTAATCATAGGGTGATGGTTTCTGATAGAAACACGGTGGGTGGGTAACAAGCGAACGTAGGGTGCGTAACTCGTTACGCACCGGACCATCGCCGGATATTAAAACCATTGGTGCGTAACGAGTTACGCACCGGATCATCGCCGGATATTAAAACCATTGGTGGGTAACAAGTTACCCACCCTACGGGTGCGGTCAGAACGTAGGGTGCGTAACCCGTTACGCACCGGACCATCGCCGGATGTTAAAACCATTGGTGGGTAACAAGTTACCCACCCTATGGGTGCAGTTTGGTTGAAGCTGGGGTGGGGGGTTATGTTCAGGAAACTTTACTCATCCAGTACAACAGCAAGCGCTTCAATAAAATAGTCCATATTGCTCTCGTTAAACGAGGCAACATTGACCCTTGATGAATTTACCGTATAAATCGCAAATTCATCACGCAGACGGTGAACCTGTTCCACTGTCAGACCCATAAATGAGAACATACCGGATTGACGTTGAATGAATGAAAAATCACGCTGAATACCGTAGGCAGCAATCTTGTCGGCCAGTGTTTTTCGCAGTCCGTTAATTCGATTCCGCATACCTGTGAGTTCTATCTTCCATTGTGCTGTAAGTTCTTCAGAATGCAGGATGATATCAATGACGGCTGGCCCGTGAGCGGGCGGCATGGAGTAGTTTTTGCGGGTGACGTTATGTATCACACTTTCAACAGCGGCAGCCTTGTCGGCATCATGGGCGACGATGGTTATGGCACCAACACGCTCGCGGTACATGGCAAAATTCTTGGAACATGAACTGGCGATAATGACCTCGGGACATTGTTCTGCAAACAGTCGTACAGACAGGCTATCTTCTTCCACACCGCGCTCAAAACCCATATAGGCAATATCGATCATGGGTGTAAAACCACGTTCACCCGCTATGTTTGCAATGATTTGCCATTGCCCCGGGTTGGGGCTGACACCGCATGGGTTATGACAGCATGCGTGAAAAAGCACCACATCTCCGGGCCCGCGCTGTTGCAGGGCTGCGATCATCTCATCGAAGCGCAAGCTGCTGTTTTCAGCATCGAAATACGGGTAGCTATGCATTACCACGCCTGCACCGGGAAACAGTGCCAGGTGGTTAGCCCAGGTTGGATCACTGGCCCAAAGCTCGGTCTCAGGCCGGGCGACCTTGACCAGGTCCGCAGCGACTCTTAAGGCACCGGTACCACCGGGAGTCTGCACGGTGCGTACGCGACCCTGTTTGAAAGCTTCGTTGTCCTTACCCAGTATCAGGTCGCCGATTGCCTGGTTAAACCCGGCAACCCCTGGCGGACCCAGGTAGGTTTTGGTGGTCTGTGTATTAAGCAGGGTTTTTTCCGCTGCAACCACACAGTCAAGTATGGGTGTGTTGCCGGATTCGTCGCGGTAGACACCGATGCCGAGGTCGATTTTCTTCGGGTTCGGGTCAGCGGCGTATGCAGCGATAAGGCCAAGTATTGGGTCGGGTGGTATGGCGTTGAGGTTTTCAAACATGGTTTTCATTCTCTATGATTAACTCAATGAGTCCATTCAGATGATATTGCCTGGTTTTGATATGCCCGTTCAGGAGGCGAGTTTCAATACTCCATAATTCACGTGTGTGGCTAGGAAGATTGTAACGCGTCAGGCGCTAAACATCTGTAGAAATTTGGGCAGAATCGACGCCTGTTTCATGCAGGATGGGTTAGCTACCCCCACAGTACCGGGTCAATGCTCGTTACGACCCCATTTTTGTAATTGAGTCCACGTGGCTGGTCGTATTTAAGCAGCAACGGTCCGTCGATATCTACAAAATCACACAGCTGTGCAACTACGTATGATGGTGCCATGCTGAGGGATGTTCCGACCATATTGCCGACCATTAATTTGCAGCCTTTGGCCTTCGCAGCTTTGGCCAGACGCAGTGCTTCTGTCAGGCCGCCGGTTTTGTCCAGCTTGATATTGATCATGCTGTAACGACGTGCGGCAGTATCCAGTTCTCCCGTATGCAGGCAGGATTCATCTGCGGCCAGCGTAATCGGTGATTCAAAACCTTCCAGTTGTTCATCACCGCCACGGGCCAGTGGTTGTTCGATCATGGCCAGGTCTAAACTGACACATTTTGGCAGCACTTCCTGCAATTGATCGAAGCTCCAACCCTGGTTGGCATCCACTACCAGCACGGCATCCGGTCGGGCAGCACGGATTGCAGCCAGCTTTTCGTATGGCATGTGATCGCTTAGTTTAATCTTGAGTATCGGAGCATCGGCGGCAGCAGCGGCCTTGGCGGCCATCGCTTCGGGTGAGTCTTCCAGGCCGATGGTGTAAACGGTGGTTACCGGCTTTGGGTCGATACCGGTGAGTTGCCAGATTGTCTTGCCGGTCTGTTTGCACTCCAGGTCCCACAGGGCACAATCGATGGCGTTACGCGCGCCGCCAGCGGGCAGGAGATCCTGCAATTGCTCACGGCTTATGCCTTTGCGAATCTCAGCGGCCACCGCATGTGCCTCCTCGAATATGCTCTCCGCAGTTTCATCCAGGTAAAAAATACCCTGGGCTTCACCACGTCCTACAAAACCGTCTTCGCCAAGTTCTACCACCAGGCAGCGTGAATTGATCCACTCGAAACCCGAGATACGGAACGGTTGGGTCAATTCCCAGTCCGTGATGTGTATGCTGAAATCCATGGTTTGATTACTCCGGAAAAAGTTGCTTGATATGTTCGACAATTGCACCGCAACCGTCAATGATCGGATCGACGCATGGCAGACCGGATTCTGCGCTCAATTCAGCCAGGTAGTGCACACGTTTGTCTGCGGCTAACCTTGATGTATTGACACTGATACCGACACAGCGGATGTCCGGGTTGGTGCGGCTACCGAGCAATACGTGCTGGTCGATCGCGTCACGGATTGAAGGCAGGGCGTAGTGTTCCCAGCCGGATATATCCGTGCGTGTGGCATCGTGACAGACTACAAATGCATCCGCTTGCGAGCCATGCAGCAGTCCGAGACTGACGCCCGAGTAACCGGGGTGGAACAATGACCCCTGGCCCTCAATTACATCCCAGTGGTTTTCGTCATTGTCGGGTGAGATCAGTTCGGCTGCCCCGGAAATGAAATCCGCCACCACCGCATCGATGGGTAACCCTTCACCTGCCAGTATGATGCCGGTTTGACCGGTCGCACGGAAAGTGGAATCAATACCGGCATCAAGCATTGCCCGGTCGAGTGCCAGCGCGGTATATTTTTTGCCGATGGCACAGTCGGTACCAACCATCAATACCCGTTTTCCGCTGCGTTTGATACCGGTACCCACGGGCAGGTTTTCTGGAGGGGTTCGAACGTCGATCAAACGTGCACCTGAAGCCTCAGCAGCAGAGGCAACTTCCGGGAAGTCTGCCAGCTTGAAATGCAGGCCACAGACAATATCCAAACCGGCCCGGGCAGCCTCTTCGATTGAAGCCCACCAGTCGTCCGGCACAACCCCACCGATGGGTGCAACGCCGATAACAAGGCTTTTAACCCCGGCTTTAACCGCCTCGGGAATCGTCATATCAGGCACACCCAGATCTATTTCACAGCCGGAGAATCGAAGCTGTCCTCCCACCAGGTCGGGCCGCCAGTGAACGATGCCAAAACCCGTCTTGGCATAGGTCGGGTCGGTCACGTCACCGATCAGGATCAAGTAGGGTGGGTCAAGTTGTACCCTGGTTATTTTTGTCATCCGGTATGGCTCTTTTTATGCTTTCATGATTCTAACGGGTTTGCATTTTCATTACTGTGTTCAGATGTTTTTTTCCAAATTGAAGAGACGAAATGAATGCTATGATGCCGCGTAGTTAATCGCGCAGGTTCGGGTAGTTTTATGTCGGTAGAAAATCTCAAGAACAATGATGTCGCACTGATCGGTATCTTGTCCGATGCAAACTCAAGCTATAGACGCGGCGCGGCAGCGGCACCGGAATTCATCCGTCGTGCGCTTCACAGTGGCTCCGCCAATTTATGTTCCGAGTCGGGTGTTGACCTGGCTGGAAATCGCCGCTTCGTTGATGTTGGCGACAGGCAGGTGACAGACGATCCGGGGAGTTTTCTGGCGATAGAAGATGAAATCAACAAAATTACTGGGCAAGGAGCGTTACCGCTGATATTGGGCGGTGACCATGCGATAAGCTACCCGATTCTTCGTGCCATCAATGGTGTCAATGGCCCGGTAAACATCTTGCACTTTGACGCCCATCCGGATCTGTACCATGACTATGAGGGCAATCCCTGGTCACACGCCAGCCCGTTTGCACGCATCATGGAGAATGGGCTCGCCAGCCGTCTTGTACAGGTTGGTATTCGCACGCTAAGCAAGAGTCTGCGTTTGCAGGCTGAACGTTTCGGTGTCGAGATACATGAAATGAGAAATCTGGATATCAACTCAATTGGCCGGGATTTTGACGGGCCTGTTTATATCAGTTGTGACATGGATGCCCTGGACCCCGCGTTCGCACCCGGTGTTTCCCACCATGAACCCGGCGGGCTTTCTGTAAGAGACATCCTGGGTATTATTCAGCGTCTGCCCAATCGTATCGTTGGAGCGGATATTGTCGAGTACAATCCGCAACGGGATATCAATGACATGACGGCCATGGTGGCTGCCAAATTACTGAAAGAAATCGCCGGCAGGATGTTACTCAACGCAGCTTAGCTGTGAATTCACAGCTAGGTCCCGCATTACGAACACAGATTGGTCAGCGTTTGGTCCTGATACCTGTACCGTATGCGACCGTCTCTATCGCGTGCAGGAAACGCCCGGAAATCGAAGTGGTGCCGAAGCGTATATTGATAATCTTGTCTATCCCACGTAAATCAGCTTCTTCTTTCAGACGGATCAGTGCTTCGCGGCGACCCCTTTGAACCAGACGCTCGTAGGGTTTTATGTTGCCACCAATGAGCCTCCTGATGACGATGAACAGGGTCCTGAAATAATCGTGCGCCACGACAACTGAACCTATTAAAAGTGTGCATCCTTCCGGTTCACAATCCGGAAGGTGTTTTGAGGTGTTAACCAGAATGTTTTGCAGTGGTTTTTCACGAGCGCTTATTGAAGCGAGGTGGCGTCGTTCAAACCAGGAAGCAAGCAACCAGCCAAACATGCCCAAACCGATAACTTGCAGACTGTTATTAAATATCATATCCCAGAAGGTATTGCCGCCATACCAGTCCTGAAACCATTCAGGCATCCTACTCATACCCAGCTCAAACTCCTGGATGACATCCTCGGGTTTTTTCATAGATCAAATTTTACTGCGGTACCGTAAACCATCAGTTCAGCTGCACCACCGGTGATGCTGGATGTGGTCATACGCACATTGACGATGGCATCAGCGCCGAGTGCTTCAGCTTCTTTGGTCATTCGATCGATCGCTTCCTCGCGACCCTCCACCAGCAATTCTGAATAACCCTTGATTTCACCGCCGATCAGGCCTTTAAAAAAAGCACCGATGTCCTTGCCAACGTGTTTTCCCCGGACGGTGGAGCCCTGTACAAGACCCAATTCCTGAATGACGGTTTTGCCCGGCACCTGTTCAATATTCGTGATGATCATGTCAGTATCCCAGGCTAATGAGCCAATTATTCAGTGATGAAAATACACGCAGGCTGCTCCAGTAGAGCCTTTAGCGCCTGGATCATCATGGCTGCATCGTAGCCGTCAACAAAACGGTGATCGAAGGACGAGGACAGGTTCATTATCGTGCGGATCACGATTTGTCCATTTACAACAACCGCTCTTTCCACTGCTTTGTTAACACCGATTATGGCTACCTCCGGCAGGTTGATCACGGGTGTTGACGCAATACCGCCGTGTTTGCCAAGGCTTGTGATGGTGATGGTTGAACCCATCAGTTCTTCGCGTTTTGCGGTATTCTCGCGTGCGGCCGTTGATACACGGCGAATTTCGTTGGCAAGGTCTTTCAAAGAACGGGATTCGCTGTGCTTTACGACCGGTACTTTTAAACCATCCGGTGTTTGCGTGGCGATGCCAAGGTGGACCGCCCGGTATTGGTTGATTACGTTCCGTTCCTTGTCATATAGCGCATTGCATTGCGGAAACTGCTCCAGGACCCGGGTCAGGGCGAGACCGATAAAAGGCAGTAGTGTCAGTTTGTCTTCACCATCTGCTCTCTGGTTGTTCAGATGCTGGCGCAAGGACTCCAGTGCGGTGATATCGATTTCCTCGACATAGGCAAAATGCGGAATTTCCCGGTTTGCCTCGGACATGCGCTCGGCAATAATGCGGCGTAGTCCAATCACCTTGATTTCAGTGATCTCGTCAGAAAGTTTTTTCGCTGCGCCAGTGTGACGGGAACCCGATGGACCGTCGGCCAGGTGTCGCTCCAGATCGGCTCTCAGAATACGTCCCCGTGTACCACTTCCGCTGACCTGGCCAAGATCTATGTCGGAATCCCTGGCTTGCCGGCGTACCGACGGTGATGTGAGGATTTTGCCTGTTTGCGGTTGAGTGGGAATTTTTTGCTCTATAGGTGCTGTTACAACCGCCGCTGCGGTTTCCTCAATGACAGGAGCCGGCGCGGTAGCTTCCGGTCCTGTGCTTTGTTGATCATCCCATGTCTCAAAAACCATCATGGGTGCGCCAACGGCGATCATGTCGCCGACTTCACCGGCCAGGCTCACCACCCGGCCTGATACGGGCGCCGATAGCTCGACTGCGGCCTTGTCGGTCAGCATGGCACCGATCGGATCTTCTTCCTTCACGTCATCGCCGACATTGACCATCCACTCAGCAATTTCTGCCTCAACCAGACCTTCACCCAGATCGGGTAAGTTGAAAATGTATTCGCTCATACCGCCTCCATAATCTTATTTATGCTGGCAATGATCCTGTCTTGTGCGGGGAAATAGTCCCACTCGAAAGCGTGCGGGTAAGGTGTTTCCCAGCCGGCGACCCGTTCAATGGGTGCCTGCAGATGCCAAAAGCATTCCTCCTGTACGGTGGCAACCAGTTCCGCACCGTAACCACTGAACCTGGAAGCCTCGTGGGTTACCAGGCAACGTCCGGTTTTCTCAACCGATTTTTTCAGTGTTTCGACATCCAGAGGTGCCAGCGAACGAACATCAATAATATCGGCACTGATACCGGCTTTATGCACTGCCGCCTGCGCCACATGCACCATCGTGCCGTAGGTGATAATGCTCAGCTCATCGCCTTCCTCGACCAGGGACGCCTTGCCAAGTGGTATTGAATAATAGTCTTCCGGCACTTCGCCACCGGGGTGATTCGACCACGATACGGCGGGTTTGTTGGGGTCGCCGTCAAAGGGTCCGTTATAAATGCGCTTGGGCTCGAAAAATACCACCGGATCATCGGACTCAATGGCGCTGATTAGAAGTCCCTTGGCATCATAGGGGCTTGAAGGCATAACGGTCTTAATACCCGAGAGATGTGTGAACAATGCCTCCGGACTCTGCGAATGTGTCTGTCCGCCGCGGATGCCTCCGCCGCAGGGTGCGCGTATCGTAACCGGTGAGAAGAACTCACCACCGCTGCGGTAGCGAAGACGCGCAAGTTCACTGATGATCTGGTCCAGACCGGGGTAGATGTAGTCGGCAAACTGGATTTCAGCTACCGGTCGCAAGCCGTTAACGCCAATACCGATGGCAGAACCAATAATACCGCCTTCTGCAATGGGTGCATCAATGACCCTGTGTTCACCATATTTGGCCTGCAAACCATCAGTGCAACGGAACACGCCGCCAAAATAGCCCACGTCCTGACCGAGAATGATGACGGTCGGGTCCTTATCCATCATGACATCCAGGGCGGATCTGACGGCCTGGATCATATTCATCTGGCTCATTCCGAATCCCCCCTCAAAGCCAACAACTCCTGGCGCTGGCGTTCCAGGTGCTCCGGCACCTCTGCGTAGACATCATCGAACATGACACGCACATCCAAGCGTGGTCCTTCGGTCATGGTGCCGTAGGTGACCGCTTCCTTCCATGCCTCGTTGACAAACGCCTTGAGTTCTTCCTTCAGCGCTTCGTGTTGTTCATCCGACCATAATCCGCTGTTCACCAGGTGTTGTTTCAAGCGCTTGACCGGATCACCCAACGGGAAGGCTTCCCACTCGTCCTTGGGACGGTAACGTGAAGGGTCATCACTGGTGGAATGAGCACCACCACGATAGGTTACGTGCTCGATCAGGGTTGGGCCACCACCCTGGCGGGCGCGTTCTGCTGCCCATTGAGTGACGGCGTAAACAGCCAATGCATCGTTACCGTCCACACGAACACCGGGTATGCCCAGTCCCAGTCCACGGGCGGCGAAAGAACGTCTTTCGCCACCTGCGAAACCCTGGAATGTAGAGATGGCCCACTGATTATTGACCACGTTCAGAATCACCGGCGCCTGGTAGACGGCCGCAAAAGTCAGTGCATAGTGAAAATCGGCCTCCGCAGTGCTGCCGTCACCTACCCAGGATGCAGCTATGTGCTCTTCACCCTTGATGGCGGAAGCCATGGCCCAGCCGACGGCTTGCGGATATTGGGTGGCAAGATTTCCGGACACGGAAAACAGGTTGGCTTTCTTGTTGTGATACATGATGGGCATTTGCCGGCCTTTGCACATATCCCTTGTATTGGACAGGCACTGGCACATCAGGTCGACCAGGCTGGTGCCGCGCATGATGTACAGACCCTGGTTGCGATAGGAGGGAAACATCATGTCGCCGGGTTCCAGTGCCATACCCTGTGCGATTGAGATTGCCTCCTCTCCGAGAGACTGCATATAGAATGATATTTTGCCCTGGCGTTGGGCGCGCTGCATACGCTCATCAAACTGCCGGGTCAGCAGCATCAGTCTCAATGCCTCACGTAATTGATCCGGAGTCAGGTCTGGCACCCATTCACCCTGGGCCACACCGTCGTCATCCAGCACCCGCACCAGTTCACTTGCCAGGTTCTCTATATCCCTGGCGGGGGCGTCACTGTCGGGGCGTGCAACTGCACCGGCCTCCGATAAGGCAAGGTAACTGAAATCAGGCGCTTCCCCCGGTCGGGCAGAGGGTTGGGGGATATGCAGACGGGATTTCGGTGTCATTCTATTTGATTCCATACTTTTCCAGAGTTAGTTCACGAAGTCGACGCTGTGGCAGCAGCGACAACTATGGCCTCGGCCATTGAGTCCGCGATTACGTTGGTGGGTGTTTGCAGTTTATCTGCGCTGGCAAAAATTTCTGAAAGCCGCCCCGGGATCAACGCGATTTGAGCCTGTACATCGGCTTCGGTTTTGTTCCCCATGTACTCCAGGGAGACGCTGGTAATGCCGCCAGCGTTGATAACGTAGTCCGGAGCATACAGTATGTTTCTGTCGAACAGACGTTTACCGTCCTTCTCTTTAGCCAGCTGGTTGTTGGCAGCACCACCGATGACCGTGGCTTTAATATCCGGAATACTGTGCCTGTCGAGAATCGCACCCATTGCACAGGGTGCCAGGATATCAACGTCTTCAAATAGAATGTTCTCGGGTGAAACAACCCGTGCGCCGAAATCGTTCTGGGCACGTGCAAGGTTGCGCTCGCTGACATCGCTAATCACCAGGCTGGCACCTGCAGCATGCAACTGCCGGCAAAGATCGTAGCCCACTTTTCCAACACCCTGAACCGCGACACGTAACTTGTTCAGGGAGTCGACACCCAGGCGGTGTTTAGCCGCCGCTCGTAAACCAAGAAAACAACCATCGGCCGTCCACGGTGACGGATCACCGCCGGCAGAGCCCTCGGCAGGGGGAAGACCTGCCACGAAATTTGTAACCTGCTTGACCAGACGCATGTTATCAACCGTTACCCCAACGTCCTCGGCCGTTACGTAACGGCCCCCGAGGGAGTCAACACAACGGCCAAATGCATGGAAAAATTCGTCTGAAGGTGGAGAATCGGGGTTGGCCAGGATCACGGCTTTACCACCCCCCAGCGGCAGACCTGCCATCGCATTCTTATATGTCATGCCGCGGGATAAACGCAGGGCATCCCTGACGGCACCTGCTTCACTTTTATACTGCCACATCCGACAACCGCCGGCGGCGGGTCCAAGTGCGGTTGAATGGATAGCGATGATGGCCTTGAGACCCGATTGAGAATCGTAAAATTGATGTACGGATTCATGACCCCGGTTTTCAGCATTTTTGAAGAATGTCATGGTAGCTCTCGCTTTGCAGTTTTGATGACGAAAATTCCTAAACTAAATATAGCAACAACATGCAGAAATTGTTTTGCAAAGTAACTGAACAACAGGCTAATTGCGCATATAATATCCAATAATATGGATATATGAGGATACAGCATGCAAAAAATCAAGATAGACAACTTGGATCGTAAGATTCTCAGCCTTCTGCAGACCGATGCCGGTCTTTCGGCAGCAAGCATCGGCGAGAAAGTAGGCTTGTCCCAATCACCGTGTTGGCGGCGTATTCAGCGATTCAAGGATGCGGGTCTGATCAAGGAGCAGGGTATGGTTTTTGATCGTAAAAAACTGGGCTTCGACACGATGGTTTTTGCACACGTCAAACTGACGGCGCATGGCCGAAGTAAGGTGGCCGAATTCGGCGAGACAATCAGGCAGTTCCCGGAGGTGATGGAATGCCACCTGTTACTGGGTCATGTTGATTTTCTGTTGCGGATCGTCACCCCGGATCTGGAAGCGTATGAGAGATTCTTTTTTGAACGCCTTTCACAGTTGCCCGATGTGCAGGAAGTGACTTCAAGCATTGCACTCACCGAAGTCAAGTACACGACCGAGTTGCCGATTTAGCTGAAAAACGGACCCATTTGCTTGACCTGAAAGGGGCTGCGGGTGTAACTTGCTTGTTACTAACAAGTATGTGAACTGAATGGTCAAGTCGATCAAAAAACCGGATGCTCCGTCACAGCGACCCACGCAAGCGGAGCGGACAGCAAAGGCAGAGGAAAAAATGGTCAATGCAACCATTGAGCTGCTTAATACTGTCGGTCTGGCCGGTACCACGCTAATTGCAATAGGTGAGTCCGCGGGTTATAGCCGTGGCCTCGCCAGTCATCATTTTGGTTCCAAGTCCGGGTTGTTTCGCAAGGTTTTAAGACACATCACGGCGGTCTGGACGGAAGAACTGGAACGCAATCTGGATGGCAAGGAGGGCTTGAAAGCGATACTTGCCGCACTAGATGCCCACAGGGACCACATGCTGCATTTCGCTCACCACGCGCGTGCCATGAACATACTGTGGTCAGCATCGTTTGACCCGGCCTCTGAATTCAAACCCAATGTAATTGAGTTCCACCGTTTACAAAGGGCGGGGGCAGCGGCCTGGGTGATTGCGGGCCAGGAGAAAAGCGAAATCAGGGCTGATGTTAACCCCAAGAGCTTTGCTGAACAGTTTTACGCGTCGCTGCTGGGGCTCAATTTCCAGTGGCTGGTTAACCCGAAAATTGATTTGAGGGCGTCGATCGACACCCTCAAGCAAGACATCGTCGCCTTACTCGAGGCGAAGCAACCTTTGAAAAAGGAAACACAATGACTGAAGCATATATTTACGACCATGTCAGGTCGCCGCGCGGACGCGGTAAATCCGACGGTTCTTTGCATGTGATCACACCGATCAACCTGGCCAGCCAGGTGCTTGCATCGTTGCGCGACCGTAACAACCTGGATACGTCGCTGGTAGATGATGTGGTGCTGGGCTGTGTCGCACCGGTGGGTGAACAGGGTGCGGATATTGCACGAATTGCGGCACTCGATGCAGCATACGCCGAGAGCGTCGCAGGCAAACAGATCAACCGTTTTTGTGCCTCCGGTCTGGAAGCGGTCAATACGGCAGCGGCCCAGATCATGTCAGGTCAGTCGGATGTGGCCATCGGAGGCGGGGTCGAATCCATGTCGCGGGTACCCATGATGTCCGACGGCGGTGCCTGGGCAACGGATCCACAGGTGGCCTACAAAACCTATTTCGTACCCCAGGGTATCAGTGCTGATCTGATCGCGACCAAGTACGGGATCACACGCGAAGATCTGGATGCATATTCGGCCGAAAGTCAGAAACGTGCGGCGCATTCCTGGAAGCAGGGTTGGTTTGATGGCTCAATTGTTCCGATCAAGGATCGTATCGGGCGGGTAGTACTTGCGCATGACGAACATATGCGTCCGGAAGCGACAGCCGAGAGTCTTGGCGGTCTTAAACCGGCCTTTGTGATTCCCGGTGAGCAGGCTGGTTTTGACGCGGTCGTTTTGCAAAAGTATCCCGAGGTCGAGTCAGTCAATCATGTGCATACAGCTGGTAACTCCAGCGGTATCGTGGATGGTGCTGCCGCAGTTTTAGTAGGCCATGCAGAAGCCGGACGACAGATGGGTTTGAAGCCCCGCGCACGGATTCGCTCATTTGCCTCTATCGGAACTGAGCCCACGATCATGCTCACAGGACCCGTACCTGCCACTGAAAAAGTACTCAAACGCGCCGGTATGACGACCTCTGATATCGATCTGTTTGAGTTGAATGAGGCATTCGCTGCGGTGGTGCTTCATTACATGAATCAGCTCAATATTCCGCATGACAAGATCAATGTGAATGGCGGTGCGATTGCAATGGGTCATCCCCTGGGTGCAACCGGCGCCATGATCCTCGGTACTGTTCTGGATGAACTGGAACGACGCGATCTGTCAACCGCACTGGTGACTTTATGTATCGGTGGCGGTATGGGCACAGCAACTATTATTGAGCGGGTCTGATTCACAGGCTGAAGACGAATAACAGATTATGGATACAATCAAATGAACAACACGATTCAATACACCGTCGATAGCGACGGAATCGCAACCCTGATGATCGATCTTCCGGGTAAAAGCATGAATGTTCTGTGTGAAGAAATGATTTCGGATTTATCGGCGTGCATCAAGAAAGTCGTCGCTGACGAAAACGTCAAGGGTGCCATTGTCGCCTCCGCCAAGGCCACCTTCGTGGCGGGAGCAGACCTGACGGAACTGGTCACGGCCTATGACCGGGGTGTGACCACGCAACAGGGCTATGAGTGGAGCCAGGCACTGTCAGGTGTGCTCCGAAAAATGGAAACCTGCGGCAAGCCTTTTGCAGTGGCCATCAATGGTCTTGCACTGGGTGGTGGATTGGAACTCTGCCTCGCCTGTCACTACCGGGTCATGTCAGACCACCCCAAGGCTGTCCTGGGTTTACCGGAAGTAAGCATAGGTTTGTTGCCGGGTGCTGGTGGTACACAGCGTTTGCCACGCTTGATTGGTACCGAAAAATCATTACCTGTCATTATCCAGGGCAAAAAATTGAACCCGCAGAAGGCGCTTGAAGCCGGTGTCGTGCATGAAATAGCACCGGTTGATGAATTACTGGATCGTGCTAAGACCTGGTTGTTGGAAACCCCCAACCCGATTGCACCCTGGGACGTCAAGGGATTCAGGATGCTGGGTGGCGCGGGTGCAATGACACCAAAGAACGCACAACAATTTATGGTCGGTACATCATTGATAGCGGGTATGACACAGCACAACTACCCGGCACCGATCGGCGCCATTTCTGCAGTTTATGAAGGTTGCATCACGCCCATCGACACAGGGCTTGATATCGAGTCACAGTATTTTGGTGAATTGGTGTCTGGCGTTGTCGCACGAAATATGATGCGCAGCTTGTTTGTCAACAAAGGTGCAGCAGACAAGCTGGCACGCCGTCCCAAGGGTATAGATAAATCGACAGTAACGAAACTGGGTATCCTCGGTGCCGGAATGATGGGCGCGGGCATTGCTTACGTTTCTGCACGTGCAGGTATGCAGGTTGTTTTGCTCGATACCGACCTTGAAGGTGCCAAACGTGGCAAATCCTACTCTGAGAACTTGCTGAACAAGGCCATCAAACGTGGTTATTCCACGCAAGAGAAAGCCGACACCCTGTTAGGCATGATACATCCGACTACTGATTACACGGATCTTGAAGGCTGTGAAATGGTGATCGAGGCAGTATTTGAAAATCGTGAAATCAAAGCCGCTGTGACAGCCAAAACCGAGGCCGTCATTCCGGAGAATGCAATTTTCGCCAGCAATACGTCGACCCTGCCTATTACCGGCTTGGCCGAGGCCTCCAAACGGCCTGAAAGTTTCATTGGCCTGCACTTCTTCTCACCGGTCGACAAGATGCCACTGGTTGAGTTGATCAAGGGTGAAAAGAGCTCGGATGAGGCAGTTGCGCGTGGTCTGGACTACATCCAGCAGATTCGCAAGACGCCGATCGTGGTCAACGACAGCCCGGGTTTCTACACGAGTCGCTGTTTCAGTACATCGACCAACGAAGGCATGACCATGCTGGCCGAGGGTATCAACCCGGCGCTGATCGAAAACGCAGCGAAGATGGCCGGATTGCCGGTGGGTCCGCTGGCGGTGATGGATGAAGTTACGCTCGATCTCGGTTATAAAATCACGATGCAGACGGCCAATGACTTTGGCGACGACTACACCTTCGATTCCGGCTTCCCTGTTATCAAGAAGTTTGTCGAGGAGCTGGACCGAAAAGGCAAACGATTCGGTAAGGGTTTTTACGAGTACCCCGAAGGTGAAAAGAAATACCTATGGCCGGGACTGGCAGACATATATCCTGTGAAAGCTGAACAACCACCGGTGCAGGAAGTGATTGACCGCCTGATGTATCGTCAGGCGCTTGAGACGGCGCGGTGTTTTGAAGAGGGCGTTTTGGACCATCCCGCCGATGCGGATATCGGATCTATTTTCGGCTGGGGTTTTTCGCCATGGACCGGTGGTACATTGTCCTTTATCGACACTATTGGAATCAGCCACTTTGTGGCCGAGTGCGACCGCATGGCCGAGGCTTATGGCCCCCGGTTCGCTGTTTCAGATTGGCTGCGAGAGCGCGGTGAGCAGGGCACAAGCTTCCATCAGGGCTGAAGAGTCAATAGTAGATTGAACCTCCTGGTTCATGCGATATAAGGTTACAGGCCATTTGCTCAAAGAGCAGGTGGCTTGTACCAATTGCCGTCTAAGTAAGTCGAAACCCTCTAAGCTTGAATCAATGGACCTGCTAAATAGCCAGTGGGCCAACGGACCCTTTACTTGTCGGGGACCCGAGGTCGCGCGGTACCTCACTTCAGGACACGCTCAAGCACATCCATGTGTCGCTCGATACTCGGCTTCCTGCCTCGTACGGTCCTGAAGTAAGGTACCGCACACCCTCGGCTCTGTGC
>RCNE010000999.1_pt1 | contig 15392 bp, 6 predicted proteins | sample 2041361 | NCBI WGS metagenome assembly RCNE01 (sample SAMN09708229, study PRJNA481090) | Marine sediment metagenome, whole genome shotgun sequencing project.
GCCTCACCTGGATCTCGGTGGGTGGACAGGGCGGGCGTGGCCGTGCGCCCGGCACCGTGGAGGAAGTCGGCCTGGATGGTCTGGTGACACGATACATTGCCGGGCATACCGAGACGGCCAAATCCATGCTGCGCCTGGCCGAGGACAAGTGTTTGGAGCTACACACACTGCCCCAGGGCGAAATGCTCCAGGTCATCGAGGCGCAGGGACGTGGCAAACATAAGGTGCACAGTCACACGGGCACAGGTTCATTCCTGGATCCACGCGTCGGCCGTGGTTCACCAGTTACTCCGAACGCGACAATGCAGTTTGCACAGGCCCACGGCGACGACATTGTCTACTCATTACCGGCAATCGATGTTGCACTGTTCAACGCCCCATATGCGGACCGTGACGGTAATATCTATTTCGAAAATGCAGCGACTATTACCGAGAGTATTGAAGCGGCTCGGGCCGCACGCCGAAACGGTGGACTCGTACTGGTTTCGGTTTGTGGTCTAATCGATCGTGACGAAGCCGCCATCGCAATACCTGCCGAAGACATCGATGCGATTGTTGTCAATCCACACAACGAACAGACCGGATCCGTTCCCCAACGTAAGTACTGGCCCATGTTTACCGCAAGCGCCAGGGTAGACGAACAGGCAGCAATGTCACGACTGAGATTCATAAACACAGTCCTGGGGATCACGCCGCGTCGCAGTCCGCTTGACCACGCGCTGGCGCGGCTCGGAGCACAAACGTTTGCCAGCAGTGTGCCAACCGGTGCCACAGTCAATATCGGTGTGGGTCTGGCAGAGGAAGCCTGTCGTGTGCTTTATGATCATTGCACGCACGATCAAATTACGTTTACAACGGAGTCCGGTCCTTATGGCGGGTTACCGGCACCGGGCATTTTTTTTGGGGCGGCCATCAATCCGCAGCGGCTAGAATCCTCGGCCTGGATGTTTAATCATTATCGCGATCATCTGGACGCAGCAGTGCTTGGATTCCTGCAACTCGATTCGGCCGGTAACATCAACCTTTCGAAACGGGGGCCACGCGTGCTCGACTATGTTGGACCGGGTGGTGCGCCGAGCATTATTGAATCGGCAAAAACGGTGCTGTTCATCGGCAAGTGGATGATGGGTGCAAAGATCAGCATCGACGGTGATCGGCTGCGACTGGACAAACCGGGCAAACCCAAAGTGGTTGAACGCGTCGACGAGATTACATTCAATGCTCGTGTTGCTCTGGAGCGCGGCAAAAAAATATTCTACGTCACTGACCTTGCGGTTTTGGAACTCATGGATGCCGGCTTGACGCTGCGTGCGGTGATGCCGGGTATCGATATTGAGCGTGATCTGCTCGCTAACACTCGCGCCCGTATTATTGTACCGGATGACCCGCCGCCGCACATCGTGTCGGCTGAGGTCGTGACGGGTAAGAATTTTAAACTCAAGCAGATGGAGAAATGCGTATGAACGGCGGCGACAGAATTGCACGCGTGTTGCAGTCCCACGGTGTGAAGTTTCTTTTTACACTGTGCGGCGGTCATATTTCGCCGATCCTCAAAGGTGCCAAAGACCTGGGTATTCGTATCATCGATGTACGGCATGAGGCAACTGCAGTGTTTGCGGCCGACGCAGTAGCGCGTCTCACCGGCATACCTGGTGTGGCTGCGGTCACGGCAGGGCCTGGTGTAACCAACACGATTACGGCTGTAAAAAATGCCCAGCTCGCGCAATCCCCGGTCGTCTTACTGGGTGGCGCTGCTGCGACGGTATTGAAAGGGCGGGGCGCACTGCAAGACATCGACCAAATGGCGTTGATCAAACCGCACGTGAAGTGGGCGCGTGCTGTCACGCGCGTACGCGATCTCGTACCAACGCTACAGCGGGCGTTTCAGATCGCATGCAGCGGCGTACCCGGCCCGGTGTTCGTGGAATGTCCGGTTGATCTTTTGTACGACGAAATGGTAATACGGGAGTGGTACACGGCCAGCACGCCGCAAGGCACTGCGTTGCCTGACCGGATTGTCCGGCAATATCTGAACCATCGCGCTAACCGGCTATTCGCCGGCGCATCTGCTGAGGACAGCGTAACCGTGAAGACGGTGCAGCCGATGCCGCCATCTTCGCGGGTGGTTGCGCGTGCGGCACGACGGATAGCCAGTGCCAAGCGCCCGCTGTTGATCGTTGGCAGTCAGGCGCTTGTGGAATCAGGCCAGGCCGAGACAGTTGCCGCTGCCATTGAACGTATGGGCATACCGGTATACCTGTCGGGAATGGCGCGTGGCCTTATGGGCGTGTCACATGCTTTGCATCACCGGCACCAACGAAGCAAGGCTCTGCGCGAAGCCGACCTTGTCCTGCTCGCCGGTGTGCCGTCAGACTTTCGGCTTAACTACGGCCGTCATGTCCGGCGCAGCGCGTGTTTGATTTCGGCAAATCGCAGTCGTACTGATCTTAAGCGCAACCGTCGTCCGGATATTAGTGCATGTGCTGATGCCGGCAGCTTCCTGCGGGCACTGGCAGAACAACTTCAACCGGATGTCAGTGCACATTGGAATGAGTGGCAGACCTTATTGCTTAAACGCGATTCCGAACGGGAGATGGAAATCGAGACGGATGCCAGCAGATCCGGAGAATTTATTAATCCGGTTACACTGTGCAAAACCATCGACGCCGAATTGCCGGACAACAGTGTAATCGTCGCCGATGGCGGTGATTTTGTCGGCACCGCGTCGTACCTGGTACGTCCCAGAAAACCCTTGTGCTGGCTGGACCCAGGTGTCTTTGGCACCCTGGGCTGCGGCGCCGGGTTCGCACTAGGTGCAAGTCTGTGCCGCCCCGATCACGAAGTCTGGTTGTTGTTTGGTGATGGTGCGTTAGGCTATGCGCTCGCCGAGTTCGACACCTTTGTGCGCCACAAGATTCCGGTCATTGCCGTCGTCGGCAACGACGCAAGTTGGGCGCAGATCGCACGTGAGCAGGTCAAGATGCTCGGTGACGACGTCGGAACCGTGCTGGCACGCAGTCACTATCACGAGGTGGTCACCGCTTTGGGCGGGCAGGGTGTATTGCTGCAACATGCCGACCAGACGGCAGTTCGCCTGCTGGAGGCGCGCCACGCTACTGGTGATGGCATTCCGGCTCTGGTCAACGCCTGGCTGGATCGCACAGATTTTCGCGAAGGTTCCTTGTCAATGTAAAGTGGAATTTGTTCACTTGGACGGACACGTTTAAGCTGCGTTGACCCCATGATTTTCGACGGGTCATCGCACCCATCGGTAATCAGATATTTGATCGTTCACAGGCTCAATCAATCAGCACGTCCACAGGCGGGATTGAAGAACTGGCGTGGCTGCGCGTTGAGTTGGAACCATCGGCATCGGCATCAGAGCCTATTGTGGTGCTCAGCGTGGTAGCCGTACCGCTCATTGATCCGGCGTTGCCTGGCCAAGCGACTATCGCCATAACAGCGTATGTTACGTCGGTGGGCTCCGGCAATGAATTCTCGGTGAGTTACCAACCGGTGCGCAGCGACAGTACGACCTTTTTTGACAACCTGTCACCCGGCGAGATTGACGCAAATGATTTGTTACTCATACGGGGTACGTTGCAGGCCGACAGATCAATATTGGCGGATTTTATTCGTCACTTGCCTGCTAATTAAATAGCGACGCAATAGGATCGAACTGAAAGGAGAATATGATGAGGACTCGAATGACGTTATGCATACTTGGGCTTCTAAGCTTTTCGTGCTCTGGTGGTGGAGAAGGGATCGGCAGAGTCGAGTTGCCGATCGAGCCTCCTGCCACACAGCAAGGTAATTTTATTGACAGTCACGTAGAGGGCATCGGTTATCTGAGCAGTACCGGTGAAGGACTCACCGGAAGTCAGGGCGAGTTCCTGTATCAAAACGGCGATACTGTGACGTTTAGCATTGGCCGAATTGATCTCGGAGAAACTGTCGGTGGTGGGATCGTAACGCCGGCAGATTTGCAAACAGCACCTGGCACGCCACTCACATCTGCGAGAATAATAAATGTTGCACGTTTTTTACAGACGCTTGATGCAGATGATGACCCTTCCAATGGGATTCAGATCACTGACCTGATGCGCAATCAGGCACTCAGCCACACGCTGAATTTTGACCAGTCTGCTGATCAGTTTGTCGATGACGGCGCCGTGCAAATCGCGGTAAGTGATATCACTGCCGTGCGGCCTATCGGACCGCGCTCGCTCGCCCCGCTGGAGTCCAGCGTTAGTCATTATCAGGACTCATTGGACGTGCTGATTGGTGAACTTGAGATGCAACTTGAGACTCTGATTGGCACTGCTGCGTGTGACACCAGCGCCGATTGTGACGCCGTTGCGGTGTCCAATCGGCCCTGTGGTGGCCCGGGGGCTTATCTGCCGTTTTCCATTACTCAAACTTCACCAGAGGAGCTGGAAGCAGTTGCTGTTGAACATCGCCGTCATTCTCGCTCACTGCATGCGTTGTTGGAGCTTGTGAGTATTTGTAGTGTGCTGCCAAAGCCCACGCTCGATTGCGTGGCACAGCAGTGTGTCGCTCAGTAGCGAGTGTTGCTCTTGTTCTGTCGATGCAGTTTTTTCGCTCGCTTTACGAAGCGTTAACTAAGGTGATCCTATGAAACCTCTCAATTTTGCCGCGATTCTGTGTATGGCTCAATGTATCTTTGTAAGTGTGGAACGGTGCAGATTATGCGCAGTGGTCCGTGATGGTGGAAAGCGGCCGCGTTGATCTCGGTTACTCCGAATCGAATCTTGATGGTTTTTTGACACTCAACGATGACCAGACTCCCGTTAGTGTGACGCTGGGTTATCAGGCCGCCTCTTATCTCGGTATCGAAATTGCCTGGGCTGATCACGGATCGTTTAACGGTATCGGATTCAATTGTCCTGCACCGGCAGTCTGTGTCGCCGGCACCGTGCCTGCCAAAGGTGATCTCAAGTCAGTGTCGGTCTTTGCCGTTCCTCAGTGGCACTTCAACGAGAGGATCAGTGCGTTGGCGAAGCTGGGCATCTCACGCTGGGACCTGTCCAGCTCACTGCCTGCACCGAAAAAGGACGGTACCGAATTTGTCTATGGTGCCTCACTACGCCTGCGACTCACCAGAAGCCTGGAAGTGCAGGCAGGGGTTGAAATTGCCGAAGATCGTGACTCCGCCCTGGTGGGACTGCGCTGGAGTTTTTAGCGCCCGTCTTGCTGCAGTCGATTAATTCATTCGACAGCCACGATCTTTCTGCCTGGACGAAGGATTGAACATAATAATTTCGGAAAGTCCGTATTGTGATATGCCCAGGCGACTGCTACTTGTAAAAGCTGGGGTAACTACAATCACGCCGGGTGCTCAGCCAATGTTCAATTCGTATCGTCGTTTTACCAGTTTATTGGTATCTATCTTGCTGCTTTGTTCAATACCGGTCTATGCCGTCAACGGCATTGCTAATGACTGGGAAGATTACTATGGTCCCGGTGGTACCTCCGGCATCGATTCCAGCACGATGGAAATCATGGATGCAGCAACCGGCAAACGCTGCCAGGTCTGTCACAGGGACCGTAATGGCGGGTCACCGTGGAACGCTTATGGTTGGGCCCTTAGGCAGGCTGGTGCCGGCAGCGATGCTGTGGCTGCTTTTCTTACCATTGAATCCCAGGACAGTGATGGCAATGGCGATTTCAACCTGGTGGAAATCATGGAAGATGCCCAGCCGGGCTGGACTACGACCGGCAACAGTGCGACCTCTTCCGATGGTTCTACCACCACAATTCCGGATGGCAATATTCCTGCCGCGAGTCCGCTGGATCCGGCCGCTGCTATGTCCTTTGCGTGTTGTGCTGATACCGGTAATTGCAGCCTGCAGACTGCCGCCGCGTGCACCGCCGGCGGCGGCACACCTGACCTGAGCAATACATCCTGCTTCCCCAATATGTGCCCCCAGCCGTTGGGGGCCTGCTGCAACCTCGATGAAACGTGTTCCGACAACGTAGCCAATGCCGATTGTATCGCCAGCGGCGGTTCCTTTCAGGGTACCGGGAGCCTGTGTGCGGATGCACCGGTGGACTGTGGGTTGGAACCGTTCGTCGACGCCCTACCTCTTCCCACGGCGCTGATCCCCACAGGAACCCGTCCGGACGGCACGGTGCAATATGAGATTACCGTGCAACCTGCCCAGCAACAGCTGCATAGCGAACTGCCGCTGACCGACTTGTGGACCTATAACGGGGTCTATCCCGGCTATACGATTGAGGCACGTGTCGATGAACCAATCGAAGTTACCTACATTAACGGGTTGCCTCCGGGCGAACACCTCTTCGAGGTTGATGAGTGTGCGCACGGACCAAACTATTATGGTGCGTCAAGGCGCGTTGTCACCCACCTCCATGGCGGTCACGTTCCGGCCCGTTTTGACGGGCAGCCCGAATACTCGATCTTGCCAGGTGAGTTCGACGTGTACGAATACCCGAACGCCCAGTTGCCTGCTACTTTGTGGTATCACGATCATGCACTGGGCATTACCCGGCTCAATGTGTACAGCGGCATGGCCGGTTTTTACCTGCTGCGCGATGACTTCGAAGATGCGCTGGGCCTGCCGGCGGGTGAGTTCGAAATACCGATGGTGATTCAGGACCGGCTGTTTAACACCGACGGCTCCCTGTCTTATCCGGTGTCTCTGCCAAACTCTTTTTTTGGCGATAAGATTGTAGTCAACGGCAAAGTCTGGCCGGCACTGAACGTCAAAAAGGGCAAGTATCGCTTCCGCATGGCAAACGGATCCCAGGCGCGCTCCTATCAACTGCGTCTCGAAAACCAGAGTGACCCCGGGCAGGTGATTCCATTTACACTCATCGGAACCGATCTCGGGCTCATCAGTGCGCCGCTTAGTCTTGACCAGATTGACATGGCGCCCGCCGAACGTTTCGATGTCGTGATTGACTTCAGCGCTTTCGCTACGGGCACGGAAATCATTATCAAAAACGACGGTCCAGGTGCCCCGCAGATTCCCAATGTCATGAAATTTATTGTCGGCAGCGACACCGGATTTACCGACGCCATTCCCGCATCGCTGCGACCGGTGACACCAATTCCGGCTACAGACGCGTCGGTAACCCGGTGGTTCAGATTGCTGCAGCAGGGTGAGACCTGTGCCGGCAACGAGTGGGTGATTCAGACTCTGGATGGCCCTGGTGGGGTAGCGACAGGCGCCGAGCACTGGGATGATTTGTCTGAATTTGTGCGCGAGGGTGACACTGAAATCTGGGAGTTCGAAAATCCGGGTGTCGTAATGCACCCGATGCACATCCACCTGGTTTCATTTCAGGTGTTGGAGCGTGTGCAACTCAGCGACGGTGCTTCACTGCCATTGGCGGCCCACGAAGCCAATACCTGGAAAGACACGGTTCGTGTCGGTGCAGGTACCCGCGTTAGCGTGATTGCCAAGTTTGAGGATTATCTCGGACGCTTTGCCTATCACTGTCATATTCTCGATCATGAAGATCACGAAATGATGCGCCAGTTTATGGTGGTCAACGATCCCGCATTCTGCGACAACGACGGATTTTGTGAGGCCGGCGAAGATGCGGTGAATTGTGCGTCTGATTGTGCCACCGTCAGCGGTGCTGCCTGCGGCAACGGTCTGTGTGAAATTGGTGATGGTGAAGATTGCCTCAGTTGCCCCGCGGACTGCAATGGCGATCAGAACGCGGGCGTGGACAGTTTTTGCTGCGGTAACAGCGGCACAAATCCGATCGCTTGTGGCACCGACGAGTCAGACCAGCGCTGCGTTGATGCCCTGTCAGATTACTACTGCCGGGTCGCTGCACGAGTACCAGCATCTTGTGGAGACCTGTTGTGTGAAGGAGCGGAGACCACCGCAAGCTGTCCACAGGACTGTTCGGTACCTTTTTGTAATCCCACAGAGCGCACAGATGAAATCAGCTGTGCTGATGGCCTTGACAACGACTGCGATGGTACAGCTGATCTCGCCGATTTCGATTGTCAGCTTGCAGTTGACACCGACATGGATGGAGTGCCGGACGTCGGCGACAACTGCAGTCTTATTGCAAACTCAAGTCAGCTGGACTCAAACGGGGATGGGTTTGGTAACGCCTGTGACCCGGATTTGAACAACGACGGCACCGTCAACTTTTCCGATATTATTCTGTTTGCAAACGAGTTTGGTAGCACCTCAGGCGGCGACGCCGATTTCAATGGCGATGGCGTTGTGAACTTTCCCGACTATGTCATTGTTCCTGACTACTTCCTGGGCCCACCTGGACCCAGTGGCATTGCGCCTTGATTAGTTACAGAAACTGGCGAAACGTCCCCTCACAAGCATGGTGAGGCGGGGGTCGGACCAAGGGATCTTCATTAAAAGCAACGTGATAGACGCAGATTCTGCGAGTTTGGGGTCCTTAGACGATTGTTTTTGAGGCCAAAAACGATCCGTTAAGAATAAACGAAAGGTATTCAGCAACGCTCGCGCCTTAGAGGCGCGTTTTAAGCGCCAAAATAGTGTCTCTAACGATTCATAACATATCTGATTGCGAGCCAAATCGTTGATCTTGTTTTCATTCGCGTGGTCCGCCTCCCGAAGCACATTCGGCAGGCGCAGTCGGATCAAAAAACAGGTCTCTGATCCGCTCGTATAAACCACCATTGCTCGCAGTGGCTATAGCATGTGTCACCGTGTTCGCTCCAAAGTTTTGTTGTGCAGAATTAGTAGGTAGAATACCTGACGATCAAAGTTCAATACACGCTCCGGTAGCTCAGCTGGATAGAGCGTACGCCTCCTAAGCAGAAGGTTTAGTAGTGCCGGTGCCGTTCATTATGGCGAAGACGGGTCGCCGGATTTAATGACGTGGGTTTGGACAGCTGACTAACAACTGGCCTTTTAGCTGATACCCCGGCAGGCAAGAGGCGCTAATACCGTAACGGGCCAAAAGCCAACTTCCGGTAGTGGTCGCTGGCCGCAAGCGATGGCATACTATTTTCAGAATTGGCGAAGCGTTACCTATTTCACGCCACTAACTTTCTTTGTCCTCACTATCGGGCATGGGGTTGGTGACAATAGCTAGAATTTACAAGGCAGGTGTAATGAATTCCATACGAATCGTGGTCTCGATAATTATTTTAGCCGCACTATGGTTCCCGGTATCGGGTTGTACCGACCAGCTTACTGAGGCGCAGCGCGTGAGTAGCGCCAATCAAGCTTACGAACAGGGTAGGTATCGCGATGCGCTTATCCGGCTTAAGAATATTCTGCAGTCCAATCCTCGCAACAAGGATGCGCGCTTGTTGTTAGGGCGAACTAATTTGAAGTTGGGTGATGCGGACGCCGCGCTTAAGGAGTTTTTGCGAGCCAGGGAGCTTGGCGCCACCGCTGAGGAGTATTACGTGCTCAGCCTGGAATCGAAACTCAAACTTGGAAATAACGAAGAGATTATTGAGTCTTTCAATACTATCGATTTACAAAGTGAAGACACTCGCCAGGTTGCCAGCATCTACTATGCCGAGGCGTTGTATCGAATTGGTGATTCAAAAATAGCCGCGGAAACCTATCGCGCAGTTATTGAGACGGCCACGGAGATCGATACTATTCGCAGGGCTCATTTGGGGTTGGGTAATTTACAACTGACCATGGGAGAGATTGCGGAGGCTACCGAAAGTATCCAAAAAGCTTATGGCTATGATGAAAACGCACCAGAGACATTGATCGTGTTTGGTCAGTTGTTGCTGGGGGAAAGTGATTTCAAAGGTGCGCAGAAACTCTTTGCAAAAGGCCGCGACATTAGTGCCGTATCCGTCGAAAATCGTATCATACTGACAGCGGGTGAGGTCGAAGCAGCGCTGGGCCTTAATGATGTTGATGCCTCGAAACGTGCGGCAAACCGGTTGTTTGAAGTGGCCCCCGAGCATCCGGTCACGAACTATCTGTTAGGACGCGTTGCTTATTTGGATGGCGATAAGCCAGCTGCTTTCGAATACCTGCAGGCTTCGCTCGCGAAGGCTCCCCGGTATAGACCGGCGCAACTGTTTCAGGGGGTGCTCAGTTTTGAACGAAAGGAATTCGAACAGGCGGAAATGTTTTTAAAAGGTGTGTTGGGCGCCCAACCAGGAAATGCTCCGGCCCGCAAATTTCTCGCTGAAGTCTATCTGGAAATGGATCAGCCAGAAAAGGCGGTGTCGCTTTTAAAGGAAGCAATTGCTTCCGGTAAGGCCGACCAGCAAATGGTCGGTATGCTCAGTCGAGCAAGTATGCGCATTGATAATGGAGATTCGAGCATTGCCTATCTTCAGGGCGCGCTTGACGAAAACCCGGAGAGTGCCCCATTGCAGCAGGCACTGGTGGCCGCTTATGTAACTGCGGGAAGGGCTGCTGAGGCGCTTGAGCTTTTGGAAGGCAGCGACGCCAAAATTGATGATCGACGAAAAGAAATTGTGAAATTATTGGCGGCGGTTCAGGCGAAGGATTTGAATACAGCGCGCTCCCAGGCGGAAATCATCACATCCAGGTGGCCTGACGATGCCCAGACTAATAATATTGTTGGTGGTTGGTACTTCACCCAGGGTGAGTTTGACAAAGCGCGCGAACTGTTTGGTTTGGTGTATGCAGAATCGTCGAACGATTTAAATGCGTTGACTAATTTAGGACGCATCGATTTGTTGCAGAAGAACTACGCAGAAGCGCGTGCGAGGTATGAAGAGTTTTTGACTCGAAACCCCGAGAGTGAAGTTGGGTTGATGGCGATCTCTTACGTCTATCAAATTGAAGGTGATAGCGCTACTGCGCTCAGCTACATTAAGCGGGCACACGAGCTGAATCCGACGTCAGAAGCTCCGTTGACCTTTCTGGTGCGCATTCTTGTGTTGAACAAAGACTTTGAGGAAGCGGCGGAGTATGCAGAAAAGGCGGTTGCCGCCAATCCTCAATCTGCTCGTGCACTGCATTTGCGTGGCGTGGTTGAAATGAACAGGGGAAACTATGAGAACGCCCACAATTCCTTATTAATGGCTGCAGAACTCGACTCCGATTCGTTCGTGATCTTGCGGAGTAAAGCGCGCGCGGAAGTCGCATTAAAAATGTACGAGCGGGCGCGGGATAGTTTTGAGCAATTGTGGGAGATTGATTCTGCCGACCTGGAGACTGCTCGCGCACTTGTACAATTGGAAATTAAGTTGGGCCGACCTGATCAAGCGAAATCTATCCTGGAAACGTTAAAGCTGGATAGACCTGGTGATTCTTCGGTGTTTGAGCTTGAAGGCGATATGTACAAGATGGCTAATGAGCCAGGCGCTGCGCTTAAGGCCTACAAGAGGGCTTACACAATGAAGCCCAGTCGCAAGCTGGCGATGAAGCAATATCGCCAGGCCGAGAGTAGCGGCGACAATGCGCTTGCGTATTTAACCGACTGGTTGGCTGTTTCGCCTGACGATGTTGCTATCCGGGGATTGGTGGCGCAGAACCTTCTGATTACTGGTAATAGTTCCCAGGCGATTAGTGAATACGAAGAGCTACTACGTTCGAAGCCAGATTCTCCACTAGTCCTTAATAATCTGGCGTGGCTCTATTTTGAACAGAGTGATTCAGAATCAAAAGTAAAAGCAGTAGCACTATCCAAAAAAGCGTATGGGCTTGCATCCAGTAATGCACAAATTGCCGATACCTATGGTTGGTTGCTTTTGCGTTCAGGCGAAACTGACAGCGGATTGAAGCTTCTCGCAGAGGCAGAAACCCTGGCGAGGGAGAAAAACTCCCCGGACTTGAATAACATCATCTACCATCACGCCGTGGCTTTAGATAGTTCGGGTGACCAGGTTAGTGCACGAAACCGTTTGCAAGAGATTCTCGGCGGTACTTCTGATTTCTCCAGTCGCAACGACGCGCAATTGCTACTCGACTCTTTGTGACATGGGTCGTAGCTAAAGCAGCCAGCGACTATATAGAAACCTAACTCAAACAGAGTTCTGAACGATATGGCAAACTCTGACCCTTCACACAAAATGTATATTTTAATGAGATTTATCCAAGGATAATCAAAGAAGAGCGTCAACTTTGCTCACCCCGGCAGTCTGTAAGAGATCGACCGCTGGTAGTTCCTCGCCGCCTGTTTTCTGGCGTTGGCCTGCAATCCTGCGGCTGAAACCAAGGTAAATAGAACTCTTTCTTTAGATTCTGCCGTGTCTCCAGGTCGAAACGATCTCGAGGCATTTCCCGCTCAAGCCCAAGTTCACGCCGCGGGTTTGCTTGCGGCCATTGAATCAGAGCCGGAGCATGCCAACAAGAATGGCCTGTTCGCGATGTATGCCAAGGAGTTTTTAGCGCCCGACGCTGAGTGGAAGAGGGCCTTGCAAGGGGCAGTAAACGGCACCGGTCAAAACCGGCACTCTTTTTAATCAAGTGATCAGGTAAATCAGGGGGCCGGGCCTCTGGGTGCAGATGCTGCTGGAAGCAGCCCTTTCAGGATTCCAGGGTCAATGAAGTTGGCTTTTACCACCGCAGTCAAGACAGGTTGGCACCGTCTTGTGCCGGGCGCTGACTTATTTGACTATTGACGGGTTCTCCATGTCAGACCTGATGGTCGCTCCTGACAACGCAGACATCCCACTTCAACAAATAGTCCTTAACAGGATTCTGAATCACCTCCGGCGTCAGCGCACAGACCGCCGGCAGCTAAAATCACCGCCACTCCTCAAACTGCCCGGGCTATTCGACCAAGCGAGTTCTCTTCAACTTGCCGTTACGGTGTGTCTCGAACGGCAAATAAAAAAGAACTCGCTTAGTCTACATTATGCTACGCGCTCAAAATCTCTATTTGAACAAGAGCAAACCGGTATTACGATAGCTTGCGACGTCGACTCAGGCCAAGACCCAGCAGACCAGCGCCAATCAGTGCGATACCTGCAGGCTCAGGAACGCCGACCGGAGGATCAACTGGCGGAGCAGAACCAGCCGGCAGCACGATGCCGAAATGGATGGCGCTCAACGCGTCCTGAAGACCCGTGTGGGTCAGGTTCAGCGTATTCATACCGGGGCTCAGGAACGAGGTAATGTCGATATTGACGATGTCCCAGAGACCACCGTTGCTAACCGTAGAGCCGGCTGTTTGTGGAACCGTCGCACCATCGAACACGGCCCCGATATCTACGCCGTTCAGGAAGAACGTACCGTCGTTACCGAGTCCAAAGTCCTGGCCGTCGGAAACGCTCATCGACAGGAACGCATCGCCAGAGGTGTAGTCAATGTCCGAAAGCGTGACGTCCCAGCCGTCGGGATCAAAGGCATTGGAGAAGTTGGCGTCGTTGCCTTCAAAGTTGACCACGTCTACATTGTTACTGTTGTCACCGTCGTCGTAGAAGACCACTAGCGAGGCGCCGTTTGAGCTGGCAGCGTCTAGGCCGGCCAGCGAGTAGGTGCCATCGCCGCTCACCAGGCTGGTGACATCGGCGCGGTATGCCTGACTGTTATCCTGACTCCAGAAGTTGTCATCGGAAAAGCCGATATTCTCGCCCATTACTGCGCTGCCGTTAACGGTCAGGTTGGCGTTGAAGGTCGGGTCGGCCGAGTTGGTGGGGCCGTGCCAGTACAGGTAAGCATTAGTGATGGTGCCAGAGGTACCGGCAAGTTCGATATCGCCGAATCCGGTGCCACGCAAACCACCGACGCCAGCGGAGGCGTAGTCGGTGTCAAACACGGTCCCGGCCGGTATGATGAGGCTGGCTGAGGCGCTACCGGCGAGGCCAATGGCGCACGCAGCAGCTAAAAGCTTGAGTTTCATTTTTGTTCTCCATTGTCAAAAATCATGTACATCTAACGCTGCAAGTTGCATGCCGAAAACATATGTCTTTGTAAAACCAGTAATTTAATCTCATCAGTTAACGTGTATGTAAAATATTCTGACGCTTTTGGCAGCAAGAACACCGCCGGTGTAACTAAATTAGAATGAGTCTGTAGAGCTGTTCTATATTTCTAATTTGCTTTTGGTTTTGCAATAGCCCGTGTCCAAAATAACTCCGTGGAACTCTGCGCAATAACCACGAAAAACCAAGGTTCAATGGATTATTCCGGACACTAACAAACTTCGTTGAGGAAGCGGTCTTGCGACGGATGCGGTGATTGTCAAAGAGTCTTTACATTTGTTGAAAACAGAAATAGCCGCTTGCCAAAGTTACCGTTGGAGCATCATCGTAATGCGGTAGGATGAGTATCACCCCGTCGATTAACATTTTCAGGGATGGACGAGGTAGAGCGAAGCACGACTGCAGGGATACAGGAGATAGAGCAATGTACGAGCAATTGCCGAGGATGCCAGAGCCGAGAGCAATGCAGGAGCAATTGCCGAGAGAACCCGGTGGTCATTACACTGGTTTCAGATCTGGCTAATGGCGTACTTGGGGCAGGGCGTTTATAATTCCTGTCCGTTCCAGTCTACATCAGGTTTTGGTAACGATAGCGCCTGATAGACTAACAACCAATACAAGTGGTAATAGTCTCACTATTTACCAGGTCGGTACGGTGACAGGCCGCTTCAAAGTGGCCGGCAAATCCAATCATTCAGCTAACATGAGAAATCACAATGAACTTACGCTACCTCACCTCTGGTCTGTTAATGACTGCAATAGTTCTGATTGCCCTTGTACCGATACGATCCGGGCACGCCACAGTCGTTGAATTCCAAACCTCCTTAGGTAATTTTGAAGTCAATCTGGCTGACACGAGCACTCCTCTGACCGTCGCCAATTTTCTTGAATACGTAAATAACGGTCGCTATACCGATTCAATCATCCACCGCTCTGTTTCCGGGTTCGTGGCACAGGGCGGGGGCTTTACTTTTGACCTGGCCTTACCTTTGCAGTCGGTGCCGACCTTTGCCGCTGTAAATAATGAACCAGAGTTTTCAAGCAGTCGTGGAACTATTGCTATGGCAAAGCTTGGCGGCGACCCAAACAGTGCGACCAGTCAATGGTTTTTCAATCTCAGTGACAACAGCGGTCTGCTTGATGGTCAAAATGGTGGCTTTACCGTATTTGGAGAAGTTGTCGGCAATGGTATGGACGTTGTCGATGCAATCGCAGCGCTGCCAACGTTTACTTATGCTTCGCCGTTCAATGAACTGCCATTGAGAGACTTTACGAGCGCGGACTTTAATAATAACGAAGTGGTCGACGATACAAACCTGGTGATTATCACCGCGGTGGTGGTCACTGACTCAACGGTTGATACATCCGTTGGACTAAATCTGGTACCAAATACTGTCACTACCCCGGGTCTGAACCTGATCAAGTCGGGTGCGCTGAGCACCGATGCCGATAGCTCCGGAGACGTGACCGAAGGCGATACCCTGACGTACACGTTCACCGCGACCAACACCGGCACCTCGAT
>RCNE010001000.1_pt1 | contig 15379 bp, 11 predicted proteins | sample 2041361 | NCBI WGS metagenome assembly RCNE01 (sample SAMN09708229, study PRJNA481090) | Marine sediment metagenome, whole genome shotgun sequencing project.
GCCAACGGCTCCCCTTTGGCAAACCGGCCCCGATCTATGGTGACATGATGTGCAAAGATACCCCCGCCCCTCTTCTGCGTATCCGTGACCCGCGCAATATCGTCTTCATTCTCCAGCCGGCGAAGATACCCAATATCTCCTACCTGCCCGCCGGATTCGGCATAAAAGGGCGTCTGATTGAGCACAATCCACCCGCTTTGCCCCTCTTCCAGCGCGTCAACTTCGCTGCTGTCTGATACAAGTGCCAGCACCTGACCCTCTGCAATCTCGGTGTCATAACCCAGAAAGTCGGTGGCGCCATGGGCATCAGCAAGATCGAACCAGACCCGCGCATCCGTCGCCTCACCGGTGCCGGACCATGCCGCCCGGGCTTTGGCCTTTTGCTCGACCATGGCCTCATCAAATCCCGCAACATCCACCGAGCGGCCTTTTTCCCGCAACGCATCCTGGGTCAGATCCAAAGGAAAGCCGAAAGTGTCATAGAGTTTGAATGCCGCCCTGCCGGGCAGCTCTGCCGCCTCCGGCAAATCCGCCAGTTCGTCATCCAGCAGCTTTAATCCACGGTCCAACGTTGTTTTGAAACGGGTTTCTTCCAGTTTCAGCGTCTCAGTGATCAGCGATTGGGCGCGGCCCAACTCGGGGTAAGCCGCCCCCATCTGACGCACAAGCGCCGGCACAAGCTGGTACATGACCGGATCTTTCGCCCCCAGAAGATGGGCATGGCGCATTGCGCGGCGCATGATCCGGCGCAGGACATAGCCGCGCCCGTCATTGGATGGCATCACCCCATCCGCGATCAGGAAAGAAGTCGAGCGTAAATGGTCTGCAATCACGCGGTGATGGGTTTTTCCTGGCCCGTCCGGGTCAGTGTTGCTCGCGTCTGCGCTCGCCTCGATCAGGCTGCGCATCAGGTCGGTGGCGTAATTGTCATTGGTGCCCTGCAACAGCGCAGCAACCCGTTCGATGCCCATGCCTGTGTCAATCGACTGGTTTGGCAGATCGACACGGGTTCCATCTGCAAACTTCTCGTATTGCATAAAGACCAGATTCCAGATTTCGACAAACCGGTCACCATCTTCTTCGGGAGATCCCGGAGGTCCCCCCCAGATGTGATCGCCGTGATCAAAGAATATTTCTGAGCAGGGTCCGCACGGCCCTGTCGGCCCCATCATCCAGAAATTATCATCGGTTGCGATGCGGATGATTCTATCGTCGCTCAGCCCCGCAACTTTTTTCCACAGGTTCGCGGCCTCATCATCGGTGTGATAGACTGTAACTACGAGATTTTCCTTGGGAATACCCAACTCTTTGGTGAGCAGTTCCCAAGCAAACGGGATCGCATCGGATTTGAAGTAATCGCCAAAGCTGAAATTGCCCAGCATCTCGAAAAACGTGTGATGGCGCGCCGTATAGCCCACATTGTCCAGATCATTATGTTTGCCGCCAGCACGCACGCATTTCTGCGCGGTCGTGGCGCGGGTGTAGTCCCGATGCTCCAGCCCGGTGAACAGGTTTTTGAATTGCACCATGCCAGAGTTTGCAAACATCAGCGTGGGGTCGTTGCGGGGCACCAGCGGGCTGCTATCGACCACGGCATGGCCCTGCTTTTCGAAATAGGACAAAAACGTGGATCTGATGTCGTTTACCGTGCGCATGGCGGCACCCCTTTTGGGCGAAATTTGCGTTCCACGTCAAATAGCCGCCTGTATCGTCACTGTCCACAGGGCAAGAAGCCCGTGAAACCAAACAGGGTGCATCAGATGATGCACCCTGCCCCAGATGTTCTTCAGATTTTCTTCAAAACGGCGGGCAGTCTAAGCCGCCGGTTTGCACCAGCTCATGCTTCGAGAATATCATCATCGGCAGCGGGGGCAGCTTTGGCAGTCACCGGGGGCGCATCAAAATCCAGACCGTGTGAGGCGCGAATCTTGTCCTCGATATCATAGGCCATATGCGGATGATCTTTCAGGAATTGCTTTGCATTCTCACGTCCCTGCCCGATCCGCTCATCGCCATAGCTGAACCAGGACCCTGATTTATCAACAACGCCGGCAATCACGCCAAGATCAAGCAACTCGCCCATTTTCGAAATGCCTTCGCCATACATGATGTCGAACTCGACCTGTTTGAACGGGGCGGCCACCTTGTTCTTGACAACTTTCACACGCGTCGCGTTGCCCACAACTTCGTCGCGGTCCTTGATGGCGCCGATGCGCCGAATGTCGAGCCGGACAGAGGAATAAAATTTCAGCGCGTTGCCACCCGACGTTGTTTCTGGTGATCCAAACATAACGCCGATCTTCATCCTGATCTGGTTGATGAAGATCACCATGCAATTGGACCGGCTGATCGACCCGGTCAACTTGCGCATCGCCTGACTCATCAACCGGGCCTGTACGCCAACACTGCTGTCGCCCATGTCACCTTCCAACTCTGACTTTGGCGTCAGGGCTGCAACCGAATCGACCACTACCATGTTCACCGCACCTGAGCGGACCAGCGTGTCGGTAATCTCAAGCGCCTGCTCGCCAGTGTCGGGCTGCGAAATCAGCAACTCATCAATATCGATACCCAATTTCTTGGCATATTGCGCATCAAGCGCATGTTCAGCATCAACAAAGGCGCACACACCGCCTTTTTTCTGTTGCTCTGCAATGCAATGCAGCGTCAGGGTGGTTTTGCCCGAGCTTTCCGGCCCGTAAACCTCGACAATACGGCCCATCGGCAAACCGCCAATGCCAAGCGCGATGTCCAGACCCAGAGATCCCGTTGAGCTGGAGGTGATGTCCTGAATCGCCCCTTCCGCGCCCAGCTTCATAATGGAACCTTTACCGAACTGCCGTTCGATCTGCGCCAGTGCGCTATCAAGCGCCTTTTGCTTGTCCGCGGATTTTTTATTGTCCATTGTCAAAAGATCTGCCGTTGCCATGATTGTTCTTTCCCTTACTGTCACACCCGTACGCGGGCGGCAATGCTGTCGATGTTCGCCTCTTGTTCTTTATGAGATCAAAAAGAGAACATTTCAATCAATTTTTTTCTACCCCCACTGTTTCTCCAAAGAGTTAAGGAGTAGTTTACACAGATGCGTGACCTTTGAATTCAATGACGGACCGAGAGTAAATGCTTGTTTTTTATAAAGAACGCCTTGTGTTCCTGTCGATGCCCAAGACCGGGTCGACTGCCTATCAAACCGCTCTGTCGCCGCATGCAGATATTATCATTGCGGATCCACCGCAGCTCAAACATGCGCCCGTCTACCGCTACAACCGGTTCTTTCAGCCGATGTTTGAGAAAGCCTGCAAGGTTGAGATGGAGACCTTGGCTGTGATGCGAGAGCCAATTAGCTGGCTCGGAAGCTGGTACCGTTATCGCCAGCGCCCTTTTATGAAGGACAATTCCAATTCAACGGCCGGGATTAGTTTTGATGAATTTGTGCAGACCTACATGGGCGGCCAGACAGCTGGATTTGCCAACGTTGGGGTTCAGTCACGGTTTTTGCAGCCGCGACCGAAGGGGAGCCCGTTAACCCATTTGTTTCGCTATGAGGACCAGCCCCGCCTGATCGCATTTCTTGAGAATCGTTTGGGGCTTCAGATCAGATTGGAAAAAGAGAACGTATCTCCCCAAATCGAGCTTCAGCTCTCAAGCGGCGTCGAATCCGCGTTCCGCAAGAAATTCGCTTCCGAATTTAGCCTCTACAACAGCATTGCCTGACCGCAAACGTTCGTCACGCCTGACCATGGCGCATCACGGGCGATGCCGGACGGCATTGACAGCGTCGATTGGCCTTAGTGCAGTTGTTGATGTACAGTTTCTGTCAGGTCGCTTAACGAAAACGGCTTGGGCAAAAACACCGAATTGGGAATTTTGGTCTGGTTATCGCCAAAAGAATCCTCGGCATAGCCAGAGACAAAAACCACCCGAACATCAGGCCGTTCTTTCAGGGCTTCACGTACCCAACTCGGCCCGTCCATACCCGGCATAACAACATCCGTGACAAACACATCAACAACGATGCCCGGATCCTCGAGCGTCTTGAGTGCAACCTCAGCCGATTCCGCTTCCAGTACCGTATAACCTCGCAAGCGCAGCGCGCGTGAAGCAAAGGCGCGGACCGGCGCCTCGTCTTCGACCAGCAGAATGACTCCTTCGCCATGTTTGGGCTGCGCGCTCTGGGGTTTTTCTACATTCGGAGCGGGCGTCTCTTCAACCTTTTCATAGACCGGGAAATACAGGGTGAAACTGGTGCCGCTGCCTATAATCGAGTCAACAAAGATGTATCCGCCGGTTTGTTTCACTATGCCATAAGCTGTCGATAGCCCCAGTCCGGTGCCTTCGCCGGTCCGTTTTGTGGTAAAAAATGGCTCGAACACCTTTTGCAACTTATCTGACGGAATTCCAACACCCTCATCTGATACTTTTACCGTCACATATGCCCCCGCCGGCACCAGCGCGCGGTCCCGTTCCAGCGGTTCATTCAGATATGCGGTTTCGGTTTCGATGCGGATTTCGCCGCCCGAGGGCATGGCATCCCGCGCATTCACAACCAAATTCATCAGCACTTGTTCGAGTTGTCGTTTGTCAGCGCGAATTGACTGAAGTACCGGGTCATGAGACAGCGTCAACGTTACTTTTTCGCCGACCAGCCGATTGAGAAGGTGTGTTAAGTCAGACAGGGTGTCCCGCATATCAAGAACTTCGGGGCGCAGAGTCTGCTTGCGCGAAAACGCCAGTAGCTGTCCAACAAGCGCCGCCGCGCGATTGGCATTCTGATGGATTTGCACAAGATCACCGTAATCCGGGTCACCCTGATCATGCCGTAACAGCAGCAGGTCACAATGACCCGAAATGGCAGTCAGCAAGTTATTGAAATCATGGGCGACACCTCCGGCGAGTTGCCCGATGGCCTGCATCTTCTGGCTCTGAACAAACTGCGCCTCAAGCGTCTTGAGTTCAGTTGCATCGCTTAGCACAGCGATCAACCCCGGCTCACCTTCTTCAATGACGCGATTGAGGGTTACCTGCACAAAGACCTCTTTGTCGCGTCGGGTAAGCCGCAGGAATTCTGAATGGGATGCCGAGCGCCCCTCTATCGCGTCGTTTAACCAATCAGAGATCGAGCGCCCCAGCCCTTCCATCACGTCAGAAAGCACAGTGCCCTTTTCTACTTCAGCGCCAAGGAGTTGCAGTGCCACGCGATTGGCCATCAGAATCTCGCCACCCGAGGCGACCTTGAGAAGCGGAACAGGCAGGTCCTCAAACACGGCCCAGCCCGCGCCCTGGGCTTGCTCGGGAGTCGGGAGCAGATACAACTCACGCCGCCCGGCGCTGGCCTCAACTTCAGAGACGATAACATGTTTCGGGCCGGCTTCGGTGCTGACCTCATTCACCTCACCCGCGCGAATGGGGAGTGCGGTAAACAGCCGGTCCAATGCCTTCACCCGTGACCCGGCCAGTTGTCGGGCCGCTTCGTTCATGAACAAGATCGCGCCGGTGCGACTTACCGTGATCATCGGAATCGACAGGCTGTCAGCACCGCGTCCGGTATGGGGACGCTCCGCAATGTCTTCTATCCGCCACAGAAACATCGCCTCGCCCATTTCATGAACCGCAAGCCGGTGGTGCCCCCGGCGGGTCGCGATATCCTCTTGCGCCGACCCCACAGCCTTTGCCTTGGACTGAAGACGGAAGAGAACCGCACTGGGGTTGGCAAAAATAGTCCGCAACGTGCCCGCCAACGTGTCGCTGTCCAATCCATCCAGACGCGTGCGGGCGGCAGCATTGCGGGATCGGATCAGACCATCCTCATCCGTTACAAAGCTGGGCGAGGCATCTTTTGCGATGAAATCCGACAATATCCGGTAAGCAGCTTTTTGCGTGCGTCGATAATGAAACGCGAGGCCCAGAAAGATCGCTGCGATTGACCCGAGCGTTCCTCCTGCGCCCAAAAGGGGCAAAACTGCGTTTGGAGGCGCAAGGAAGACTGCGGCAGCGACAACAACAATAGCAGTTGCAAACAAGATGCTGCACCGGCTAACGGCCTGATCGGCCAACCGTTGCAGTCGGCTGAGCAAGGTAGAACCGCCTGGCATCATCTGCTTTGCTGCTGGATTGTCCAACACGCCACGCCACTCCCAAAATGATTCGTGCTCCCGCATTACCGTCCAGAACGGTTAACCCGACCTTAACCGCCTTGAAGTTTCATGTTTAAGTTGAGTAAGGCGGGTTGTCAGACCCGCGTCAAGTGTGCCGTGTAAAACCCGTCTCCGCCATCAGCCAGTGAAAAGCTCCGCTCGAAGGTGCAGGACCACTCCGCATGACGCTGCAAAAACGTTGCAATTCGGTCTTTGTTTTCAACATCCAACACCGAGCATGTGGCATATGCCAAGGTTCCTGCTGGACCAACAAGACGGGCAGCAGACGCAAGAACTTCGTCCTGTATCTCATTTAATTCATGTAGGTTTTCGGCTGTCAGGCCCCACTTTGCATCGGGGGAACGACGCCATGCTCCGCTGCCGGAACACGGCACATCACACAACACAAGATCGTAAGGTCCGTGGCGTTCCAACTCGTCTGCCTGCAAAATCCGCACATGTGCCTTGGCCCGCGCTGCCCGCAGCGGTAAATCCTGCATACGCGCGGGATTTGCGTCGTAAGCGAACAATGAAACCTCAGCCTGCGCCGCAATCGCCAGCGTCTTGCCGCCGCCACCTGCACAATAATCAAGAACAATTTGACCGTTCCTGAGCGGCAGCGCCTCAACCACGGCCTGACTGGCACCATCCTGCAACTCAACCAGACCAGTTTCAAACGCAGTTGAAAGGCGGACACGACGGGCACCGTCAGTGACGATCAGGGCAGTTTTGGCCAATCCATGTGGGACAGCAGTGATACCGTCATCGGCCAGAGACGTCATCGCCTGCTCAACATCTCCCTCGTGCATGTTCACCCGAACCATCACAGGCGCACGTTCGGTCAGCAATTTGGCCGCCGCGTCCGCCTGTGCTCCCAAAGACGCGCGAAACTGTGGCACCAACCAGTCCGGCAGGTTCAGGCGCTCGGCGTCTGAATGAGGCGGAGACCCTGCGGCCAGTTCAGCGTCAGTAAGTACTGCTGCGCCATAGCCTTCGCCGCTAAAGAGCGCCGCCGGATCATCTCCTGCCGTGCGGATCTGTCCCAACATCAAACCCCGCCCTGTCATGGCGCCGCCCAATGCCGCAAACGACAATTTGCACCGCAACGCATCAAACACGTGATCACGGATCGCCGCGCGGTCCTTTGACCCGGCAAATCTGCTGCGCCGGGCCCACCCGGTAAGAGCCTGCTCGGCCGCAGAACCGTCAAGTATCGTGTCCAGAATGTCGGCGGCTGCAGCCACACGTGCGGCTGGCGTCATAACACCGACTCCACATTAGGAAAAACACGTAGAGAGATGAAATAAATCAAGATGTGACTCGATAATTGGGGCTTTCGCGGGTGATCTGAACATCGTGCACATGGCTCTCGCGCAGCCCCGAGCCGGTAATTTTCACAAACGTGCAGCTTTTGCGCATGTCCTCTACGGTGGCGCAGCCGGTATATCCCATGGCAGCGCGCAGGCCCCCAACCAACTGGTGGATGACCGCACCGGCACTGCCCTGATAGGGCACCTGACCTTCGATCCCTTCCGGCACCAGCTTGTCGCTGGCTGCATCCGCTTGAAAGTACCGGTCAGCAGAGCCCCGCGCCATCGCACCCAGAGACCCCATTCCGCGATAACCTTTGAAGCTACGGCCTTGATATAGAATGACTTCTCCTGGACTTTCGTCAGTCCCGGCAATCATCGAACCGACCATGGCGCAGGACGCGCCGGCTGCGATGGCCTTGGCAAAATCCCCAGAGTACTTGATACCGCCATCGGCAATTACCGGGACATCCCCGGCGGCAGCGGCACAATCCATGATCGCGGTCAGTTGCGGAACGCCCACCCCTGCAACCATACGTGTCGTGCAAATAGATCCAGGGCCAATGCCAACCTTAATTGCATCAGCGCCAGCGCCAATCAAAGCGCGAGTCGCCTCGCCCGTGGCGACATTTCCGGCAACCACCTGCACCTCATTGGACAGCATCTTGGCCCGCTCAACCGCCCGCGAGACTCCGTCAGAATGGCCATGGGCGGTGTCAATCACGATCATATCCACACCCGCGTCCACCAGCGCCTGCGCCCGCTCAAAACCTGCATCACCAACGGTACTGGCCGCCGCGACCCGCAACCGCCCAAGCGCGTCTTTGCAGGCGGTTGGGTTCAGCACCGCCTGTTCGGTGTCTTTGAGCGTCAAGAGACCGGTCAGTTTGCCTTTGGCATCGGTGATCAGCAATTTCTCGATCCGACGGGCCTTCATCAGGCTGATCGCCTCATCACGATCAGCGGGTTCGCGCAGCATGGCCAGATTGTCAGTGGTCATCATGACACTAACCGGCGTCTTGTCGTCGCTGGCAAATCTCATGTCGCGGTTGGTCACAATACCAACAACACGCCCTGCCCCATCGACAACCGGAAATCCGGTGACGCGGTAGCGTTCCTGCAGGGCTTTTGCATCTGCGAGGGTCTGATTGGCCTGCAACGTGATTGGATTGTAAACGATCCCGGATTCGAACCGCTTCACACGGCGGACCTCGCGGGCCTGCTGTTCAATGTCCAGATTCCTGTGCACAACGCCAATCCCGCCCGCCTGTGCCATTGCGATCGCCATTCGGGCCTCGGTCACCGTATCCATGGCACTGCTCAGCAACGGAATATTCATGGCAATCGATTGGGTCACGCGGGTTCTGGTATCTGCCTGAGACGGCAGAACCGAAGATGCCGCCGGCACCAGCAAAACATCATCAAAGGTGAAGGCCTCGCGAATCTCCATATCAACTCTCCATGGATAGCTCGTTTGGCGGCCACCCTATGACATGGATTGCGCTGCCGTAAAAGGGGGCAAGTGCATATCTCGCGGCACGCTGTTGCCGCAACCGCAAGGTATACGCCCTATCCGACCCCGGACCGTTGATCTACAAGGCCAAGTCCCGGTTTTCGCGTGCTGACACAAACGAACGGCAGCGACTACATCGCAAACCCACTTGCGCCGAATGCATCCAAGCAGATGGCGACCGATTGCACTAAAAATGACGCGGCCAAGCCTGTTTTTGCCGCATGCCGCCTTTCCCTCACCGCCCGGGACCTTATGGTCGCTTCAAACCACGCAAAAGGATACGACCTTAGATGAGTGACCCTCTGGTGATATTCACGCCGTCCGGCAAACGCGGCCATTTCCCAACCGGCACACCGATCCTGACAGCAGCGCGCCAGCTTGGCGTCGATCTCGACTCGGTTTGCGGCGGTCGCGGTATCTGTTCGAAGTGCCAGATAACGCCCAGCTACGGCGAATTCTCCAAACATGGTGTCACGGTCGAGGATGGCGCACTATCCGACTGGAATTCAGTAGAGCAGCGATACAAGGACAAACGTGGGTTGATCGATGGGCGCCGGCTGGGCTGTCAGGCGACCGTTCAGGGCGACGTCGTGATTGATGTGCCGCCTGAAAGTCAGGTTCACAAGCAGGTGGTGCGCAAACGGGCTGAGGCGCGCCAGATCACCATGAACCCCTCGACCAAGCTGTTTTATGTCGAGGTCGCGGAGCCGGACATGCACGACCCTTCGGGGGACCTCGAACGCCTAACAGGCGCGCTGCTCGACCAGTGGGACTTGACGAACATCCACGCTGATTTGCACATTCTGCAGGTGATGCAACCGATCCTGCGCAAAGGTCAATGGAAGGTCACCTGCGCTATTCATCTTGGTGATCACGAAAATGCACCGCGCATCATGCATATCTGGCCCGGATACTACGAAGGCACGGTCTATGGGCTGGCGGTCGACCTCGGTTCGACCACTATCGCAGCGCATCTGTGTGATTTGCAGACCGGTGAGGTTGTGGCCTCGTCCGGCATCATGAATCCTCAAATCCGCTTTGGCGAAGATCTGATGAGCCGGGTGTCTTATTCGATGATGAACCCGCAAGGGGCTCAGGAAATGACCACCGCCGTGCGCGAGGGGATGAACGCGCTGTTCACTCAGGTCGCGGCAGAAGCCGAGATTGACAAGGCGCTGATCGTGGATGCGGTGTTTGTTTGCAATCCGGTCATGCACCATCTGTTTCTTGGCATTGATCCATTTGAGCTTGGACAAGCGCCGTTTGCGCTGACCACGTCCAATTCTTTGCGCCTGCGCGCGGATGATCTGGACCTGAGCATTCATCCTTCGGCGCGAGTCTACTTCCTGCCGTGCATCGCCGGACACGTTGGCGCAGACGCGGCGGCGGTGGCGCTTTCCGAGGCGCCGGATAAATCGAAAGACCTTGTCTTGGTGGTTGATGTTGGCACCAATGCCGAGATTCTGCTGGGCAACACGGAAAAAGTACTTGCCTGCTCTTCTCCTACCGGGCCGGCATTTGAAGGCGCTCAGATCAGCTCTGGCCAGCGCGCAGCCCCGGGCGCCATCGAGCGAGTGGAAATCGACCCGATCACCAAAGAACCCCGCTTTCGGGTAATCGGATCAGAGATCTGGTCAGACGAAGACGGCTTTGACAAGGTGATCGCAACAACCGGCGTGACCGGTATCTGTGGCTCGGGCATCATCGAAATGGTGGCCGAAATGCGGATGGCCGGAATTGTTGATGCGCCGGGCCTGATCGGTGCGCCGGGACAAACCGGTACAAGCCGCTGTTTTCTAGACGGGCGGACCTATTCCTATCTGGTCTATGATGCCTCAGATATGGGCGGGCCGCGCATCACGGTAACCAACCGCGACATCCGCGAGATACAGATGGCCAAGGCCGCGTTGTATTCAGGGGCACGGCTGCTGATGGACAAGTTCGGCGTCGATACCGTTGATCGTATCGTGCTTGCCGGGGCTTTTGGCGCGCATATCTCACCCAAACACGCGATGGTGCTTGGTATGATCCCCGATGCGCCACTGGACAAAGTCACGTCTGCGGGCAACGCCGCAGGCACCGGCGCCCGTATCGCGCTGTTGAACACAGAAGCCCGCGCCGAAATCGAAGCCACCGTGCGCGCCATCCACAAGATCGAAACCGCCATCGAACCGCGCTTTCAGGAGCATTTTGTGAATGCCTCTGCCATCCCCAATTCGGTCGAACCCTTCCCTATCCTGAATTCGATTGTGACTCTGCCCACGGCCACCTTCAACACCGGCGGTGGGGGTAAGACGGACGGGAATGGCCGCAGGCGCCGCCGCAGGACGCCGTGATCGCACAAAACAAGGGGGCCCGCATGACCAACATTCATTCAGCCAAAGCCGATCAGGCCAAATTCTGGTCGTCCGAGGCCGGCCCCAGCTGGGTATCCTGCCAATCCGCGATGGATCAGCAATTGCAACCGCTGCTGGAGCGATTGCTCGCGCGGGCCGAGCTGCAACCCGGTCATCAGGTTCTGGACATTGGATCGGGGACCGGCCTAAGCAGCATCCGTGCGGCAGGGGTTGTCGGACCTGAGGGGTGCGTACTGGGGGTCGACATTTCGAGTTCAATGTTAAATCACGCGAAGGTACGCTCTGAAGATATTGATAATGTAGAGTTTTGCCTGGCGGACGCTGCCGTCCATTCCTTTGAGCCCGCGCGTTTCGACGACATGATCTCGCGTTTTGGTGTGATGTTCTTTGCTGATTCAACCGCAGCCTTCCGTAACATAGGTGCCGCTCTGAAACCGGGCGCGCGGATGACCTTTGCATGCTGGGGTCAAATCCCGGCCAACCCGTGGTTTTCTCTTCCCGCACAGGCTGCACGTGCGATATTGGGGGCGCCACCAAAACCGGACCCTGATGCGCCGGGGCCTTTCGCGTTTCGCGACATTGACCGGATCTGTTCCATGCTGTCAGACGCTGGTCTGACCGAGATCCGCGCAGAGGTAGAAGTTGTGCCGCTGACCCCGCCCGGAACCCTTGAAGACGTCGCAGAACTGGCAACCCGCATTGGTGCCGCCAACACCACACTGACGCATTTCAGCGGCGGCGAGGACGAACGTCTGGCCGTGCAGGCAGGGATCGCCAAGGCATTTGCGCCCTTTGACACCGGACAGGGCATAGAAATACCGGCAGAAATCATATTCTATCAGGCTTCTGTCCCACGGGCGTGAAAGCCGGCAAGAGAGCCTTGACCTAGCTCAGCCATAACCCTATCTCGCTAACGTTGAGGCGGGTATGGTGAAAAGGTATCACGGCAGCTTCCCAAGCTTTAGTTACGGGTTCAATTCCCGTTACCCGCTCCAACTCAATCCAGTTCGACCCTCTACAATCCACCATAAAGACCACTTATCTTATAGGGATTGATGTCCATACTCCTTTTTAGTTGGTTTCGGGCAGTTTTCAGTCCGCAACGGTCAAAACCGATGTTTTTGGAGAAATATTGGAGAAATGGAGAAGCCACATGGGGCGTAGAACGACGAAAAAGCAGGTCTTGGACCTCACAACAGCAGCAAAGCGGGCTGAACTACCTGAACGCAAGGCACCGTATTCACGACCTTTGGGTAAAGGTGTCGCTCTGCTGCTCTACGTTGGTGTCAGTAGGCCGGTGTGGAAATCTCGTACACCGAAGGACGGCGACAAGGTTATCGGACCAGCAGCATTGCACGAAACGACTGATCTCCCACCCATGCCTTCAGTTGGGGATACAGGCCAGACATTCGAGCAAGCCCGCACAGTTGCCCTTGCGCGTCTCAATGACGAGAATATGACGCGGGAAGATAAAGCAGCTGCAAAGACATTCGGTGAGATATGGAGCGCCTATACAAAGTGGGCCGAAGCGGATGGAAAAACGGACCAAGCCATGACGCTGATCCATAGCTACGGACTTCAGATTGCGCCTCTGTTCCCCCTGCCCGCAGTTACGACTTCAGAGGAGGTGCTTAAGGATTGGTGCAACGGATTGATTGGCACCAAAGGCACTCGCCGTCGGATGCGCACGCCAGCGTCTGTTGGCAAGGTGGTATCGGCGCTCAAGGCCGCGTGTAATCACTCAGGGGTGAAAGGTCCGTGGCAGGACTTGAAGAAACCAAAGACCGCCAAGCATGGCAACCGCATCGGTGCCGCCAAAGAACGCATCGTCTTTGCGGCAGAGGAGATGACTGCCTATTCCGTTGCAGCAGGCAGTGCGGAACCCGCGTTCGGAGTGCTGTGCGAAGGTCTCAAGCTGACAGGTGCTCGCCCCGGCGAACTTACAAAAGCCACGGTCAGCGATGTTCGTACCAATCAGGCGACTGGCACGACGGAACTGCTTATCAGATTCGGCAAGACTGCCGCCAAGACAGGCGACCGTGTTGTACACCTCTCCCCGGCTGGCCAAAGGTTCTTTCGGGAACTGGTGCAAGGACGCACACGGAACGAAGCGTTGTTTCTCTCGCACAAAGGTGAGTCATGGACCGGCGATGCCTACCAGTACCTCGTAAAGCGGGCCGCAGAGGGCATAGGAAAGCCCGGGGCGACGCTCTACGCCTTCAGGCATGGGTACATCAGCGCGGCCATCTACAATGGCGTGCCGTTGACTTCTATAGCACGCAACTGCGGAACATCGGTCACGATGATCGAAGACACATACTCGCACGCCATCGGATCGCTTGAGCAGGCAGCTTTTGCCGGTCTTGATGCAGCTTTGGATGCTGGCCCTAAACTGACGGTGGTAAAATGAGCAACGAGGACTCCGACTTGGTTAAGTTGCGAAATGCCATTGGAGACAAGGCTGGCTTACCGCCTTTTATGCACGACATTGCTGAGTTGTATTCAGTTCTGGAATTTCTTCGTGCAAAAGGCATCGGTGCAGTGCTCTGGTTGATGAAACTAGAAACCCCAGCGACGACTGTGGAGAAGCACAGAATGACTGGCGAGGCCCGTAAGACCGTTGCAGCAGCAACGGGCGTTCCTTTCCTGAAAGCAAAAGATTGGCACCAGAAAGCCAGCCAAACCGGAAAGCGCACCAAAAAAGGTGAGTGGGCGCTGACCGTCCCGAATGCGGCCAATGAAGCATACACGCGCATGATCGAACTGCGCAGGGAGTTAGCTAATGCGAATGAGAAACCCGAAGACCAGATCGAACCGAAGGACGTAATCCGGGTTTTTTTCAACCGTATTAAATAGTTATCCCGGCCCTCACCCTGCTGGCACACTCATGTTGATCGGCCTGCAGGGTGGTCAAATCGAGGGGTGAGATTCAACCGTTTGATTTAACATACCAAATTTAAATACGCTGATTGTCGAAGCTGATACAGTGGAGACAACTAATGAGCATCTTCGACGCCGTATGGACCCGTCCGAGGCCATATATTCGACCCGATAAACTCTATAACGAAGCCACCGTTCTCGACCTCTTCGACATGGAACCCGACGACTACACGTTGTTGACTGAGTGGCGAACGCAGGGGGGCGGTCCGAATTGCACCACCCTGCCTGACGGCGAAGTCCGGTATTACGGCCAAAGCCTGATTGATATTTTATAGAAGCCACAACCGGCGTCTGACCCGCGTGAAATGTTCGCGGAAGGTGGCGCAGCATGAGCAAGATGGATGCTAAGTTACAAGCCGCCCTGCTGGCCTCAGAGGAAGAGGCTGTCAGCAGGCAGGTTGCGGCCAAGGCCACGTTAATGTCGATGCCGATGATTACTTTCCCCGAAGAATACGGCTCGATCGTAGGACAGGGCAAAAGCGCGGCCTATGCGATGAAGGCCAAAGACCCGGACTTTCCCGACACAATCCTTATTGGCAGGCAGCGGTTCATGCGGACCGAGGCGTTGCTGGCATGGATGCTGTCCAAGGAACGCGCGGCTCCACTGCCCGAGGATCAGAAGAAAGAAAACGACCCGACGGTTTGAGCCGACGGGTCGTTCAGCACCGCTTCGCACAGCGGAACAATAATCGTGAAAACCCAGACAAGGATTTCCCATGACCACCTTTACCGAAAAGTCCCAAAAAAAGAAACAGAAACCGCAATGGACAGATCTTAGTTGGACCTCGGGCGTACCGCTCGTTTTGACCGCTGAACCGCCTTTGCCGATGGCGCCGGGCATCTTCGCCGATCTTGCCCCACTGCTTGCTGACAAGAACGACACAAAGCGTCTGAGAACGATGCTGGGGTATCACACCGGCAGCATCGACTACCTCAAAGTAGCGACGTCAGAGGGGGCCATGCGCCATGATTTTCAAGGTCAGCCCATATCGCCTGTTTCAGAAGAGCATAAACGTTACATGGAAGCGCGGCTGGCAGAAATAAGGAAGCAGATTAATCAGCACAGATCGTCCGTTGATGAACCAAGTGCGGCCCAACACCCTGCCAGCCCTGACACAGAATCTG
>RCNE010001001.1_pt1 | contig 15377 bp, 14 predicted proteins | sample 2041361 | NCBI WGS metagenome assembly RCNE01 (sample SAMN09708229, study PRJNA481090) | Marine sediment metagenome, whole genome shotgun sequencing project.
TATATGGCTGTTGGTATTCGCTTGGCCTTGCACCCTATGGCTGACTTGGCCACAGAGCCCCGATGGGGACGCATCAACGGTACTTTCGGCGAAGATGCTGATCTTTCCGCTGCAATGACCAAAGCCTATGTATTGGGCTTTCAAGGAGATTCATTGGGTAAAAGTAGCGTGGCTTGTATGACAAAGCATTTCTCAGGTGGTGGCCCACAAAAGGATGGAGAAGACGCTCACTTTCCATACGGAAAGGAACAGGTTTATCCCGGGAACAATTTTGATTATCATATCAGACCTTTTATTGAAGGTGCTTTTCCGGCAAAGACGGCACAGATAATGCCCTACTATGGCATTCCTGTAGACCAGACCAGTGAGAATGTAGCCTTTGGGTTCAACAAAGATATCATCCAAACATTGCTTAGAGACTCCCTCGGTTTTAACGGTGTAGTATGTACAGATTGGAACATTATTTCAGACAGTAAAATTGGCGAAGGTCGTGCATGGGGTGTAGAAGATTTATCTCCTCTACTAAGAGTGAAAAAGGTATTAGACGCAGGGTGTGATCAATTTGGTGGTGAAATGTTACCTGACCTTATTGTGGAATTGGTCAAGAGTGGTCAAGTCTCTGAAGCACGAATTGATGAGTCCATTGCCAGGATTATGCGAGATAAATTTAGATTAGGTCTTTTTGACAACCCATATGTTGACCCGGCGAGAGCTGAACAAATCGCTGGGAGCCCAGCATTCAGAGCCAAGGGCAAAGAAGCCCAAAAGAAATCTACTGTGCTACTCAAAAACGATGGTATATTGCCCTTGAAAGAAGGCACAAAAATCTACGTGCACGGTATAAAAAGTCCAGAGGCCTTCAATAAATACGGCCAAGTAGTTAACAATCCGGCAGATGCTGATGTCATTTTTGAAAAATTACAAACACCGTATGATGAACGAACTGATTACTTTTTAGAATCATTTTTCCATCAGGGTAGACTGTTTTTCACTGATAAAGAAATCGCTGAAACACTTGATTTAATAAAACAAAAACCTTCAATTGTTTCAATCCAATTGGAGAGACCTGCTGTCTTTACCGAGATTGACGCAGCGGCTAGCGCTACGATCGCGGATTTTGGAACAGACGATGATGTGATGGTAGAGATACTGTTTGGGAAATACAACCCATCCGGTAAAATGCCGTTCGAACTGCCATCTACACAAGAAGCGGTAGAAAAACAATTGACAGATGTACCCTACGATTCAGAAAAACCGTTGTATCCTTTTGGATTTGGGTTGTCTTACAAATAAATTTAAGGGTTTCTGTATGATGAAATTTTACAATTTTTCTTTTAAGTACTTGGCCGTATACGATTTTTTCGATTTTATCAATTCTTCTGGAGTACCTTCAAATAAAAGATCACCACCATTTTTACCTCCATCTAACCCAAGATCAATAATATAATCGGCACATTTTATCAGGTCAATATTATGCTCTACGACAATTATAGTGTGCCCTTTATCTAACAAGGCATTGAAAGACGCCAATAATTTTTTAATGTCATGAAAATGCAATCCGGTTGTTGGTTCATCAAAAATGAATAAGGTCTTATCTTTTGTAGTCCCTTTTACTAAAAATGAAGCTAATTTTATACGCTGTGCCTCACCTCCCGAAAGGGTAGAAGATGATTGCCCTAATTGTACATACCCTAACCCAACATCTTGTAACGGTTGTAATTTATTGATGATTTTCTTTTGATTATGTAGTTTGAAAAAAGCAATAGCATCATCTAAGGTTAAACCTAGTACATCAGCAATCGACTTCCCTTCAAATTGCACTTCTAGTATTTCTTTTTTGAAACGTTTTCCTCTACAGGTTTCACAAATTAGATGAACATCTGCCATAAATTGCATTCCTATCACTACTTTGCCATCACCTTTACAGGTTTCACAGCGACCACCATCTACATTAAAAGAAAAATGTTTGGCTTTATAAGCTCTTATTTTTGCTAATTTTTGAATCGTAAACAAGGCTCTAATGTCATCATAGGCCTTGATATAAGTTACAGGATTCGACCTACTTGATCTCCCAATAGGATTTTGATCTACAAATTCAATATTCTTAACAGATGAGTAGTCTCCTTTAAGTTCTGTAAACTGGCCTGCTTTTTCACCATAATTATACAGCTGTTTTTGTAATGCAGGATATAAAATTTTTCGAACTAGTGTTGTTTTACCACTACCAGAAACACCAGTAACAACCGTCAACGTATTCAACGGAAACTTCACATTGACATTTTTTAAATTATGTTCGCGTGCACCAATAACTTCAATATAATCTTTCGCTATTTTTCGTTTTTTAGGAACAGCAATTTGCATACTGCCATTTAGGTATTTAGCAGTCAAGGTATCTGCTTTAAGTAGCTGTTTATAATCACCTTCTGCGACAAGCTCACCACCGAAAGTACCAGCTTCTGGACCAATATCTATAATATAATCGGCAGCTTTCATAATGTCTTCATCATGTTCAACCACAATAACGGTATTGCCTAGATCTCGCAAACCTTTTAATACTTTAATTAAGCGTTCGGTATCTCTAGAGTGCAAACCAATACTAGGCTCATCTAAAATATACATAGAACCTACCAAACTACTCCCTAACGACGTTGCTAAATTAATTCGCTGACTTTCACCACCAGATAAGGTATTTGAAGTTCTATTAAGCGTTAAATAGCCCAATCCTACATTATATAAAAAAGTCAATCTATTATTAATTTCTTTCAATAATCGTTTCGCAATACTTTGATCATTTTCTGATAGCTTTATATCTTTAAAAAAAGCTAAAATTTCATCAATAGGGAGTTCTACTAAATCTGTAATAGTCTTATCGGATACTTTTACATAATTTGCTTCTTTACGGAGTCTTTTTCCGTGACATTCGGTACAGGTAGTTTTTCCGCGATAACGAGACAACATCACACGATATTGAATTTTATAGGTTTTTGCTTCTAAAAACTTGAAGAATGCCGAGAGTCCTTCAAAATAGTTGTTGCCATCCCAAAGTAATTGTTGTTGTTGTTCAGTTAATTCATAATAAGGCTTATGAATGGGGAAATCGAATTTGTAGGCATTATCAATTAAATCATCTTTATACGCTTGAAAGGATTCTGATTTCCAAGGAGCAATAGCATTTTCATAAATAGATAATGTAGTATTTGGTATTACCAAATCTTTATCGATACCGATCATAGTGCCATAACCTTCACATGTTGGACATGCGCCGTAAGGATTGTTAAAACTAAATAAGTGTGTATTTGGCTCAAGGAAAGTCATTCCATCAAGCTCAAATTTATTGCTAAAGTTTCGTTCTGTATGATCTGATAGTTTTTCTACGATGCATTTTCCTTTACCTTCAAAAAAGGCAGTTTGTATAGAATCTGCAAGCCTGTTGAAAAAATCTTCATCATGTTTCATTACTATTCTATCTACCACTAAAAAGATAGAATCCTTCTTTTTTGGAGTATAATTAGCAATACGTACAACTTCATTATTTACTTTTAGCCTAGCATATCCCTGTTGCTCTAAAACATTCAATAATGTTTCTAGTTTTCTGCCTTTATCTACAATTACAGGTGCTAAAAGCAATAATTTTTCTTCATCTTTAAAAGATTTAATATAGTTTAAAGCATCAGTTACGGTATCTTTTTTTACTTGTTTACCAGAAATAGGAGAGATGGTCTTACCAATACGTGCAAATAATAATTTTAAGTAGTCATAGATTTCGGTAGAAGTGCCCACAGTAGAGCGAGGATTTGTACTATTTACTTTTTGTTCTATAGCAATTGCAGGAGCAATACCTTTAATGTAATCAACTTTTGGTTTATTGAGTTTTCCTAAAAATTGTCGCGCATAAGAGGAAAGGCTTTCTACATATCTACGTTGCCCTTCGGCGTACAACGTATCGAATGCCAGGCTCGATTTTCCCGAGCCAGAAAGACCAGTAATAACCACTAATTTATTTCTCGGAATGGCAACATCTATGCTTTTTAGGTTGTGTATTGCCGCTCCTTTTATAATAATATGTTCTTTGGGATTTAGTTCTTCTATCTTCACGGAAAGCCTTTAAAATATGATATAATTGCAAAGATAATTACTTATATTTAGAATAAAAATTAAGTTCAAATTAAAATTTTATTGAAAAAAATTAGTTTAATTAAAAAAAATGTATATATATTTGCCGCTGTCATCTCATAGTGACTTTTAGTAAAAACGAACGGAGCTAGTCTCCCCCAACTTAAAACAATTGCTTATAGTATAGTTCTACTTTTAATCATTATTAACGAAGTCTCATAGCTTCATTATAAAAAAAGGGAATTATGCAAAACAAACAATTAAACGACAGCGTTTTAGTTAGTAATTATATTACTGGAAACGAAAGATCACTAGAAATCTTAATAGGTCGACACAAGCAACGTATTTACAGTTTTATTTATTCAAAGGTTCTTAACAGAGATATCTCAGAAGATATTTTTCAGGATACTTTCATTAAAGTAATTAACACCTTAAAGAAAGGTAATTACAATGAAGAAGGTAAATTTTTACCATGGGTAATGAGAATTGCACACAATTTAGTGATTGATCACTTTAGAAAAGACAACAGAATGCCATCATTTAAAAATACTGATGAGTTTGATATCTTTTCTGTGTTAAGTGATTCATCTTTAAATGCTGAAAAAACAATTATTAAAGAACAAATTCATACTGATGTTCGTAACCTAGTTGAAGAGTTACCAGAAGATCAAAAAGAAGTATTAATGATGCGTATCTACAGAGATATGAGTTTTAAAGAAATCTCTGAACAGACAGGAGTTAGTATCAATACAGCATTAGGGAGAATGCGTTATGCATTGATTAATTTGAGAAAAGTAATAGATAAAAACAATATTATTTTGACAGATTAACAATAAAGTAATCTTTTTTTCGTTCTTTATTAATAACCCCAACAAAATAATAAAGAATTTATGGAAAAATTTTACCCTCAAGAGTTGTTAAATGTACAACTCGACCCCCTAAAAGAAACTGTTGCTTTTTTATTGAATTATTCAAAATCAATAAAAGTTATAAAAAACAGTAAGCAGAAACCAATCATGTTTCATTTGAATTAGTTGAAAAGGCTCGTAATATTATTACGAGCCTTTTTTATTACTATAATATTCTTTCAACACACTTTTTCTTCCAATAGTTTTCGTTATAATATCATTTTCTAAATTCCAACCTCTAGCTGGCGAATAAGCACGTGCATAATAAATAATTTGTAAGTGTAACTTATTCCATATTTCTTTGGGGAATAAACGCTTTGCATCTTTTTCGGTTTGCACTACATTTTTACCATTACTTAAATTCCAACGATACATGAGTCTATGAATATGTGTGTCTACAGGAAAAGCAGGAACGCCAAAAGCTTGACTCATCACTACTGATGCTGTTTTATGCCCAACAGCAGGAAATGTTTCTAAAGCTTCCATATCTTGAGGTACTTTACCATCATATTTATCGATTAAAATATGAGACAATCCATAGATTCCTTTCGATTTCATTGGAGAAAGCCCCACTGGTTTAATAATTTCTCTTATTTCCTCTACTGTCATTTTTATCATGTCGTACGGGTTATTCGCTTTAGCAAACAAAAGAGGCGTAATTATATTAACACGAGCATCAGTACTTTGAGCTGACATAAGCACAGCGATTAACAGTGTGTAAGGATCTTTATGATCTAATGGAATAGGAGTTTCTGGGAAATAATTATTTAACGTTTTTATAATAAAATCTACGCTTTCTTTTTTTGTCATATTGTGTACCTTAGTGTTTATAAAAATACAAATTATGACAACACTAAAAGTAGGAGATAACGCACCAAATTTCGAATCGAAAGATAATGCTGGAAATACCGTTAAATTAGCTGATTTTAAGGGTAAAAAATTAGTTTTATTCTTTTATCCAAGGGCCAGTACACCGGGTTGTACTGTTGAAGCGTGTAATTTGAGAGATAATTATAAGCGTTTTCAATCTTTAGGATATGAAATAGTGGGTGTGAGTGCAGATACTGCTAAGAAACAGCAAAATTTTATTAATAAAAATGAATTACCATTTCCGCTGTTGGCTGATGTTGATAAAGAAGTGATTAATGCTTTTGGTGTTTGGGGACCAAAAAAGTTTATGGGTAGAGAGTTTGACGGCATTCATAGAACAACTTTTATAATTGATGAAAACGGAAAAATAGAAGAAATAATTCTAAAAGTAAAAACGAAACAACATTCGGAACAGTTGTTGTCAAAACAATAAGAATAAAAAAGCGAAACTGAAAAGTTTCGCTTTTTTATTCTTATTGTTTATTGGCAAATTTTCTTCTCGAATAACCAAATAGACGATGTTCTTTAATAATATCTGGAACACCTTCTGGTAACATTTCTTCCCAGCCTTCTTCGCAATCACCAATCATTTTTAATACTTTTCTTGAAAAAATTTCAAGAATTTCTGGGTCATAGTCTTTTATATCCAGCATTTTACCATTGTACTTAAAGAATTTATACAATTCTTTCATACGTGGATGTACTTTTAGCGTTTCACTGGTAATAAACTCACCACTTTCTTGATCCTTTAAAGGATATAGATATACTTTCAAGTCTTTGAAAAATAATTTACCAAAGGCTTCAAGAATTCCACCACTTAAATGACGGTAGTATTTTTCATCAAAAATTTGTACCAAATTGTAAACACCCATGGCTAATGCCATACGTTCTTTGGTAAACTCGGCGAAATATTCAACCAGTTTATAATATTCTTGAAAGTTGGTAATCATTACCGTTTGACCTAAAGAACATAATAATTCTGCTCTATCTAAAAAGTCACGCTCATTAATCTCACCTTCTGCTCTTAAATTAGCTAACGTAATTTCAAAAATAACACGTGCTTTATCTTCTTTTACAGTTTTTTCTGCTAAAAACATTTCATATGCTTTTTTAAACATGTCCATGTTTACTTTAGTAACAGGTCTAAAACTTCCGCGTAAGGCAAGAATATTCTTTTTATATAATTCCTGTGCAGGCAATAAGTTATTACCGTCAGGACCAAACATTACAGCATCGGTCATGCCATTTTTCACCAACTGTAAGCTCATCAGTCTATTGTCTACGTACATAAAGCGAGGGCCAGAAAAGTTAACCATATCTATTTCGATTTGGTCTTTATCTAAATGATCATATAATGATCCTAATAAATCTTTCGGTCTATCGTTCATATAAAAAGCACCATAAATAAGGTTAACACCTAATATTCCTAAGGTTTCTTGTTGCAAACGAGCATCTGTTTGTCTAAAACGAATATGCAATATAATTTCATTATAATCTTCTAACGGATCTAACTGAAATTTTACACCGACCCAACCATGACCTTTAAATTTTTTAGCAAAATCTATAGTAGCAACGGTATTTGCGAACGTGAAAAATAATTTATCGGGATGTTTACTTCTACTCAATCGATCTTCCATAAGTTCAATTTCGTGAGAAAGCATTCTTTTTAAACGTGGTTCAGTAACATAGCGATTATCAGGTTCTATGCCATAAACAGCATCTGAGAAATCTTTATCATAGGCTGACATTGCTTTGGCAATAGTACCAGAAGCACCACCAGCTCTGAAGAAATTACGGACAGTTTCCTGACCAGCACCAATTTCCGCGAACGTTCCGTAAATATGTGAGTTTAAATTAATCCTTAACGACTTTCGTTTAATCGAGGGGATATTTTCTATTTCTTTATCTCCTTTTAGAGTAATAGACATTTTCTAACTTTTAAATTGCCACAAATGTAATAACATTCGTCAATTATATTCAACAATTTAACGTAATTTTTATTAAAAAAGTATGAATGAATTGTACACCAACGAAATGAGCTTCGCAAGGTTCTTATCAATAGTTAATATTGTGAATCCGTACTATTTAAAAATTAGAATAACAAACATGTTAATAGTTACTAAATCTTGATTAAGATACATCGCTTTATGAGTGTAAGATTTTAAAGCTAAACTAATCTATAAACTGCGAATTACATACCTTTTAATTCTGTTATTAATTCCTGAATAACAGCTTTAGCGTCCCCAAATAGCATTGATGTTTTTTGATTGTAAAACAATTCATTTTCAATACCGGCATAACCTGGTTTCATACTTCTTTTATTAATTATGATTTGCTTAGCATTTTCAACATCTAATATGGGCATACCATAAATGGGGCTTGATGGATCGTTATGAGCGGCAGGATTTACTACATCATTAGCGCCTACAACAAAGACAACATCAGTATTTTGAAATTCAGGATTAACATCTTCCATTTCCGCTAACTTATCATAATCTACATTAGTTTCCGCTAATAAAACGTTCATATGCCCTGGCATTCTACCGGCAACAGGGTGAATAGCATACTTTACTTCAATGCCTTTATTTATTAATAATTGTTCTAGTTCATGAATTGCATGTTGTGCTTGCGCTACAGCCAAGCCATAACCTGGAACGAAAATTATTCTTTCAGAATAATTCATCAATATTGCTACATCGCTAGCAGTGGTTTTTTTGATAGTTCCTTGTATTTTGCTAGAGCTGCTTTCATCGCTGGTTGTATCGGTATCTCCAAAACCACCGAAAATTACATTAAAAAGTGATCTATTCATAGCATCACACATAGCAAAAGTTAATATTGTTCCAGCCGACCCTACTAAAATACCTCCAGTTAGCATTACCATGTTTCCGTATAGAAAACCTCCAAGTGCAGCCGCCAAGCCCGTAAAAGAATTTAAAAGAGATATTACTACAGGCATATCGGCACCACCAATTGGTAGTACAAATAAAATTCCATAGGCTAGAGCTCCAAAAAAGAGTATATATAAATAGAGTTGACTATCGGTACCAGAATATGCCATAAAAGCGGCAAACACAATTAAAATAATAAAGATAATATTGTTTAATATATTGTATTTGGGTAATCGTAAAGGTTTATTAATAGTACCATTAAGTTTTCCCCAGGCGATCATACTACCCGAAAATGAGATGCTACCAATTATGATTCCTGCCAATATGGTTACTGTTGAAATAGTGTCACCAACATAATGATGGAATTCAATTAATCCGATAAGGGCGGCACTTGCTCCTCCCATACCATTGAATAGCGAGACTAATTCAGGCATTTTTGTCATAGCTACTTTTTTAGCAACTAGCCAACCTATAATGGTTCCTATAATGATGGCGATGGCTATTAATGAATAAATGAATATTGGTACTTCACCATTATATAAAAAAATAGTACCAAAAATTGCCAAAGTCATACCACCGGCAGCTATTAAATTACCTTTTCGTGCAGTTTCTGGATGACCTAGCATCTTTAGACCAAGTATGTACGTTATTGACGCAATGAGATAAATAAACTCCAGACTAAATATATATTCCATTATTTTTTCTTTTTAAACATTTCTAACATGCGGTCGGTTACAACAAATCCACCAACAACGTTTAAAGTACCAAGAAGTACAGCTACAAAGCCAAGTGACAAGGCTAGGGTATTTTCAGGATCTGATCCTAACATTACAAGAATAGCACCAATAATTACAACACCATGTATGGCATTTGCACCAGACATTAATGGGGTGTGTAATACTGCCGGTACATGGCCAATTACTTCAATTCCAACAAATATCATCAGAATGACAATGTATATCATTTGAAGGTTGTTGCTTATAAAATCTACGAATTCATTCATATTTATTCTGTTTTACCGTTTTGTCTTATTTTTCCGTTAAAAACAATTAAAGTTTCATCTGTAATTTGATCTTCCAAATCCCATTTAAATTGATTTTCTTCTGTTAAATGGATTAAATAATTGTACATGTTTTTGGCAAATAAATCACTTGCATTTGTCGAAACACTCTCAGGTGCTATCGTGGTTCCAATAATCTTAACACCGTTTTTAACTACTATTTTATTTAACTTACTCAACTCGCAATTTCCGCCTTGAGCAGCAGCTAAATCGATGATTACCGCACCATTTTTCATTTTATTAACTTGCTCTTTTGTAATTAATAGTGGTGATCTTCTTCCCGGAACCATCGCAGTTGTTATGACTAAATCGGCTTTAAAAAGTGATTCATCCACTGCCTCTTTCTGTCGTTTGGCATAATCTTCAGAAGCTTCTTTTGCATACCCTCCTTCAGAAGTCTCACTGTTACTTTCAACTGAAATAAATTTTGCACCTAATGATTCTGTTTGTTCTTTAGTTTCTGGTCTGATATCGGTTGCCTCAACAACGGCGCCTAATCTTTTTGCAGTTGCGATTGCCTGTAGACCAGCTACACCAACACCATAAACTAACACTCTTGAAGGTGTAATTGTTCCGGCAGCTGTCATCATTAGAGGAAAGATTTTTGTCATTTCGTATGCTCCTCTAATTACAGCCTTATAACCGGCTAAATTACTTTGTGAACTTAAGACATCCATATCTTGCGCTCTTGAAATACGTGGCATAGCATCCATTGAAAAGGCTGTTGCTTCTTTCTGCGATATTATACGCATATCATTAGGATGAGATTTATGAAAAAGTTGAGCAATAATTATCTGCCCCTTTTTTAATTTTTCCATTTCTTCATTATCAAAAGGATTTATTTTTATTAAAATATCGGCTTTACTAAAAATATCTTTTTTACTACGAATGGGAGCACCAGCCTTACTATAATCAGAGTTTTTATAACTTGAATTTGCTCCCGAGTCCTCTTCAACTCTAACTTCAAATCCTTTTTCAACAAGTAGTTTCGCTATTTTTGGTGTTATAGCTACTCTTTTTTCCCCTTTTTGAGTTTCTTTTAAAATACCTATTTTCATAGTTTTATTGTTTACTGTATTTGAGGTAAACTTAAAAAATATTAAATGCAGAAAATCTGATTTATATCATGTTTGTCGGTATAATTATATAATGTTAAATTTGTTTTAAATTATCCATATGACGATTACATTTTTAGGCACTGGAACATCTCAAGGAATTCCTATGATTGGTAGTACACATGAAGTTTGTTTATCTACAGATATGAGAGATAAACGTTTGCGTAGTTCTATTATGATAGAGTGGGACTCATATCGTTATATAATTGATTGTGGGCCAGATTTTAGGCAACAAATGCTTCGCGAAAATATCTCTGATATAAATGGTATTATTTTTACTCATGAACATGCCGATCATACGGCTGGTTTAGATGATATTCGTGCGTTTTGTTTTAAGATGGGAGAAGTGCCTATTTATGTGCCCGAGCGTATTATTGATAATTTGCAATCGCGCTTTTATTATATTTTTACTAGAGAAAATAGGTATCCTGGAGCGCCGAGTGTAGCTACCGAAATTATTTATAACAAGCCATTTAAATTAAAAAATAAAGAAATTATTCCTGTAGAATACTATCATGGTAAAATTTTAATGTTTGGGTATCGAATAGATAATTTTGCATATATAACCGACTTAAAATTAATAGAGGAAGATGAGAAAAAGAAGTTAAAAAATTTAAAGGTATTAGTTATTAGCGCTTTAAGGATTGAATCGCATCCTACACATCTAAATCTACAAGAAGCATTAGCTTTAATAGAAGAAATTCAACCTAAGAAAGCTTACTTAACCCATATAAGTCATAAATTAGGTTTTCATGCTGAAGTTGAAAAACAGTTGCCAAAAAATGTTCATTTGGCATATGACGGATTTAAAATTGAGATTTGATTTTATTAAGTAAGAAGCAATTATTTATTTTAGGTGTTGTAACAGTTTTATTAATAGCTAAAAACAACCATCTAAATCTTATATAACAAATTAAAAACAATAAAATTAGTAATCCGTTTTGGGCTCAAATTAATACTTTCTTCATGGCGATATTGTAAATTTATAGATAGATCTGTGTTTAAGATCCAAATAACGCCAGGCTCATAGCGGATACGTTGAAACTTGTTTTGAGTATTTGTTCTAAGCCACGGTTCAATACCAATATAGGGTGTTAACGCACTCGAATTTTTAAAGCTAAATTTTGTATGCCATCTAAAATAATCTGGATCACTTTTATCATTTATATCTAATGCCCAATGATATCGCAGCCTATTATCAATTTTTATTTTATGTATCGATTTAGAAAGCGCTACGTCTAACCAAATAAATTGTCTATTCGGGCTGCTTGGTAAAAACCATGTTCGGCCCAGTAATTGTGTTGACCAGCCATTACCAAGTTTTTGTTTTACAAAATAATCTACAGACATGTTTTGGTAAGATGAAATATCATCATTAAACCTAAAAATAGGTTTCATATTTACTGTTGTGTTTTTTGAAATATTTTTTTGTATCTGAAAAGATGACCAAAGTATATTATCAGTTTGTGCTGATACTTTTAAAAAGAGTAAAATAAAAATGATGACTGCAATTTTTCTCATTCTAAACGTTCTTCAATCCATTTTTTAAGATCATAAAAATTTTGAGGTGCTACACCATGACCAACAGGATATTCTTTATAACTATTTTTAATATTTAAATTGTTTAAAAAAGGAGGTGCATTTTGCGCCCATTCAAGTGGAAGTACCTGATCTACAGATCCATGTGATATAAAAAAGTCTAGATTTTTATAATTTTCTGCTTCAAAAGTTTCAGGTAATAGCTCATCATGAATATATCCGCTCAAAGCGATAACATGTTGAACTTTTTCAGGATAATTTAGGGCAACTGCATAGCTTAAAATTGTACCTTGACTAAAACCTAGTAAAAACGTTTTATTTGAATTCACCTGATACTTTTCCTTAATTTCATCTATAAAATTTGCGATGAGATCTCTCGCTTTAATAGCTTCAGGAATATCTGAAAATTTACCTTCAATATTATCCAAATGAATGGTGTACCATGCATAACTATTAGGCATAAGTGTTAATGGAGCTTTGGCACTTATTATTAGTAATTCATCAGGTAACTCATCAGCAAATGAAAAAAGATCATGTTCATTACTACCGTAACCATGTAGTAGTATTAATAAAGGAGGATTTTTAATTGAAATTTTAGGTTCTCTAACTAAATAGTCTAAGGATGATACTTTCATAAATTATAAATAAAAAGTCACATTATTTTAATGCGACTCAAAAGTATAATTATTTAATGATTTATCCTATGCCTTTAAACCATTCTTGAAATTGATCACCCAGCAATGGAACTCTTTTTTCTTCACCTTGAATTGCTCCAAAAATTGCAATTACCCATAAAATGAAAAGCCCAAAATGAAAAATCCATGCAAGCATACCCATACCGAGGAATCTTTCTAAAGCATAAATTATAATATGAATTGCTATCAACCCTATTGCTTGACGGATATGAAAAGCAGTAAAACTATTTTTTTTTGTGCTATTCATTAAAAAAGCAATCACTAAACCAATAACCCATAAATAAGATATAATTGCTGCAGTTTTTCCTTCGTTTACAGTTACGTTTTCCATAAGGAGTTGTTTTAATTAATATTGTTAAAGATACGAAACCTAACTAATAATTAGTTTGTTGTTTGTAAATATACCATAAGCTTTACCTTTTAAGGCCTTATTCAAAAACGCGGAGTTTTTAGAAGTTGAAGTAATACACTCTTTTGTAAATTCATAAGTAATATCAGGATTGAATAAAGTAATATTTGCTTTTTCACCTACTTTAATACTTAATTCTTCCAGGTTAAATCGCTTTCGTGGATTATGAGTTAAACAGTTAACAGTGTGTTCTAAATCAATTACATTATTTACAGCACCGAACAGGCTCTCCAAACCAATAGTTCCGTCAAGGGCATTTTCAAATTCAACCTTTTTATTTTCAATATCAATTGGATTATGATCTGAGTTTATCATATCTATAGTCCCATCTTTTACGCCTTTTATCAAAGCATTTATATCTTTCTGAGTACGAAGAGGTGGTGAGGTTTTATAATTACTCTCAAAGGTTGATAGTTCAGTATCAGTTAAGGTTAAATGATGTGCAGTAACACCACATGTTACATCTAATTTTCGTTTTTTAGCCTCTCTTATAAGTTTAACTGATGTTTCAGTTGAAATAGTTGGAATATGCAATTTACCACCGGTATATTCAAGTAAAAATATATCTCGTGCAACCTGTAACTCTTCCGCCAAAGAGGGATTTCCCTTTAATCCTAATTTGGTACTAGTAGTACCTTCATTCGCAATACCATTGTTTGAAATACTATCATCTTGCGGAAAACTTAAAACTAATCCATTAAAATTCTGAGTGTATTGCAAGGCTATTTTCATCAGATTGGCATTACTGATAGATTTGTTATAATCTCCGAATGCTATAGCTCCAGAATTTTGCATATCATATAGTTCGGCAATTTCAATACCTTTCGACTGTTTTGTTAAACTCGCAATAGGGTAGAGCTCCACCACATTATTTTTAGCAGCTCCTTTTAAAAATTCTACTGTTGATTTATTATCTAAAAATGGATTACAATTCGAATTTAAAGCAACTGCTGTGAAACCGCTTTTTGCTGCTGTTTTTAGTCCATTTTTTATAGTTTCTCTCTCTTCATAACCAGGCTCACCAAAAGAAACGCTTGTATCAAACCATCCACAAGAAATATGCAAATTATCAAGTTTAATTTCTTTATAATTTTTACTATTTTCAATTTTAGCAGCTATTTTAGAGAACTTTCCGTTTTCTATTAATAAATCTCTTACTTTTCCGTTTAAGGAACTTTTAGAATCTATTATTGTTGCTGATTTTAATAAAACATTCATGGTTTAAAAAATTTAAGTAGTAGCAATTCAATTACAATAAACACAATACTTCCAATTAAAAATAACTGCCAAAGATTGGTTGTTTTATTTGTGTTATTTGCAATTGTAAATGCTTCTTTTATTGAGTTGTAATAACTCGTATTGGTTGCATTTTTTGTTAGTTGATTTTTTATATCTGTATATACTAGTTTGCTTTCTTGTCTGTCATAATTATAAGCAATGCTTTTTAAGATATTGTCGTTGTTTTTTATCGAATAGAAACCTTCTTTAATTGGTAAATCGGTTGTTGTTATTTTTACAGAAGTATTACCAACTTGTTGAATAGGTATAAAGCTATTTTCATTAGTTGCAATCTCTAAAATGGCATCTTTTTGTAAACGTACTTTAATTTCTAGCTCATTAGTTCTCCCAATGGTATAATTAAGTTTTGAGTATTTGTAGCTGTATTTTCCGAAATTATAAAAAGTTGGAACTATTAAAGGTGAATTTTTAAAATTAGAATTTTCATTATTAATCGCAGCAGAAACCCAATAGATAGTACTATTCTTTTTTGGTATTT
>RCNE010001002.1_pt1 | contig 15370 bp, 20 predicted proteins | sample 2041361 | NCBI WGS metagenome assembly RCNE01 (sample SAMN09708229, study PRJNA481090) | Marine sediment metagenome, whole genome shotgun sequencing project.
TGGGCGTGCGCGATGCGGCACCGCTGGAAGAGTTTCCGAATGGTCAGACAGCAATGGCCGCGATGGCTGCGTCGGATCTGGCAGCCCCTATCGGCTGCACACAGGTCACAGAAATCCTGAACACGGACGGCGTTGATTATGTTGGGGCATTGCCAGCACCCTTTGATCTGTCGACGGTCTATACAGCCGCGGTTGCATCCGGCGCAGAGGCACCTGACGATGCCCGCGCTCTGATCGCGCTTCTGGCCGATCCAAAGAACGCCGATCTGCGCCGCAGCGTGGGGTTCACCTGATCGCAGCGCGGCCCGGCCGGTTCGGGCCGCTCATCTCATACAACCTGCTGATCGTGCGACGAAATTCGGCCGTCAACTCTCCGGTCTTGCACATCGAGGGTGGCGGCGGGAATCCAACTCCACCAAGGGGAGAACGGTGCGGAGATCGAGATCGGCGAGAGCGGTCGCGATGGTCGGTGAAGGACACGAGTGCTCATCTGTCGGGGATCAACGCTGACATCTTGTCGGGCACGATCGAAGGTGACTCGCTGAAGTAGTCGCCACCATAGGCTGGCGCCCATGGCGAAGCCGTTCGTAATCACTTCGATCCAACGAAGGATCGCACGGGCCACACCTTCGTCACCGGGGGCGGGTTCCTTGGTTTCCGACCGTTGTCGATGCATGGCCAAGTAACCGGCAAGAACGCCATCTCCGATTCTCTCCTCGCGGTCTAGCAAGGGTTGCGACCGCAGCTCCCCGCTACTCATCGCCCCCGACGATTTACACCGCCCGGGCGGACGGCGAACACTGCGTATGCCTTGTGCCAACCGGCGGTATTCGTCGTTGAGCATCCCGATATGACAACGCACGACGATGGTGCCGCTCCGTTTGAAGAACTGATACGGCTAATTCTTGCTCCAACGGAGCTGGAAGCCGCGGGCTTGCTGTCGGCCTTTGGCAAACATGCGGTGCATGAGCACCACGGTTTCGGCTACGACGCTGAGATGACCCATGAAGAGGCCCTGGTTCGGACTTTCGATCGGGACTTTGAAGAACTAGCCGGAGCCTCAAGCGAGGTCCTTCTCAGTTTGGACCACAACCAGTTCGCGGAGTTCGAGCGTTCAGCGAACGCCATCTCACGCCAGATTCAGGCCGGGGGAGGCTTCGAGTGGGACTGGGAAGCGGCACACGAGCGACACCGCTCGGGAGGGATCGATCCCATTCCGCTCGCCATGATCTCCTTCGATGGATGGCTGAAACCCAAAGGATTTCGTTTCATCAATTTCAACAATCACGGCGATGCCTACTTGGGTTTCGCGGCACGAGCAGACGACTACGAACGGGCCTTCCAGCTCGCTACTCAGGCCGGACTGACCTTCATCGAACCGATCCGTTTCATGGATGCCGAGCTCGAGGTTAGCCGCCTGGACTCCGACGAGATTCGGACCGTGAAGCTTCCCCGAACATTCAAGGGTTTGGACGCATCGGATGTCAGGTTGTTTCTCGGCGACATTGCGACGCGCATCGCCGCTGGCGCGCCGACACAGTCCTTCCACATCAAACCTTCTCGGCACGGGTCATTGGTGCTCTACCGGCTGGCTGGTATGTCGTAGGTTGACTCGTCATCACCGAACGCGAGTTCCTTCGATCTGGCTGTCACACCCCATCCGTAGGTTGTTCGTATGGTCGGAGTTGGGGCTTCACGACAACCAGATGGCGGTGCTGGCGATGCCGGGGCGTCGGCGCGCACTGATCTCGATGAGATCATCGATGGCCTTGCCGCGTTGGTGAAGGCCGAGGCCCCGATCGTTGCGATTCCGCTCGCCCAGAAGGTGCAGCGGGTGTTCGAAGCAATTGAGTTGGCCAAGATCGCCGAGCACAAACGTTCTGGTGCGTCCGATCGTGATACCCGTCGAAAGGCATCGGCCGGTGGCACACGGTCGAAGAAGTCGGCGTCTCGCACGACGAAACGAGCCGATGCCGTTGATGCGAATCCCGAGCTCGCAAATGATGTCGAGAAGGGCGAGTTGGGCGAGGAACAGCTCGATGCGATCGCGGCCGCTTCGGACAAGAGCGACGGTGATGCGGCCAAGGACGAAGATCTGATCGATGAAGTGAAGGGCGCTCCTGCCGATGATGCCGGCAAGATCACGTCCCGTTGGTTAGAACGGCGTGACGACGAGAACGGCACGAAGTCGCGCTATGAGCGACAACGAGAGCGTCGAGCTGTCCGGTTCGGATATGAGCCGGGTTCGCAGTGTGAGGCCGCGACGGCCCAGGGCGATCGTGAGTCGATCGAGGAGATGAAGAGGGCGGTCAAGGCCCGCGCCGATGAGCTCTACCGGTTGGATGGTGGGCGTGATGTGCCGGCTGGCAAACATCCACGAACTCACGCGCAGCGGATGTTTGATGCGTTTCATCAACTGGTGATGGGCGGGGCTGCCACGAGTAAACGCTCGACAGGTAGTGGGAGCAGCTGCGCTGTGCGGACAATGTTGCACGTGAACATCACCGTCGACGATGAGGCCGCGGACGAGATTCGTGCGGCCACGGTCGGGGGAGAGGGTTATCTTCCTGCGACCGTTCTGGAGCGGTACGGATGTGGGGCGATGGTTGCAGGCACCGTGTTCAGCCAATGTGGCGAAGTGTTGTGGCATGGGCGTGAGAAACGTCATGCGACTCCTTCGCAGATGTCGGCGCTGATCGCTCGTGATGGTGGGTGTGTGAAGTGCGGGGCTGACCCATCACGGTGCGAGGCGCATCATGTGGTGCCGTGGAATGCTCCGGGTCGAGGCGAGACGAACGTCGAGGACATGGCGTTGGTGTGCATTGATGATCATCATTGGCTCCACCAAGAACAACTGACGTTGTATTGGCAACTCGGTCCGCCCGACGCCGGCGGAGAACAAAAACGGGTTTGGTCGACTCGCCCAGCAACACCAAACGAAGTCGCTCCCAAACACCGCCGCGCGGCCTGAGTGATCCGCGGTCGTTCCGACCATTGTCGATGCACGGCCAAGTAACTGGCAAGAACGCCATCGCCGATTCTCTCCTCGCGATCTGACAGGGGGGTTACGACTGCGGCTACCCAGTCGTAACCGCCTCACCGAGTGAGATCGTCGGCTTCGCAGTATCCATCTGCGGTAGAACCGCGTGTGCCGTTCATGCATTCGAACAGCTCTTCTTCGCGCTGGGTGATGTCGGCTGGTGGGATGCCGTCGCCGATGACGACTCGCCAGGGTTGGTCGTAGTTCCAGAACAGAAGAGCTGCGGCGCGACCCTCGTTATCTCGGCCCACGGTTATTGGAAAGCCGCCGGCACCGCCCGTACCCCACACAAATGTTTCGTCACCATCGCGGCCATCCAGATCGAGGAGGTTTAGCGCCGAGTCGAACTTGATCTCAAACCGGTTCCCGGGCGGAGCGTCCGGCGTTCGCCCGAGATTGTCGGTGGTAGTGAATCCTCCGAGGCCTCCGTCGGTACCGAACGCATATTGAAGCGGTTCCCAACGCTCGACCTCACGATCTGGAACTTCGAGGCGAATGGCCATGAGGTAACTCGCATTGTCGTCACCGACAAGTCGGCCAGGGACGGGCGACGTGATTTGCGACAGGTCGAGCTCCAACGCTCCGTCGAAACTCACCCGTTGGGATTCAGCGAGTAGTGAATCGAACACTCCCTAGATCTGGATTCCGTCGACTACGTAGAGCTCCGAGTCTTCGATCGTGACGGTGCCAAGATCATCGATCTGAAGATCGACACCCTCCGAGAGCCGGGACTCGTACGGGCGGCACTGGGCGTCCAAAGAGGTGCGCATTTCCTCGGCAGTTCTCGACGTGTATTCGAGATCCCTGGCTGGGTCAGCCTGTGCGGCAGATCGAAAATCGTTCAGCTGAATGCCAACCGTGAGGCAGAAAACTGTCCCGCAAATCCATAGAGTTGACCGCTGCACTCCCACATGGACAACTTCGACTCATCGGTGGGGTGGACCTCAGCGGTATCCCGTTCTGCTGACTCTCCACGGTGTCTCAGCTTGTCGAGGTGCCGTCATCCTCCGGGCAGGCATAGGCAGAGAAGTACGCGGGCGCAAGAAATGATTCGCCTTCCTCCAGAATCTGGAACCATTCGATCTGCACGTCAAAGTCGTAGGCGAACCATGTGTCATTTTCATCGACCGAATTGCCCGTTGTTGACTCGTATTGCGTCGCAAGTTGCCCACGAACCGCAACTAGGTCGAATAAGGAACGAAGTGAGTCGTCTCCCAGGCCGAGTTCATCGGGGACATCGAGGAACCGTTCGTTCGAAGCATCTGGGAGTGCGCACCAGGCTTCGACCGCTGGCGGCGGTGGCACTACAAGACCGAATGGTGGGAGGCCTTGTTGGGCGCGTTCGTCGTTCCAGGATCCGAGAGTGATGCCCAGGTCCGGCGTGAGCATGAGGTTGCGGTCAGCGAGTAAGGGCCCATCGTTTGGATACGGGTCGCAGTGATCCAGGAGTCGGTCACCATCGCCATCAAGTCCGTTCCCGAGGCAATCGATCGGCCAGCCTGGTGATACCCGTGGAATGCTTCTCAGAAGTTCGCTGTCATTCCTGTCGACTGTGAGAATCACGCCCAGCCCGGGCGGAAGGCCGAAGGGCAACTGCACCAGGTGTTTGTTGCTGACGACATCAACGTGGTCGGACAGTGCGTCCGAGGCAGCCAGTAGATATGCCGACGGTTTGCCTTGCCCGCCGAACACGATGGTTGTGTAGATGGTGCGATATCCGGGCGACGGCGTCGCTGCGCTGGACGAAGGAGCGGCGCTCGTTGTTGCCGAGGTCGTGGGAGCGCTTAATGTTGACGGCGCTGGTTCCAACGACGCGGACGTGGGAGCGGGGTCAGTTGACTTCGAGATTGTGTCAGGAGCGCCTGACGAGCAGGCCGACCCTGCCAAGAGCAGGGTCAAGATCGCTGCTGCAGAGCGGGCGATCGGCCGCCTGGATTGATGGGGTACGCCGTCTCGCATGCTGAGGTATCGGACATTCGATACGAGGCACATGAGGCAAGATTATGCCGTCGACTCTCGCCAGTGAGGGTCCTGCCATGGTCACCAAAGCTGGTTGGGCGGTAATCGCCGACCTCCACGAAATGATCCCCGCCATCACCGAAGAGGTAAAGAAGCGGAAGCGTTAGTCCCAGAGGAGCTACAAACCGATCGCGCCTCGGACGGCATCACCAAACAAGGTGAGTAGGCCGAGGGCTGTGAACATCACGGTTTGCCAGCCGAAGCGGTTATCGAGTTTGGCCTCGAGCCGATCGGAACGTCCGTCCATTCGATCGAGGCGTCGGTCGGTGTCGTTGAAGCGCGTGTCCATTTGCGCCTCGAGCGATGAGAACCGCGCGTCGACCGCGGCAAACTGTGCATCGACAGCGGCAAACTGTGCATCGACAGCGTTAAAACGCGCGTCCACAGCGTCAAAACGCGCGTCCACAGCGTCAAAACGCGCGTCCACAGCGTTGAAGCGCTCGCCGTATGCACCGATTGCGGTCGCGCTGTTCATGCTTTCAACCGTAACACGAGCAAGTTTTGCGTCGAACTCGTTTCGGAGCTGGTCGAGGTCGGATTGTGTGATCGCCATTGACTGACTTTCATTCGGAGTTTCTCCGGAAGGCCACGACAGCCTTCGATACCTGCTTCTCAAGGTAGAAGGCGGCTGTGACATCGCCGTGCCGCTAGTCGTTGATTGCCTGTTGGGACGACGAGAGCTACCTCGAGCGCTTTCTCGAACAAGGTTGGCTTACAGCCCGCCCTTTGGGGTTCGTTCAGACAAACGTCGGCGGACTCGGGACCACTTTTCCAGACGGCTTCCAAATGAAAACCTGCAATGATTGGCGCATGCAAAATCGAGTGGGAGCTTGCGATTGATGCCGACCGTGTTGATCACAGGAGCGAACCGAGGGATCGGGTTCGAATTGGCCCGGCAATACGTCGAGGGTGACTGGCGAGTGGTCGCTGCCTGCCGACAGCCGGTGGACGCAACCGATCTGAACGCGTTGGCGAAAGAACATCCGACACGACTCGGGGTTGTTCAGTGCGACGTGAATTCTGACGCAAGCGTCCGCAACCTTTCCGACCAGCTTCTTGGCCAGCCGATCGATCTCCTCATCAACAACGCGGGCATCGTCGACCGCGAAGGATACGGCACGGGTGCATACGAAGGCACTGACGATCCCGACTTGAGGAACTATGACTTCGACCAATGGCTCGAGGTCTTGCGCACCAACTTGTTGTCTCCAGCACGGGTCACGGCCAACTTTGTCGATCATCTCGAAGAGAGCACGAACCCGATCGTGGTCATGATGGGTTCCACCCTGGCTTCGATCGAGCTCACGAAGGATCCTGGTCGCTACTCCTACCGGACGAGCAAGGCCGGACTCAATTCGCTTATGCGATCCATGGGAGCCTGGCTCGCAACACGAGGAATCACGACCGTGACGATCTCGCCGGGCTGGACGCGCACCGATATGGGTGGGCCCAACGCACTGAACAGCATCGAACAGTCCGTAGCCGGGGTTCGCCAGGTCATCGATGGCATCACACCCGACGACATGGGACGATTCTTCAACTTCGATGGAACAGAACTCCCGTGGTGACAAGCACATAACCACCCCGGCAGAACAACGTTGAAAACCTGAAATCTGGAGGCAGAAGTGGCCCGCGAAGATATCGAGTTCATGAGCGACGGTTTGATGTTGAAAGGGCATTTCTATACGCCCGACAACGTCGAGCCCCCTTATCCCACGATGGTGATGGGAGGTGGCTGGTGTTATGTCAAGGAACTCATTCAGCCGGAGTATGCACAACACTTCGTCGATCAGGGGATCGCCGCACTGACCTTCGACTACCGCAACTTCGGCGAGAGCGAAGGCGAACCGCGCCAGCACATCTCACCGTGGGACCAGATCTTCGACATGATCAACGCAACCACGTACGCCACAACCCGGGAGGATGTCGCGGATGACCGGATCGGCGTGTGGGGCATCTCGTATGCCGGCGGCCATGTCTTTCCCGTGGCGTCCATGGACCGGCGCCAGCGCATCCTCATCTCCGTCGTACCGATGATCGATGGTTGGTACACGGCGCTGCGGGCAAATTCGAATGTGAGCATGCGGGCCCAATGGGAACACATCGAGCAAGACCGAGTCGCGCGATACCTGAGCGGCAAGGACGGCACGATTGCTCATTCGGCTCATCCGCACGAGAAGCCATCCGCGTGGCCCTCGCCCGAGACCTGGCCCGTCTTCAAAAAGTTCAAGGAAACCGTGGCGCCCAACCACGAGCATTGGTCGACGGTCAGAAGCGTTGAGCTGGCCATGATGTACGACGTCCGCCCATTTATGCAGCGGATAATCCATCAGCCAACCTTGATGGTGACGTCGTGGTACGACGACATCACGATGACCGAACTCGAAGTGCCCTCGTTTAATACGATCCCGAGTCCCCGAAAAGAGCTTGTCCAAGTCGGCGGCGATGCCTCGCACATGTCGCTGTATGACAATCCTGATCACGTCAATATCGTCGGCACAGCCTGCGCCGACTTCGCCAAGAAATACCTCTAGGCGCCAATCACGATTGGGCGAGCCTCGCGGCGAGGTGACGTCGTAGCGGCAGTTCATCTAACTTGATGTAGTTGCATGACTCGACTATTGTGACTACATGGAAGTTGGTGTGCGAGAGTTGAAGGCGAAACTGTCGGAATACGTGGCGCGCGCTGCGGCTGGCGAGTCGGTAATCGTTACCGACCGAGGTCGCCCAGTTGCCCGGTTGACAGGGCTTGACACCTCAGCGCCCCTCACCCGGGGAATCGACGAAGGGTGGATCGAGCCGTCTCGTCGGACCACGCTCTCGAAGGTTCAACGCCACCGCTCCGAGGCGTCGGCGCTCTCCGCCCTCGATGCCGACCGCGGCGACTGAGCATGGTTCTCTACGTCGACTCCTCAGCGTTGCTCAAGCGATACGTCGCCGAGCATGACTCGGACGTGGCCGATTCGCTTATGGCGGCCGACCCTGTCCTGGCCACTTCCCGAATCACCGAGGTCGAAGTTCGACGCAACCTTGCGCGGTTGTTGAATGACGACGACGCTGCCATCGCAAAGCGGCAGTTTCTCGAAGATCTGGATGTATTCGCTTTGGTTGCCGTCGATGCCACGACGTGCAACGATGCCGCTCGTATTGCAGAGTCCACGTTGTGTCGTTCGCTCGACGCGATCCATATTGCAGCGGCGGTCCGGGCCGGACCGGACACACGATTTCTTACCTTCGACGTTCGCCAAGCAAAGGCTGCACGAACGGTCGGACTCGAGGTTGTGGGCACCTAAATTCGTCCGTTCGAGCTACACGCCGAGTGAGCCTCGGATGGCATCGCCAAACAGCGTGAGCAGCCCAAGCGCAGCGAACATCACCGTTTGCCAGCCGAATCGGTTGTCGAGTTTGTCTTCGAGCCGATCGAAGCGCCCATCGATGCGGCCGAAGCGATCATCCATACGATCAAGTCGTCGGTCGATGTCGCCGAAGCGGCGATCGACGGAATCAAAGCGAGTCTCCATCTGCGCCTCGAGCGATGTGAACCGCGCATCGACGGCCACGAACTGAGCGCTGATGGCATCGAACTGCGCATCCATCGCGTTGAAACGCTCGCTGTATGCACCGATTGCGGTAGCGCTGTTCATGCTCTCGATCGTAACACGAGCAAGTTTTGCGTCGAACTCGTTTCGGAGCTGGTCGAGGTCGGATTGTGTGATCGCCATGGCTGACTTTCGTTCGGAGTTTCTCCGGAAGGCAGCGACACCCTTCGATACGTCTTCTCACCGTAGAAGGCTGGTGTGACAGCGCAGCATCTGCGATCGTGGACGATGAACGTCGATGGAATGGTCAAGCCCGGGTTTGAGCGGGTCCGGGCGGTGTTCGAGGAGAACCTCGCCAATCGGGGTGAGGTTGGGGCGGCGTGTGCGGCTGTTGTCGACGGCGAGTTGGTCGTCGATCTCTGGGGTGGTCAGGCCGACCCTCGCACCAACCGAGGGTGGGAGTCCGACACGATCGTCAACGTGTTCTCCACCACCAAGGGGATGGCATCGATGGCCGTTCTCCACGCGGCTTCACATGGCTTGTTTGGATTCGACGACCTGGTGGCTGCCCATTGGCCCGAGTTCGAGGCTGGTGGCAAGGGAGCCGTCACGATTCGTCAGTTGCTTGCGCACCAGTCGGGGTTGAGTGCAATCGATCAGAAGCTGAACAAGGCTGCGCTGGCCGACCCTGATCGGATGGCGGCAGCTTTGGCTGCACAGGTTCCGGCGTGGGAGCCCGGCACCCGTCATGGGTACCACGCGCTCACTCTCGGATGGTACGAGTCGGAGCTGATCCGGCGCACCGATTCGCAGGGTCGCACGATCGGCCAATACTTCAACGACGAGATCGCCGTTCCGCTCGACCTCGATTTTTGGATTGGGTTGCCGAGCTCGGTGCCTGAGGAACGGATCGCTCCGCTTCAGGCCAAATGGCATCGGGTCAAGGGGGCGGCGCACCTCTCGAAGATTCCACGGGAGTTCGCCAAAAACTTCGTGAACCCGCGGTCACTCACGGCCCGATCGTTCGGGAACCCTGCGACGTTGGGCAAACCAATCAGCTACAACAAACCCGAGATGCGCCGGTTGGAGTTACCTGCGGCCAACGGCCACGGAACCGCTCGGGCGATCGCCACGGCATACGGCGAGCTCGCCGCTGGGGGAGGCCAGTTGGGGATCAGTCCCGAGGTGGCCAACGACGTGGCGCACGCCGCGGACGACCCGAGTGGTGGCCGTGGTGATCTGGTGTTGTTCACTGACACCCGATTCTCGTTGGGGTATTGCAAACCGTGGGAGGGGTTCAACTTCGGCACACCATCGGCGTTCGGTACGCCGGGGGCGGGTGGTTCGGTGGGGTTTGCCGACCCGGAGCGGAAGCTCGGGTTCGCCTACGTGATGAACCGCATGGATTATTACCTGTTCGACGACCCACGAGAACTTGCCCTGCGCAACGCCGTAGCGGAGTGTTTATAGCGACTCCTCGCCCAAGAACCTGAGGGCTTCGGCAGTCCGCCGCGTATCCACAGCCACAATCGCGGCGCCGCGTAAAGTGACGCAGCGACCAAGGCGAGGACTACACGATGTTTAGGCGACGGCGGCATGCAGCAGGTCTCGTTATTGCACTCGGAGTTTCACTGGCCTTCTTTGCGCCAGCCGATGCACAGACGGCCTTGTTCTGTGATGGCCAAGAGGCGACCATCGTTGGCACTCCCGACGACGACGTCATCCAGGGCACGAATGGGCCCGACGTCATCATCTCGAAGGAGGGCAACGACACGATCCGTGCTCTCGGGGGCGACGACATTGTCTGCTCAGGCAAGGGAGACGACGTCATCTACGGCGGCGCCGGATTCGACATCATCTACGCAGCCCAGGGCAACGACGAGATCTACGCTGCGAACGGCCGGGACCGAACCGATCGGGAAGATACGCGCGGCGCGCGCATGTTTGGCGGAGCAGGAAACGACACGATCCACGGCACGAACAGATGGGATCGCATGCAGGGCGGCCTCGGTGACGACACACTCCTCGGATACGAGGGCCGTGATTGGATCCGCGCCGGGGGCAACGACGACACCATCGATGGCGGTAAGTCGATCGACGACGTCCATGGCGGAAGCGGCGGCGACAGGATCTCCGTCACAGCTGGTGACATCGTTCGTGGCGGAATCGGGTTCGACACATGCCAGGTCTTCCAAGGCGAACCCGAGAAGCTGCTGTCGTGCAGGCGAGCACCCGTGCCCGAAGCATTGCGGGTCAACCCGGTAGGTAACGACGTCGTTCGCATCTTTCGAGAACTCGACGCAGCGCACGAGTACCTGTCCGGTCAACCGCAAGTGGTCGACCCCGACCTGTATTTCGAGGAGCTCGGTGGGGCACAGACACTCGGATTCATGGCCGACCGCGGGTATGCCAAAGAGCCGAGGCGTCCGGGCGACGGCCGATCCGTCGACGTGAACGTACAGGGCTGGTCGTCTCCCAACTACGTGCAGCTGTACGTCGTGGAAACGCGTCGCGAAGAAGGACGCCGCATGTTGGATGAGGATGGCGCCACCCGATGGGAAGACCTCGGATGGCACCAACCAACGCGGACGTGGGTCGTCGGTATGCATCGAACAAACGGAAGGTGGCGAATCGCCGAACGCATCGCCTTTGGACGCAACGGCGGAATATGGGGAACCCTCGGAGGTTTCTCGCCCCGGACAATTCCGGCAGTCAACACGACCAGGACCATGAGCACCGGAACTGTCACCGCGCCCGATAAGTCGGAAGTTTCCTGGGAGAGCCATTCCTACGTGAACGCCGCAACCGGGGACCACTGCTTGGAAATCCGAATCCCTGGAAGCACGAGACAGGTCACCTGCATCGTCGCGGCAACAGCAGCCCTCATACGCGGCGACGGCGCCGCCTGGGCGCCGGGCACGATACGAGGTCGGCAGTTGGGATATGTGATCGGTTGGGGGCCCAACCCGCAAGGAAAGGTCGAGATGTTCTTTGGTGAGGAGAGCCTGCAGAACGTGCAGCTTGCGCCGGCGGCCGGTCTTGGAGCTTTCGGCGTCGTGTCCTCGACATGGCTCGAAGGCATCGTCGTGCGACCAACAGGTCTTCGACAGGCGGGGGCAAGGTTCCTCGGCAGTTATGTCTGTGGCGAGTGGAACGAAGCGGGCGGCACCGACGCGACCGTGCTCGGCAAGTACAGCAAGACGAACGACCGTAAAGCCACGCGCCAAGAGCTCGAGAAGTTCATCCTCCAGAACGTGTACGACTGGTATGCGGCGCCCGAACTCACGATTTCTCGTGAGAAGCCGGCGAGCACGTTCCGCTTCGAAGACCTTCCAGCGAACCCAACGTGGTTCCAGGTGACTGCTTCGGACTGGGACGAGGGGTACAAAGGCATCGGACAAAAGTGGGCGACAGCGCTCGCGCAGGATGGTCAAGGCTGGTACATCGCCGATGCCCGTTTCCGTCAGTTCTGTGCGTGAGGACTTAAGGTTTGGTTAGTGCAGAGCTGAGGAGCTCGTTGGGTTCAGCCTCGTGACGCTGATGGTTTCCCTGCTCATGAGGTCGCCGACCCTTGGACTGATCTCGTTGACCCACTCGTCGCTCTGGTACACGGCTTCGTACAGCGCGGCCCGTTGCTCTTCTGACTCGAATCGTCGGATCCAGACATACAGGTTGGGATCCTCCTCTCCGATGAAACTGCCAACGATCGACATGCCCTTCGAGATCTGGAACGGGATGATCACCGTGTCCATGAGCTCGACGAGGTCAGGTCGCTTGCCGGCGAAGGCCTGGTACTGGCGTAGTTCGAACAACATGAGCCGAGGTTAGATGCACTGTCCTCCCAACGTGTGTGAGGGCAGTTTCCTGGGCATTCAGCGTCAGTTTCAGGTGGATTTCTTCACCCGAAGGATCTCGCCGTCGAGCTCGTAGCCGTTCAGGTGATGAATTGCTGCCTTGGCATCGCCGGGCTTGGGCATTTCCACGAAGCCGAAACCCTTCGACGCGCCGGTCTCTGCGTCATTCACGATCACACAGGACTGCACCGAACCGAACGAGTCGAACAGGTCAAGAAGATCTTTCTCCGTGGTCTTGCGAGACATATTCCGAACAAGCAGGCGCATAACCAGAACCTTAGGCCTTCATTTCGCAGCCGCTGACATGAACCGCCGATACCGAACCGGGGTGGGGAGACCTAACATCTCGCCATGACCGAACTGACCATGGATCCAATACATCGTTGCATCGAGAACTGGCACCGCCACCTCGCAGGCGATCTCGATGGCGGATTCGATGCGCTCCTCGATGATGAGGTGACCTTCCACTCGCCGGTGATGTTCACGCCGCAGGAAGGCAAGGCAATCACGGCGATGTATCTCTCCGCTGCTCAGGTCACGCTTGGCGGGGACGGCAACGGGTTCGGCTACACCAAACAGATCCTCGACGGTCACCAGGCGATGCTCGAGTTTGAAACGACCATGGACGGCAAGCTCGTCAACGGCGTGGACATCATCACCTGCGACGACAACGCCATGATCACCGAGTTCCGCGTCATGGTTCGACCGCTACAAGGTCTTCAGGTCGTGCACGCACAGATGATGGCGATGCTCGAATCGATGCAGGCGCAGAAATAGACGAGGAACGAGCTTGCCGTTCGTTGTATCGGCTCGATGGTGGTCGGGATGTGCCTGCGTACTTGCCTCCAACTGTGCTCGACCGGTGGCTCATTCGAAAAGATCGGACCCGGGCGGGTAGAGCGAAAAGCCGCATCCAAGAAAGAGCTCGCCGTTCTTTCGTGTCTGGTTGCTTTCGATAGTTTCAGCGAGTTCGCCGTGATCATCAACGGTCAGGCCGAGTTGGCTTGCAACACACTCGAGCGGGCCTGTGTCTGAGGAATCGAACGGTGGATCGGCGTCGACCTTGGCGTTCTGCCCATAGGAGATCCGCCCTTTCGCACTCACCACAAGCCCGGGGTAGAGCGGATACGGGCCCTCATGGTCGATGTGAAGAATTCGGCCGGATTGGGCCGATACGGTCACCAGAGTCGTCGTCTCGGGATGGCACAACACGACGTATATGCTCCCAAAGAGTTCGTCCGCTCGGTCCCCGCACGAGAGATCGAACGTCGTCGTGATCGCGTCCTGCTCGACGATCTTGGAGCTCGACGTTGAAACGATGGCGTGGAGAAGCTGGAGGTCGTCGTTTATCGACGTGATAGCGGTGCCAGTGACGTAGTCGACGACCGGTGATCCTTCGAGCTGGAGGACCGTGCGTCCGTCATCGACCCAGATGAGGCCGTTGCCGATCAGCGTCGACTGCGTTTCGATATCGACCCTGTCACCGTTTTTCCTCAGCAACAGCGTGGTCGTGCTCGGGAGAGTGCCGGTGACTCCGGGCTGGTCGCTCTCCAGGACGTCCGTGGTTTCGAGTTGCATCTCTATGGAAAGCTCGTCGTCGGCAAAGGTCAAGGCAGCCGCTTCGGCGAGAGGGATAGCGGCAATATTCACAATTCCCTGATCTGTCGGAGGCTCCGAGGTGACAGATACTCCCCCTGCGGCTGTGCCTGTTCCTGTTCCTGTGGCACCGCCCGGGGAAGTCGTGACGAGGTCCGGTTCTGAGCCACCACAGGCGGCTAAGAGGATGAGGAGCATGGCGTACGCCGACGAGTAACGCATCTTCGAGATGTCGGTTCCCCTTCCACCCGACTGAAGCTCGGTCTCGCCCGCGCCAGCTCAGCTCTTGTCGTCGTCTGAGTCGTGCTTGTTCTTGTCGTGGCCCTTGCCGTTGCTCTTGCCAGGATGATCGTCGTCGTCGTCATCTTCGTCGTCATCTTCGTCATCATCTTCGTCGTCATCTTCGTCATCGGAGTCGTCATCGTCGTCATCGTGATCGTCGTTGCATTTGCTGTCGGACTCATCCTCGATGTCGTCGGCATCGGCTGGCTCGTCCACATCATCGTCGTCAATTTCATCGTCATCGTCGCCATCGTCGCCATCGTCGCCATCGTCGCCATCGTCGCCATCGTCGTTGTCGGCCTTTTCCTGACGCTTCATCTCACCGTTGGATCGTGCCAATTCGGCAATGGCTTGGCCGCGCTCCCGACCCTCGAGATCGGTGCAGTGTGCGAATTCAGAGACCGTCTGGCCGTGGTTCTTGTCTTCGTCATCGGAGTCGTCGCTCTCTTCGTCGTCGCCGGCATCATCGTCTTCTTCATCGTCGGAGACCGCTACCACTTCGTCGCCTGCGACATCGGCCTCGTCGACGAGTTCGCCGTCTTCTCCTTCTCCTTCTTCTTCAGCTTCGACTGGCGCCACCTGGATCACTTGTTCGAGGGTTTCTTCCGACTCCGCTGTCTCGCCGAGCTCCACGACTTCAGCCGCCGTGTCTGGAAGCAGTGGAACATCGACGATGTCGACCGCATGGGCACCGCCGACGCTGGCAGCTGCGACCGTCGTGCCGAGCACGATCTTGCCGGTCGTCGTAGCGATGAATGTGCTGATTCCTGTGATCATCTTGCGCTTCTTCCCTGGTGCGATGGTCGCGCCCGTTGTCGTGGTGAGATCGACGACGTCGATAAATTCGGCCAAAGCTGCGCCCACGGGCACATCGGTCGAGGTCTCGAACGTCTGACGCAATCCACCGACGTATTCGTGCAAGGCCGAAGAACCAGCGGTGAGGTCACCGTTGAGTGCTGCGTCGATGTCGAGGTCTGAAGGCGAGTTGTCATCCATCTCGAAGGGAGGAACGTCGAAGTCGCTCATCGGGATACGGCCTT
>RCNE010001004.1_pt1 | contig 15362 bp, 17 predicted proteins | sample 2041361 | NCBI WGS metagenome assembly RCNE01 (sample SAMN09708229, study PRJNA481090) | Marine sediment metagenome, whole genome shotgun sequencing project.
TTGCAGATTGCCGATCACGACAGTCAGCATGTTGTTAAAGTCATGCGCAATACCGCCAGTTAGCTGACCGACAGCTTCCATCTTCAGCGATTGTCTTAACTGCGCCTCGATGTTCTTGCGATCGCTGACGTCACGAACGGCAAATGCCAAGAGTTTGTCATTGCCGCTTTCTATTGGGCTAACGGCGATTTCCACCGGAAACTCGGTACCGTCTTTACGCTGGCCAAGTAACTCGCCGCCGACATCAATCGCCTGGCTCGTCGATACCGACAGGTAGCTCGAAAACCTTGCGAAGTGGCGATCGCGGTTTCGTTCAGGAATGAGGATGTGGACGAATTGCCCTAGAAGCTCTGCCTTCGAGTAACCATACAAGCGCTCTGCCTGTGCATTTACGAGAACGATTTTGCCTTCGCTATCAGCTGTGATAACGGGATCTGGCGCCTCCTCCAGGAAGTTTGTGAGTCGTGCCTCTGCCTGCTTCAGGTCAGTGATTTCAAAGACACAGCCATGCCACTTCGCGAGGTCAATGCCGTCGCCGCCGACTCGTTCAAGATGCCGACGCAACCACCGGTACTCCCCATCTTTGTGGAGAAAACGATGCTCTACAACAATTTTGCTTTGCTGCCACAGATCGCGTCGTTCGGTTTCAAACGCCTTCTTGTCATCGTCGTGCATCAGGCTCGCAAACAGGGTTGGGTCTGCTTCGAACTCAGCTTTGCTGTAGCCCAATAAGTCTTCAATCTTGTCATTCACAAACGTAATTTCGGAGGTACCAGCCCCCAAAATCCCGGCGGTACGATAGAGCGCAGCCGGCACCGTTGACAGAAGCATTCCATCCCTGGACGCGCGTTCATGAAGATAGGAATTTCGCTGCTTCACGATAGCTGATTCGATACACATGTCTCGCGTAGATGATAGCCATCGCTGCACGCCAAAAGCGATGAACAGCAAACCGAGAACGATCATCGCGTGCCCTGCAGCGATAATCATCTCAATTGCGCCTTCAGAGATTCGTTCCTGTTGCACCAAAACAGGGAGCACAAGATTGGAGAATTCCCCGGACACAAGGCAAGCGCAGCCTATAGTAATATAGCGCCAGCTATTGCCGAAGCGTGCAATCTGCTCGTGCCGCGCACGCCATAGCAGCACAAGAATTGTGATGATTACGCTTGTGATGAGAAGCTGCGTGATGTTGATAGACATTGTGCTAATTAGGCGTAGCGGATTGGACGATGAGAAAAGACAAGGTGTCAACGGAAGATAGGATTTGAATCAGGTCAGACAAGCTGAACGGTTTTTGGATGCTGCCATCGATCGTGTACAAGCTATTTTCAATGAGTTGACCTTCGGATTCCGACCCCACCAGGGCAATCACAGGAATTCCGGCAAACTGTGCGTCCGTTTTCAGTTCAGCGATTAAATCGATGACGCTTCTCCACGGCAGGCTGGCATCGAGCAGTACTAAACCGGGAACGGGCGCGTGCAAATACGGCCCATCTCGTCGCAAGTACGAGCTGGCCTCGGCTACGTCTCCGACATGATGCAATCGGTTCTTGACCTTGGCCTGCTGAAGTGAGTCCCGGATTTGATGCAGTTCACCAAAGTCGCCCACGACGAGTAGTACGTCCGCGGCGCGTTCTATCAGGTACTTGTTCATAGCGGTTCCTTATGCAGTTGCGCAAACAGCCACCTCTTGCTTCGTGACAATTCGCTCTTGCCCCTGTCTATGCAGATAGCGTGCCAATAATCGCGGCACAGCGTGGAACCAGATAATTGATTTATAAAACAGGGACTTGGGTACTACACGAGCACACAGCCTGATTGGGTGGTCGTGGCAACCCACGATATGTGGTCGTGGCAACCCACGATATAGCGTGCGGAACCACGATATAGCGTGGCGTAGGCGGTGGACGTATACTTTAGTCTGAACGTACTGATGGCTGGCAGCAGCAATGACGAAGCCCGGCAAGACTGAACTCGCAGCTAACGACACGTCGTTTGACGAAATGTTGGGCGATCTCTCGTTACGAATGCTCAAAGTGAGTCCCCAAAACATCGACAGTGAGATTCACCGAGCCGTTGCGGAAATTGGCGAGCACTGTCGTGTTGACAGCGTTCAATTACGCAAATTTGCTAAGGATCGGTTGGGTGATTGACGGTAAGCGTGGCGCAGCCTAGAAGATCGGCGTCGCGCCAAGGACCCTCCGGTCAAAAATGAAACGACTTGGGATCAAGCGGTCTAAATAGCAGCGCAAATGGCTAGGTATCAACTGACGCATAGCCTTGGCTCGCCGTTAATGAACTCGGCCTCAAAATGCCGGATAAGCCGAAAGTTTTTTGTTACCTCACCACTGTTGCGGTTAGCCGCGAATGTCCAATCCACAAGCTGCACGAGATCACACCTGTCGTTGCCCTGATTCGTTACGAATGCGAGAGTCATTGTGTGCTCATAGGCGCCAGCTCGCTCCGCTGAATAAGTACTCAATACCGTTTTCTGCACGGGCCAGAAAAAAGTGAATTGCCACAGGTATTCCGCTAGCTCGCGGACGGCCCCTATGCTCAATGGTCGTACGTGAAGCGTACCGGCATACCCATCTCTCAGATTTCTGTCCACACCGTCGCGATTCAGATAGCTGCATTTAAATATGCGGGAGAATCCTGGGGACGTGAGTTCCGGGATGTTTCCAATACCATCGGGATACGACAGTTCTCGGGTAAATTCGAAGTACCGGTCATTCTCATAGGAATCAACATGCTCGCCGTTCACCGCCCGGTGTTCGTTATCCGCTGACTCCCACGCAAATGCCTCCGCATAACTATCACCGCAAAGCTCGAACGACATCGAGTCATCCTTGACGTGGTATATCGTATAACCGCCGCTGGTGCCGACCCGTTCATCAACAAGGAGACCCTCGGGAACGGTGTAGCTGACATTATATGCTTTCGCCATGATTTCAACGTCAGTTGGATAACCTCCCGAAGGGCCAGCTGGCGCCGATTCGTCATTTGTGCGGCAGGCAAATAGCGAAAGACAAGCTAGTATCAGAATTGCAGATGAGCGCTTCATAGTCCGTCATTCCCGCGAATCAGAGATTCGACATCAATCAGATATGACGTATGTTGGCGTGTTAGTCGCCGTATCAGCGACGAAGTGCGACACACTAAGTCGGAAACACTGTGTTGACGAGCAACGCTGTGATTCTGGAAACACAGAGCTTCCAATTAGCTTGTGATTTTGTCCCTACTTGCTTGTCGGAACAGTGATATCTGAAACAATTTGCTGGGTTGTGGTGGGCACCTACCGATTACCCATCAAGCTACGAATCTTAGGCATAGACTTCTGCACACAGCTCTCGCCTTCCTCGATCGCCTCAGCGGCGCGGTGAAACTCCAACATGCCAATAGAAAGCCCAAAGAGAGCGAGCGCCCCTTCCGCACCGTCGATAAAAGCAACCTCGTACCCTTCGCTTGTCAACAGGTCATCCAGACGCTCGCCGAAATCAGTGTCGTCGTCGATGGCCAGAACCCGGCCTGACGCCGGCGCCGCTGCGGGATGCCTGATTGTTGATGCCAAAGACGTAAGTCAGATCGCGTTACGCAGCCTTTTTAATTGTTTTTAGAAGTTCCCGGGAATGAACCGGTTTGACCAGACATGCTCGGGCCGACAGCCTGAGCAACTCCTGCACAGCCTCAGACTCCTCCAAGGCGTAACCTGTCAGCAAGATCGTCGGCGGAGCGCATGCAAGATCTATTAGTTTTCTGTACACCTCCAGCCCGCCCAGATCAGGCATTCTGACATCCAAAAGCAACAAATCGATGCCTCCATCCAAAACTTTGCTTATCGTTTCCTGGCCAGTGTGGGCCCGAATGACCTCATAGCCCGAATCACTCAGAATTGACTCTATGCCTTCAGCAAAATCCGGGTCGTCGTCTGCCACGAGGACGACCTGCGGCCCGTTCACTTCTCGTAATATTTCAGCCAGTACTTCGCCAGCCACCGGCTTTTGCAATACGGTCAGCGCGCCTTCGGCAATCGCTATTTTGATGATTTGCTCCACCCCGTATCCAGTAATCATTACGACTTTCGCATCAGGTTGAATATTACGTATTTCGCAAAGGGTTTCGACTCCGTTCATGCCCGGCATTTGAACGTCCATAATCGTCAAGTCAAAATCCTGCTCGCCGAATTTATGCACGGCTTCTTCGCCGCTGCTCGCAAGAGTAACTTTGTGACCTTCCAGATCCAGCCCCAGAGCGAGGCTCTCGGCAAAATCGGGGTCGTCATCCACGACAAAAACTTTCAATGATTTCATACTCATCGTCATCATTGGCACAACTTACATAGCCCTCAACGGGACCTAACTCTCAGCTCCCACCAAGCTCTGATCAAACGCAAGTTCCAACCACAATTATGTTGAGTCGGAGTCACCACCAAGCGGCATCCAGAGAGTAACCCGCGTGCCCTCCCCGGGTCGCGAGTGAACCTCGACGTCGCCCTTGTGCTCCCGAAGGACGTCCCTGACCAGTGGCAGGCCAAGGCCGACACCAAAGTTTCGTGTGCTGTAAAGCGGCTCAAAGATGCTCTCAAACACATCGGGCTCAATCCCAGGCCCATTGTCGGTGATCGAGATCTCAAGACGATCATTAACCTGTCTTGTCGTAATCTCGAGTTGATGTCCGTCGCCACCACCCTCAATCATTGCCTGGCGGGCGTTATCCATCACGTTGATGATCGCTTGTCGGAGTCGAGCCGGGTCGAACGGGACCGCCGCCGAGGATTCGAGTGACAAAGAGAGCGCGATGCTCTCGCCGATTTTGTATTCGCCGATAACTTCGCGCAGCCATTCGTCAACCGCTGTCTTTGACAACAGCAACTGACTGGGTCTGGCATAGTTGAGCAGTTCATCGATGATTCGCACGCATCGATCGATATTGCGTCGCATCAGTTCTAGTGGCCTTTCTAGTTTTGGATCGCCACTTCCCGCGAGCTTCTGAATTGCTGTGCAAGCATTCGCAATCGTACCGAGTGGGTTGCGGAGTTCGTGCGCGACCGTGCCGGCAAGCTGACCGATTGTCGCGAGTCGCTGACTTCGCACCAGTCTCGCCTGGGCCCCCTCCAGGGCAGCGGTCCGCTCATCCACCGTTCGTTTCACTGACTGCGACATGGCGTTGAACGCCGTGGCGAGCTTGCCAACTTCATCCTTGCTGCGCACAGCTACGACTTGGGTAAAATCTCCGGCTTCAATATTCTCGGCGGCGACTATCAAGGCTCTTAGATGTCGTGTCAGCCACAGACCGACCAGTGTGAGCGCGACGACGGACAATATTACCTCCACAACCGCAATGATAAGGCTCTGCCGCACCAACACAGACTCTGACGCCTTCAGCGCCTCTGTGGAAACTCCGAAGTGGAGAGTCCCGTAAATTCGCCCGTTCAACATCACAGGCACCGCTGTATCAAACCGGGAGATAGTCTCGCCAAGCGTGGCATGGACATCCAGGTCCTGCGGGGGCAGCGGCGCGCCCGGCTCCCATCCTTCGGAAGCGATTACGTGGCCATCGGCATCCACCAGTAGCAAATATTCGATACCGCCATCTCTACGGCTTCCGCGCAGCAGTTCATCGAGTGTCGCCAAATCCCGCGCCACAAGCGGGGCCGCCACCGCGGCGCTTAGCAGTGGCCCTATTTCGTTCACGCTCTGTTGGACCTGTTTGCCGAATTCGCTATCCAGAATACGGTAGCTGTTGAATATGAGAATACCCAGGAGTATGAGCTCTATCACTATGCTTGCCAGGACCAGTCGCCAGCGCAGGGAATGAAAAATCATCGGTGCTCGTCCCCGTAAGCGGCCCAGATTGCAATCATGGCTTACCCTCGCGACAATGATGCCCAATTGTACCTAATATCAGGCAATTCACGATGCTCTCAACTCACGTGTGCAAGAAAATATTTGGGTGGCTCCGGATCGCGCGGCGTGAATCACTCCTGGCGGCAATCGTACTGTTCGCACTGGTTCTTCCAGCCAAAGCACAGGAACAGACGTTGGAACTAGCGCTTCTGCCGACCCTGAACGTGCGAGCACTCCTCACCGTGTACCTTCCGCTGCAGGAATACCTTGAAATTGAGTTACAGCGTCCCGTTCGCCTGGTTACCGCACCTGACTACCGCACCTACATGGCGCGTACGCAACAACAGAAATACCGTTACGCTATAACCGCACCGCATTTTGCGCGCCTCGCGCAGCAGGAATCCGGTTACACACCTGTGCTACGCGTGAAGCGAGATCTGGCTGCGATCATTGTGGCGAACAAAGGTAGTGCTGACAGCGTATCGGAGCACCGAGGCGCTACCGTGTCGACCCCGGATCCTCTGGCCATCGTGTCGATGCTCGGGGTTCAGTTGCTGAAAGGGCAGGGCCTCACTCCTGGAGACGATGTCACCGTGGTCAGCTACCCGTCCTTCGCGTCGGCGATGCTGGCGGCAGCCAGCAACGAGGTCGCGGCCGCTATAACTGCATTGCCCCCCTTCGCCCAGATGCCTGCGGCGATGCGCGAATCGCTCAAAGTGATAGCGATTTCCCCGGACGTGCCGGCTATCATGCTGATCGCGCGCGCGGATGTGCCGGCAACGGAATGCGAACAGCTCAAGAATGCACTGTTGCGATTCGCAGAGAGTGAGCTAGGCCACCAGTTCTTCGCGCGAACGAAATTCGAGGGCTTTATCGAACTGCGAGATGGTGACTTGTCCGCCCTCGATCCCTATTCCGAGCAACTGAAGGCCGCGCTTGCGGCACCATGATCCGCGCTGTGTGAGAATCGTGTGACACGGTCGTGCATGGTTGTAATAGGTACTGCATTTGCAACGGACGCCTTACGCCCTACAGTTAATTAAACCAAATACTTACAGGTAAACTTCCGTTTTCGGGAGGCAGGGGCCTACTTGGTTACTAACCAGGTGGTCGCATGGCACTCAAAACTCCCGCAATCCAGCGTGCAAAATTTAGTAGTGGGGTCCACTCGCATATTGCGATTCTGAAATTCGGTCTGACCCCAATTAACTTTCTCGGACCTCCTGCACTAACCAGTCACGGAAGGCCGCGATATTCGGCCTGAGCGAGTGCGCTTCCGGATAGACCAGGTAGAAGCTGGACCCAAGAGGTAGGGCAAGGTCGAACGGCTCCACAACGCGTCCGGCTTCGATGTCTTTCGCTGCCAGAAAACGCCAACCCAAAACGACACCGGCACCATCAATGCTGGCCTGCAATCCGTGGTCGGGCAGACTAAAGTGTGTGCCACGTGAAGCATCCACGCCGCTGGCGCCAGCAGCTTCCAACCATGACTGCCAGGTAGGCGCGTCAGGGTCATAATCCATGGAATGGTTGTGAAGTAGAACGTGTTTACTGAGATCGTCCGGCGTCATTAGCGAGTCGGACCCCTCAAGCAAACGAGGGCTGCACATCGGTGTTACCGATTCGTCGAAAAGTTTGATCGCTTCCAGGCCAATCCACTCTCCGCTGCCAAGTCTGATCGCGGCGTCATAGTCGTCGCGCTGAAAGTCGACCAAACCGAGGCTGGTTGATATTCGTACGTCGATATCCGGATTTAGCGTATAGAACTTCTGCAGACGCGGTATCAACCACATGACAGCGAAAGTGGGGGCAACACTCAGGGTGATCGTTCCACGCGAGTCGCTTTCTATCACTCGCTCCATCGCGCTGTCCAGGCGGAGAAACACGTCACTCAACTCGGACAACAACAACTGTCCGGATTCCGTCAGCAACAGGCCGCGCGGCAGGCGTCGGAAAAGAGGCTGGCCCAAGTACTCCTCCAACCCCTTTACCTGATGACTGACCGCCGCTGGTGTTACGGACAACTCTTCCGATGCCCTCACAAAGCTGAGTTGGCGCGCGGAGGCTTCGAACGCACGTAGCGCATTCAAAGGGTACATTCGTCGGGGCATGGAGTCACCTTAGTTTTTCTAAGTCTGCGCGAGAAATCGTCGTTTGTCTAGGCGAATAAATAAGCCTAAAACAGTGCATAGATCTTCGCACTCTATGATTTTGGCCTAGATTTACTATCTCTTCTGAGTGGAGAAACAACATGAAAAACAGCACCAATTCGGGCGTGTCCGCCGACGGCAGCTATAGGACTTACTGATATGGATCGATTTCCAATTCCGCCTTTTACCCGTGAAACAGCGCAAGCAAAAGTACAAGCCGCTGAGGACACGTGGAACACGCGAGACCCAAGGGAAGTCGCGCAAGCGATCTCGCCAAATTGTGTATGGCGAAGCAGGGACGAAGTATTTCAGGGTCGAGCGGCGATCGAGTACTTCCTCAGGCGCAAATGGACGATTGAATTGCACTACCGACAGATGAAGGAGCTTTGGGCCTTCACCGACAACCGAATTTCTGTGCGCTTTGAGTGCGAATGGCAACACAGCAAGTCCGACCAATGGTATCGACGTCACGGCAATGAACACTGGGAGTTCGATGTGCACGGTTACATGACTCGGCGCGACATGAGTGCCAACGATATTTCGATATCCGCCCGCGAATGGCGGATTGGACATTGATTTCTATGCAGGATGGGAGAAGAACATGAAAACGCAACTGACACTGACCGCCGTCGTTCTGGCTCTAGCAGGATTGACGAGCGATGCAAATGCGCAACTACCGGACCCGGGCGTCGAGCTTGTACCAAACCATACGGCCCTGTTGATTACCGATCCGCAAAACGATTTTCTAAGCCCGAAAGGCGTGACTTGGGGTGTGGTGGGCAAGAGCGTGACCGACAACAACACCGTCGAAAACATCGAATCATTGTTCAAGGCAGCCAAAGCGAATGACATTCCGGTATTCGTCTCCCCTCACTACTACTACCCAACTGATCATGGCTGGCAGTTTGAGGGTGCGCTCGAAAAACTGATGCACAACATCGGTATGTTTGACCGAAAAGGGGCCTTGACTACGGACGGATTCGAGGGGTCCGGCGCCGATTGGCTCGATCGTTACAAAAAATACATCAACGACGGTGCCACCATTGTTTCGAATCCGCACAAAGTGTACGGGCCGGAAACGAATGACATGGTATTGCAACTTCGCAAACGCGGCATCGACAAAGTCATCCTCGGCGGCATGTCTGCGAACCTTTGCACCGAATCCCATATGCGCGAGCTCATAGAGCAGGGTTTTGAAATTGCTGTGGTATCCGACGCAACGGCCGCCGCAATTGTTGAAGAAGGCAATGGCTACGAATCTGCCCTGGTGAATTTCCGATTCATCGCTAACACCGTGTGGACAACTGAGCAGGCGCTACAAAAGATTCAAAGCATGAATCGGAAGGTTGGCAGTAACGCCACTACGGTGAACTAGGAACACCTATTGTACGGCCGTATTCGTACGACCGCGTCTTTTCAAGAAGAGAAAGAAATCATGACTCATCGATTCGCCGACATCGCATTTACTGAGAGCGTAAAAGACGCTCAGGAGCATTTTGGGTCGCGCGCGCATAACCAACGCTTGCAGGAAAACTTTGGCCCGAATGACCAACTCACTCAGAGAGAAATCGAATTCATTGCACAGCGCGACACTTTTTACCTTGCAACGGTTAGCGAGACGGACTGGCCTTACGTGCAGCACCGCGGTGGCCCACCTGGGTTCTTGAAGGTCCTCGGGCCGAATCAGCTTGCCTACGCGGACTTCCGCGGCAATACACAATTGATCAGTGTCGGAAATATTTCGAAAAACGATCGCTGCTCGTTGATCCTGATGGACTACCCCAATCGCCGTCGACTGAAAATTCTCGGCCACATGCGTATAGAAGACGGCCGCTTGGCTGAAGTCACCGACCTCTCGAAGGTGGAGTTACCGAGCTACAGGGCGCAGGTAGAGCGTGTCGTATCTATTGATGTAGTTGCGTTTGACTGGAATTGTCCTCAGCACATCACACAAAGGTATACGGAATCCGAAATTGAAGCGCGGGCCGATCGCTCGCGTGGAGATTAGAAAAAGTGCCGGAAATTGGACCGGCGCTATTTCTATTTTGGGTAGATCGAACATTAAGCAAGTTAATCAAAACTGAAACTGGAGAGTAATCATGAAAATCAAGCACATCATAGCTACATCGCTTTGCGCACTGTTACCGCTATTTGCTGGAAACGCCTCAGCAGATGCGGAGCCTACATTGTGGGGAATCTACGGCGCACATAACAGGCACGACTGCCCTGTCAACAATCGCGAAACCGCGAAAGAGGTCATCACGATTAGCCAAACGGATCTTGTTCCTTTGATGGAGAAGTACGGAGTCACCAACATAGTAGATATGTACCACTCCGGGCTCGAGCACACACTCGTTTGGGTTGTCGAGACATCGAGGCCACATGATCTCGAAGAATTTACGATCGAGCTCGGTGTTGCCCGCTGGAATGACCTCAAATTTGTTCCGGAGCGCACATTTGCTGATGTTATTCGCGACGTCACGGCGATCCACGGCTTACAAGAGTGGGCGCCTGGCGACGAGTAATGACCGGGGCGGTTTATCGTCGGGTCGTCTGGCCCGACGATTAGCGCCTAGAAAAACAGGAGAAAGCAAATGACGCGCATCACTGCGAATCTAACATCAGGCATGGCCGTGCAACTATCGAATGGACGGCACGAGTGGAAGGCCGACGAGCCCGACGACGCCGGAGGCACCGATACCGGCCCGAATCCCTATGAGCTGCTGCTCGGGTCTCTTGCCGCATGTACCTGCGTGACAATTGCTTGGTATTGCCAGTTCAAGAAACTGCATTTGGAGTCTGTTAGCACGAGCTACGATTTTTCACGCGTACACGCGGATGACTGCAAGGAATGCGATATTCCCGAAAGGGGTTTCATCGAGAGAATTACAAGTAACGTTCATATCAAAGGAAACTTCGATGACACACAGCGTAAGCGGCTTGCTCAGATCGCAGAGCGCTGCCCAATTCATAAAACACTTGCCCACGGCGTTGTGTTTGAAGACAACGCGACGTTTGGCAATGGAGACGAATGATGCACGGTCATCATCACACACACAGCACTCATTCATCCGACAATGCATCAAAACTGAGTCTCGCTCACAGCGCTACCTGGCACTGTCTAATGGGTTGCGGTCTCGGCGAAGTATTGGGTGTCATTATCGGTACCGCGCTCGGATTATCAAACATCAATACTCTGGTTCTCGCGGTCGGCCTGGGTTTCGTTTTCGGCTTCGTTCTCGGTATACGGCCGTTGCTGCGGGCTGGCTTTGACCTTCCTCGCGCACTCCGGCAGGTCTTCATTGCTGAGACGCTGAGTATTGTGGTCATGGAAGCGACAGAGGTATTGGTTCAGGTTTCCACGCCTGGAGTGATGGGCGCCGGTTTAGTCAGTTGGACATTCTGGGCCGGCATGAGCCTTGCCCTTACGGCTGGCTACATAGCGGCGTTCCCCGTCAATTATGTATTAGTCGGAAAAGGCATCAGGCACGTCCACTAACCGGAGCAACCCATGAATTCCGCAGCTATTCACGAACCAACGATCAACGTCGCGGACGACTATCGCTACAAGCGCTTTACAACCAGCCTGCTTTTCCGTGACTTACGCTTTCGCAAGGACGCCGCCGCACCAGGCAACACAGTCCCCGAATTTGAATTGATATCTACGGACGGTTCCCGCCTGGTCAACGACGACGTGTTCGGCGAAAAGCCCGTCATCTTCATCTTCGGCTCAATGACCTGCCCGATGACTGCGAGTGCCGCACCGACTGTTCAAGAGCTCTACGACGAGTTTGGCGACCGCGTGAATTTCATCATGATGTATGTGCGTGAAGCACATCCCGGCGAGCACTTCGCGCAATCCGAAACTATTGAGGAAAAATTGGGATATGCGCGAGCGCTAAAAGACTTTTATGGCATTCAATGGACGGTGGCAGCAGACAATGTTGATGGCGACCTACACCGTGCGTTGGATCCGAAACCCAACTCTGCATTCCTGATGGATAAGGGCGGGACAATTCTTTTTCGCTCCTTGTGGGCGTCAGACTATTGCGCGTTGCGCCGAGCTCTGGTTGCCGCCGCGAATGGACGAGTTCCCGAGATACAGCAGAGCGTAAGAATGATAGGGCCAGTAAGTCGCGCCATGGGACTTGTGCAGGAAGTCATGGTGCGGGGTGGACCGCAGGCTGTCCGGGATTTGTGGCTCGCCGGTTTTCCTATGGCGTTGGCCGGCCGTGTAGCAATAATCTTTTCCGGGCTATCACCAAACCGACGCGGAGTCGCCGCCGTAATAACGCTGGTGTTCGGGCTGCTCCTCATGTTGGGCCTGCTGAGCGCCCTGATCTTTAACTAACAAATAACAAATCGTGATACCGAACGAAACTAACAGGAGTTCATCATGAACAGATTCGACGTGCATACGAAAGAAACCGCACAAGCAGACGCTGCAGAAATGCTAGGCAGCATTGAAAAGGCGTATGGGTTCATTCCGAATCTCTACGGCGTTTTTGCCGAGTCGCCGAGTGCTTTAAAGGCATACATGACGATCGGCAAGATTTTTGACGAATCATCATTCTCGGCCACGGAAAGGCAGCTAATTATTCTCGCAGCCAGCCGATACAACGAGTGCGATTACTGCATGGCGGCACATACGGTTGTAGCGGGGATGCAAAAGGTCCCGACTGACGTTGTCGAGGCGATCCGCGATGATCGCACCATCGGCGACAAGAAACTGGAGGCACTGAGGGCGTTTACGACAGCCGTTGTGGAAAAGCGGGGTTGGGTATCTGATGCTGACGTTTCAGCATTCGTGGGAGCAGGTTACTCCAAGGGACAAATTCTCGAAGTAATTCTTGGAGTCAGCTTCAAGACGCTCAGCAATTACACGAACCATATCGCCGATACGCCGGTTGATCCCGCATTCCAGGCGGGAGCGTGGACGCCCGTTGAGAAGCGACGCGCCAGTTAGTGGAGCTGCCGGAAAATTGCCGGAATCAGTCCAGACTCGTTGTGACTCGTTAGGCATTGAGGTCCACGGGCGTCTCCAGTATACCTAACATTAACAACTACTTACGAACGCCCAAATGCCTTCGGGAGGCAGCGCTCTAGCAGAAAACCGCCGAAAACACTTTGGTTACTAACCAGGTGGTCGGAAAATACGCATAGGTCCCGCAAGGCTTCAAACGTTTCAATTCAATCAACTGACTTGACTGATGAAGCGACAGCCTGAGTACGGAAGGCTCCGAGTATCTGTCAAGTTGGCTTTTTTTTGGACGCTTGGGGCCCCATTTGGTCCGCGGAGCGCCGGGGAGAAAGGCGGCGGAAAGACCCGTTGGTGGCTGAGCGGCTTCATGCTTGGAAAGCTGCAATCGCAGCGTTAATGATTCTTATCGGCATTTCGGGCGTTCTCCGCAATTGCTTTGCTTCGCAATCGACACTCACAATTTTCATTACTTTAGTGCAGCGAAAGACCCTGCCCTGTTCCTCACCAGCGGCGTTGTTTTGTCAGCAGTCGGGGCAATGGTGATCGGCTGGCTGCTGTTTGTTCTGAGTGGTCTACTGTGTCTGAATAGGGCATTGTCGTCATAACACCCAACATTCCGCATCACGGCGAGGTTTTTGGAGACGTCCTAGTGATTCAATACAGAAAGATGGTCTTTTTATACCGAGTGTTTGGTGTCCTGATTGTGTCGCACGCGCTCCTCGGCTGCAGCGAGACGACGGTGCCGAGCATTCCTGCCGTTAATCCACTACCTATTGTGGCGGCTGCCGGCAGTGCCGAGCCTCACCTGGCAACGGCGAATGACGGCGCGGTCGTGATGAGTTGGCTGGAACCTTACGATGACGGCGTTGCGTTGCGATGGTCGACATTAAATGGCAATCAATGGTCCGAGGTACGAACGATTGCTTCCGGCAAGAACTGGTTCGTGAACTGGGCCGATTTTCCTTCGGTGGAACCCATTGATGACACATTGTGGGCGGCTCACTGGCTGGTGAAGAGGCCCGGCGGCACTTATGCCTACGATGTCACGATGGCGATTTCGCGAGATTCAGGTGACACCTGGAGTGAACCGTTCGTCCCGCACCAAGACGGGACGGCGACGGAGCACGGTTTTGTTAGCCTCTTCCCATGGCAAGGCGACGTCGGCGCCCTGTGGCTGGACGGTCGAGCAACTCAGGCGGAGGGCGACGAGCACGGCCATGGTGGTGGCATGACGCTGCGAGCCGCTGCCATCGATTCAGACCTGGCTCCGCGCAACAAGACCGAGGTTGATGGATTGGTGTGCGACTGTTGCCAGACTGATGTTGCGATCGCGGCCTCGGGCCCGGTCGCTGTGTACCGCAATCGCACCGACGATGAGGTTCGCGATATATATGTTACTCGGGCAGTCAACGGAGTGTGGCACGACGGAGTACCCGTAGCCGACGACGGCTGGGAAATCGCTGGTTGCCCGGTTAATGGGCCGGCCATCGCGGCCGAGGGTGAGCGTCTTGGAGTCGCTTGGTTCACTGCCGCTAGCGGCGAGACCAAGGTACGGTTTGCACGTTCCCTCGACAGTGGCGCGACCTTTGGAGATCCGATCGACATTGCATTGGACCGGCCTATAGGTCGTGTCGACACAGTCTTGCTCGCAGATGGCTCGGCGATAGTCAGCTGGTTACGTGCCGCTCAAGGAACTGCGGGCGAGATCTGCGTCAGATCGGTTTCTATTGACGGCGAAATGGGACCTGTTCACGTCATCGCGTCGACGGCTGCAGGTCGAATGAGCGGTTTTCCACAAATGGTACTGCGTGGCGAGGACGTGATATTGGCATGGACAGATGTCACGGATGCAACCACCCAGGTTCACAGCACGGTTGTCCGCGTCGACACACTAAGCCCTCCCTAAGGTGCTGACAAATTAACTTCTCGGCTCGTGCTTTCTTCCGTGTATGCAAGACTTATGTGGCCGCCGCACAATTCCAAGACGCAAAGGCACGTTGTACCCCAAGGGCAGGCTTCGCGCTCGGAAAACTCGATAGTGCTCGGCCGATACCAAATGGCGTCCTAGATTGAAGAGCTTGTAGATAGACATCGACCACTTCCCCATCCTGATCCACAGCACGCCACAGATATTGCTGCTTGCCATTGATCTTCACGAGGACCTCATCGATGTAGAACGTATCGCCATAACCACGGTGTCGCCGTTTGAGACGACGAGCGTATCGAGCACCAAACTTGATACACCAGAGTCTGATGGCTTCATAGCTGACGGTGATGCCTCGCTCTGCGAGCCGGTCTTCGACATTACGATGGCTTAGGTTGAATCGATGGTAGAGCCAAACCGCGTAACTGATGATATCGGGAGGAAATCGGTGACGCTTG
>RCNE010001005.1_pt1 | contig 15350 bp, 13 predicted proteins | sample 2041361 | NCBI WGS metagenome assembly RCNE01 (sample SAMN09708229, study PRJNA481090) | Marine sediment metagenome, whole genome shotgun sequencing project.
ACCATAGTGTGGTTGTATTAACGCGTCTTTGCAAGTTTGAAGAGGCAAATCCGATTGTGCATCAACAAAAGGAAGCGCCCATGCGTTCCCCTATTGATTTTGATGACTCCATGCCTGTAATTGAGATGGATGGTGCTGTGCAAGGTACTTTCGGAGAAGTACAGCTGGAGTTATTCTCAAAAACAGATACTATTTCAACGGGATGGAACTACGTTTCTCCCTACAAAGATTTTACGTATAAAACTTCCTTTAATACCCTCTCTCCAAATACAACTTATGAAATACTGCTTTCGGGAAGGAAAAACGATTCAGCTCACGTCACCACGATAAAAGGGCATTTTAAAACCGTACCTAACCGGCAACAGATTGTACCAGTACTTTTCACTTCATCTACCTGCCAGTACTTTTGGGATTATGATGACCCAGAACGCGGATTTAAAGTGTATGATCACATGTTGGCCATGGAACCCGCCTTTCATTGTCAGACAGGTGATTATGTCTATTATGATAAACTTGGGCCGATGGCAACGACGGTTGCTAAGGCACGACACAAATGGAATGCGATTAATGCCTGGCCATCTTTGGTTGATTTTTACGCCAAGACTCCGCTATTCATTCAAAAAGATGATCACGATGTTACAAAAGACGATGCTACCCCCTTTAGCAAACCTTTTGGCGAACTTACTTGGGAAGATGGTTTGGCCATCTGGTATGAGCAAACCCCGACGCTTGAAAACAAACCTTATCAAAGTCTGCGCTACGGTAAGGACCTAGAAATTTGGATTGTTGAAGGGCGAATGTTTAGAAATTCTGATAATGTTAAAAGTCCTGAAAGCTCTATTTGGGGTGAAGAACAAAAAAAATGGTTTGTAAAATCGGTACAAGAATCAGATGCCACTTTTAAAATATTAATGTCTCCCACCCCTGTCGTTGGTCCTGATCGGGAAAATAAAAAAGACAATCACGCTAATTCGCCGTATCAAGCAGAGGGTGAATGGCTCAAAAACTTTATTGCCACTCAAAAACAGATGTACATCGTCAATGGAGACCGGCATTGGCAATATGTCTCCAAAGATTTGAAAACCGGTGTTTTGGAATTTAGTCAAGGGCCATCAAGCGACGCCCACGCACAAGGTTGGAAACAAGAAGATGTAAGACCCGAGCATGAATTTTTAAGAGTCAAAGGCGGGTTTCTTGCTGTAGAAGTACATCGAAAAAATAATGTACCTCAAATCACTTTTACACATTACGATGTTGACGGTACCGCAGTAAACACCAAAATTATACCCTTTAAATAATACGCTACATTTAAAATTAGATTCATGCGAAAAATATATCCCTTTATCCTGATTGTTGGTTTGTTAATATTTTCGAAATGTGAAACACCTAAAAAAACCAAAAAAGAAATAGCAGGTCCTCCAAACATCGTTCTGATTATGGGTGATGATATGGGCTATTCAGATATTGGTAGTTATGGTGGCGAGATACGAACTCCCAGATTGGATGACCTAGCGGCAAACGGACTTCGATTCACCCAGTTCTACAATACGGCACGCTGTTGCCCTACACGGGCCTCATTACTAACGGGCCTATATCCGCAACAAGCTGGCGTTGGCCATATGGTAGACGACCGAGGTACACCTGCATTTCGTGGTGATTTAAGTAAGAACGCAGTCACGATTGCTGAAGCTTTAAAAGGTGCCGGTTATTCTACCTATATGTCTGGTAAATGGCATGTAACCCCTTATGTTATTAAAAATCCTGACAAGCACAATTGGCCTAGGCAAAGAGGTTTTGATAAATTCTTCGGAATGATTTCAGGTGCCGGTAGTTTGTATGATCCCCGATCCTTGACATTGGACAATGAATATGTTGCTCCTCGCGATGATTTTTACTGCACCACCGATTTCACCGATTATGCCGTGGAACGTATCAATGAACACCAATCAGATAATCCTTTTTTTCTTTATTTATCGTATACGGCAGCACATTGGCCCATGCACGCACCTAAAGAAGCCATCGACAAATACAAAGGGCATTATGATAAAGGATGGGATGAAGTCCGAAAAAATCGTTTCGAACGCATGAAAGAATTAGGTTTGGCCAAGGAAGAATGGAAATTGACACCTCGAGATTCTTTTGTAGAACCTTGGTCGGAAGAAATTGAAGGTCGGGCATGGGAACTGGCTAATATGGAAACCTATGCCGCCATGACCACCTTGATGGACGACGGTATCGGCCAGGTTGTTGATGCATTAAAAGCGAAAGGGCAATTGGAAAATACGTTGATTATCTATCTACAAGATAACGGTGCCTGCGCTGAAGAGTTGGATTGGGTGAAGAACCGTCCTGAGGAAAAGGACCTGAAGCCGATGGCTCCCGGAGCGATACAAACAGCAATGGTTCCCTCCATTACCAGAGATGGTAAACCTATAAAGTTGATGCGTGATGCTTGGCCCGGACCACCTGAAGGGTATACCGCTTACGGCTTGAATTGGGCCAATGTGAGTAACACGCCATTTCGTGAATACAAACATTGGGTGCATGAAGGAGGAATTTCATCACCATTAATTGTGCATTGGCCAGCTAAAATAAATCCCGAAGTTGTAGGTGGTGAATTCCGTACCGAACCCGCTCATTTGATAGATATCATGGCCACAGCCGTCGAAGTTGGTGGTGGTACTTATCCAAAGACTTTTGATGGCAATCAAATTCAACCCATGGAAGGGAGAAGTCTAGTTGCAGCTTTTGATAAAATAGATTTAGAACGAAAAGCCATTTTCTGGGAGCATGAAGGCAATCGTGCCGTACGCATGGGTAAATGGAAATTAGTATCCAAAGCCAGCAAAAAACGTTCTTTTCTTTGGGATAAGGTAGATGAATTAGCACTCTCCAATTGGGAGCTTTTCGATATGGAAAAAGATCGAACTGAAATGAATGACATTGCAGTTAACCATCAAGAACTGGTAACAAAAATGGCCGACATGTGGTTGAACTGGGGCAAACGAACTGGTATTGTGCCCCGCCCCCATTAACGAAGATGCCTAAGATACAATGTTTGAACGTTTATTTTTTTCTCTTCATGAGCTCCGCTTCAATATCTTTTAGCGTAAACCCTTTGGCTTGCAAAAGCATTAAATAGTGGAATAATAAATCAGCACTCTCATATAAGAAAAGCTCATCATTGGAATCCATCGCTTCAATTACAGTTTCTACTGCTTCTTCTCCTACTTTTTGGGCAATTTTATTGATGCCTTTTTCAAATAGAGAAGCCACGTAAGATGTAGTACCATCGCTTGAAGTTCTTCTTTCTGCGATGGTATTTTCTAATTCAGATAAGAATCCGAAACTGGAAATATTTTCTTCGTTCCAGCATGTATCACTACCTGTATGACACACCGGCCCCACTGGATTCACGGAAATCAATAGCGTGTCATTATCACAATCATTCTTGATATCAACCAGCTGAAGAAAGTTACCACTCTCCTCCCCTTTGGTCCATAATCGTTGTTTAGTGCGACTAAAAAAAGTAACTTTTTTAGTTTCTTGGGTTTTGTCAAAAGCTTCTTGATTCATGTAGCCCAACATCAGCACGTTTTTGGTTTGTGCATCTTGGATGATTGCGGGTATGAGTCCGTCTGAGTTTTTATTGAAATCTATTTTCATAATCTTGTTTCGTTGTTTTAACTAAGTCCTCCCTTTTTTCAAGGGGAGGTGCCTATAGGCGGAGGGGTTTTGGTGAAATTATCTAGAAAGTTTAAATATTTATGCTCCATAGCTTACCAAACTGCCGCCCTTCCTTTGGCTCGCCCACAGCTTTCGCTGTTTCTCTCCTCCTTGAAAAAAGGAGGGGACCGTTACTTTTTAAATTCTAACAGGAATTCCTTGTTCCTGTAATTCTACTTTTAAATCTTTAATCTTAATTTCTTTGAAATGGAATACACTTGCTGCTAAAGCCGCATCTGCTTTTCCATCTATAAAAGTATCAGCGAAATGTTGCATGTTTCCTGCTCCACCTGAAGCTATGATTGGAATATTGAGTTCTGTTGATAATTTGGCTAAAGCTTTATTCGCAAATCCGTCTTTGGTTCCATCGTTATCCATCGAGGTGAATAAAATCTCCCCTGCACCTCGCTCTTCTACTTCTTTGGCCCACTCAAACAAATCTAGTTCTGTTGGTACTTTTCCACCGACCAAATGTACGACCCATTTTCCATCGATTTGTTTGGCATCAATAGCAACCACAATACATTGAGAGCCAAACTTAGCTGCTAAGTCATTAATTAATTGCGGATTCTTTACAGCTGACGAATTGATAGAAACCTTATCTGCACCGTTTTGCAATAAAATATCTACATCTTCCACAGAAGAAATACCACCACCTACCGTAAAAGGGATATTCACTTTTTCGGCAACGCGATACACTAAGTCTGCTAAAGTCTTTCTTTTCTGTTCTGTTGCTGAAATATCAAGAAAAACTAACTCGTCGGCTCCTTCTCTACTGTAGATTTCTGCCAACTCAACGGGGTCACCAGCATCTCGTAAATCCAAGAAATTAACGCCTTTAACCGTGCGACCGTCTTTGATATCCAAACAAGGAATGATCCGTTTTGCAAGCATTATTTTTCGTTTTTAATTTTTAAATCAATACCATCGTAAAATCCCAAGTCTTTGTTTCTTAGCTGTTTTACCCAAAAAGCAATTTGACCTGTATGATATGAATAATGCTCTACCGCATGAATTATGACTCCAACTCCTGAGAATGTAAACCCTTGAACGGACCTTGCTTTTAATAATTGGACAAGGCTAGCATCAAAAATCACTCGTTTTGCAGTATCAACGGTCCTTTCAAGCTGTTGTAAAACTTCTTTTTTAGAAGCTGTAGCTTTCGCTGAAAACTCTACATCACGATTTCTAGAATCTTCTGTTTCTCCTAGGGAAGAAATAATGTACTGCGTAATATTTCCACACAGGTGCAAAATCAAATTACCCATACTATTCAATGATTCATTGGGTTTTTGCCATAATTCTTCTTCAGAAATATTATCGAGACTTTTCTGTATCATACGCGTACTTTCATCCATGCGATACAAAGCGTTTTTGACTAATTCTTCAACTAACTTCTCTTCATTACTCATAAGGTCAAAATATAGTTTTCTAATTGTTTGAGACTGATTCTCTTTTCATAAATAGCTTTCCCAATAATAGTTCCTTCACAACCTAGTTCTGCTAGTTTAGGGAGTTCGCCAAAGGTAGATATTCCACCAGAGGCGATAAGTTTCAAATCGCTAAGACTATTCAAGATCTTTTCATACAAATCAAATGAAGGTCCCTCTAACATCCCATCTTTACTGATATCAGTACAAATCACATATTGAATTCCTTTTTCTTGATACGTTTGAATGAAAGGCAATAGTTCTTCTTTTGATTCTTCTTGCCAACCTGAAACCGCTACTTTTTCGTCTAGAGCATCTGCCCCGAGAATGATTTTATCCGCGCCATAGGTTTCAATCCAGCGCGTAAATGTTTCCATATCCTTTACGGCAATACTACCTCCTGTGATTTGATTTGCTCCACTTTCAAAAGCAATGCGTAAATCGTCGTCGGTTTTTAATCCCCCACCAAAGTCAATTTTTAAACTTGTATTTGATGCTATTTGCTCTAAAACCTTGTGATTGACAATATGTTTGGACTTAGCACCATCTAAATCCACCAAATGCAAATACTGAATACCGTGAGCTTCAAATTCTTTAGCAACTTCTAAAGGATTCTCGTTGTATATTTTCTTGGTATTATAGTCTCCTTTGGAGAGTCGAACACAATTACCATCTATTATATCAATTGCTGGAATAATCCGCATAACTAATCTAATTTTTGTCTATCGATGGACATCCATAATGAAGAATCTCCAACTTTGTTAAATCCGTAATTTTCGTATAAAGAATGTGCATCCATAGTTTTTAAAGCTACAGTTTGCAGGTTTTTTACAATTTCATGATCAAGCATGAATTCTATTAGAACTTTACCTAAACCCTTACCCTGATAACTTTCAGCAATTATGACATCCATTAAATATCCGAAAAAAACATAATCAGTTACGATTCTTCCAAAGCCGAATTGCTGTCCACTTCCTGTATAGATACCAAAGCAGAACGAATTCTCAAGGGTACTTATAGTTTGTTCCATCGTTCGCTCTTTTCCCCAATACGAGTTTTGAATAAATTGATGTACAAAATCAATATTCAAAAGCTGCTTGTCAGTAGAAATGTGATAATTACTGGCCATTACAGTTGTAAAAAGTTATTTAATATGTCAGAGCCTATTTGGCTACTTTTTTCTGGGTGGAATTGAGTACCATAAAAATTATCTTTTTGTAAAGCTGCACTATATTTTAATTCATAGTATGATTCAGCAATCGTTTCGTTACATAATGGTGCATAAAAAGAATGCACCAAATAGATATGTTCTTTTTCTGCAATATCTTGAAACAAATCTGATTTTAGATTACCAATTTGATTCCATCCAATTTGTGGCACTTTCACTTTATTAGTAAACTTAATCACATCAACATCAAATATACCCAGACCTTTTGTATTACCTTCTTCCGAGGAATTACACATCAATTGCATACCCAAACAAATTCCTAAAACAGGTTGTTTTAATTCGGGAATGATTTTATCTAAGCCACTTGATCTGAGTTTGTTCATAGCACTACTCGCCTCTCCCACACCAGGAAAAATAACTTTATCAGCACTTTTAATCTCGGCTATGTCGTTACTCAAAATAGCGCTGTAACCTAGTCGCTGAATGGCAAACTTGATACTTTGGATGTTACCGGCACCGTAGTTTATTATTACTATTTTCATTTGTATTACTTCAGATTAACACACCCCTTAATCCCCTCTCAAGAGGGGAAATTATAGGACTCCTTTTGTTGACGGGAGCACCATCTTTTCTACATCACGCTTTACGGACATTTTAATACTCTTGGCAAATGCCTTGAAAATTGCTTCAATCTTATGGTGTTCATTGGTGCCTTCTGCTTTAATGTTCAGATTAGCCTTTGCTCCATCGGTAAATGACTTAAAGAAATGATGAAACATCTCGGTAGGCATATCGCCTACTTTTTCACGTTTGAAATCAGCATCCCAAACGAGCCAGTTTCTTCCACCAAAATCAATGACTACCTGTGCTAAACAATCATCCATGGGCAAACAGAAGCCATAGCGTTCAATGCCTAGTTTGTTTCCAAGGGCGTTATGAAATACTTCGCCTAAGGCAATGGCTGTATCTTCAATTGTGTGGTGTTCATCAACTTCTAAATCGCCATCGACTTGAATATCTAAATCCATTTGGCCGTGACGGGCCAACTGATCTAACATATGGTCGAAGAAAGCCAATCCGGTTTTGATGTTGCTTTTACCTGTTCCGTCTAAATTGAGTTGAATGTTTATATCTGTTTCATTCGTTTTTCTATGGATTTTAGCCGTACGCGCATCCAACTTTAAAAACTCATATATTTTTTCCCAATCATTACTCTCTAAAGCAATGGTTGCATCTAGCTCATCTCTCTTGATCGTAATCTCTCCAGTTCCTAAATTGGTGTTGTCATTTATGAAAAGACCTTTAGAACCAAGGTTTTTAGCCAATTCCATATCCGTTAATCGATCACCAATAACAAATGAATTTTCGAGGTCATAGGCTTCTGAAAAATATTCGGTTAGTAAACCTGTGCCCGGTTTTCTAGTGTCTGCATTCTCCTGCGGAAAGGTTCTATCTAAGAATACCTTATCAAAAGTAACCCCCTCGTTTTCAAAGGACTTTAAAATGAAATTATGGACTGGCCAAAAGGTATCTTCCGGAAAAACATCAGAACCTAGGCCATCTTGATTGGTAATCATAACCAATTCATAATCTAACTCTTTTGCGATCTTCCCTAAAAAAGTAAAAGCTTTTGGATAGAATATCATTTTTTCAAAAGCGTCGATCTGCTCATCCACCGTTTCTTTGATTATCGTGCCGTCTCGATCAATAAATAAAACCTTTTTTTTACTCATCTTATATTTCTTTTAAAGCTGCTATCAATTTTATATTTTCATTTGGATTGCCTACCGTTAATCGTAGCGTATTTTCACATAAAGGTTGTGTGCTACGGTTGCGAATCACAATTCCTTTTTCTAAGAGTTGCAAATACCTCTTGTCTGCATCATCGACTTTTATTAAAACGAAATTTGCATCTGTAGGGTAAATAGTTTCGATATATGAAACTTCTGATAAGGCTTGAATAAGATGATTCCTTTCCTTCAAAATATCGGACACCTCTTCAGCTACGGTATTAATTGACAAAGTTCTTTCTAAAGCCTTTAATTGTGTCAAACCATTAACATTATACGGAGGCTTAATTTTGTTTAAAACTGATATAATTTCTTTGGATGCTATACAAATTCCCAATCGAATGCCCGCCATGCCATAGGCTTTAGAAAGGGTTTGTGTAATGACCAGATTTGGAAACTCTGACAACTTTGACACCCAACTCTCCTTCGGCGAAAAATCAATATACGCTTCATCAACCACCACCAAGCCATTAAAGCTGCGTAGTAGTTTGCTAATACTTTCTTCGGATATACTATTGCCAGTAGGATTATTTGGAGAACAGATAAATAACAACTTGGACCTATAATCAACTGTTCTTAAAATAGCCTCTACATCGAGTTGAAAATCTTCGGTTAATAGTACTTCTCGATTTTCAATCGCATTTATTCCAGATAGTACTTTATACATTCCGTAGGTTGGTGGAAGGGTAATTATGTTGTCTAGATTAGGTTCGCAAAAGGCTCTAAATAATAAATCTAATACTTCGTCACTTCCATTTCCTAATAATATATTTTCTTGGCTGATTTCTTTTATACCCGCCAAAACTGCTTTCAAGCTCCGCTGTTGCGGATCAGGATAGCGATTCACTCCATTCTCAAACGGGTTTTCATTAGCGTCTAAAAACACCATTTCTGAACCGTCAGACACATATTCATTACGGGCTGAAGAATAGGGCTTTAAACCTTTTACGTTTTCTCTTGTTATTTTATTTAAGTCAAACATCTATATATTTTCTTACTTGGGTCCTCCCCTTTTTTCGAGGGGAGGTGGCGATAGCCGGAGGGGTTTGGTGATACTGATTAGAAGCCAACATTAGTGTTCCTAAGTCTACCACCCCACCCTGCGGGCACCCCTCCTTGAAAATAAGGAGGAGACTTTCTCTGTTTATTATTTCAAACTATTCAATCTTAGGGTTATGGCATTTTTGTGGGCTTGTAATCCCTCAGCCTCTGCCATGATTTCAATGGCATTTCCTATTTCTAGAATTCCTTCTCTTGAAATTTTCTGAAAAGTCATGCTCTTCATAAAACTATCTAAATTCACACCACTATACTGTTTTGCATAGCCGTTTGTGGGTAAAGTGTGATTGGTGCCTGAAGCATAATCCCCAGCACTTTCGGGGGTGTAATTTCCGATAAACACAGAACCAGCATTAAACGCATTGGCTATAAATAGATCTTCATTTTCAACACAAATCATATAGTGTTCTGGCCCATATTCATTGATCAGATCTATTGCGATTTGGTCATTTTCTACATAAATCAGTTTGCTGCTTTCTATGGATTTTTCAGCGATTTCTTTTCGCGGCAGATCACAGATCTGTTTTGTTATTTCTTTCTCTACTTCTAACAGCAAATTCTTAGAAGTAGACACCAAAATCACTTGACTATCAATGCCATGTTCCGCCTGACTTAGTAAATCGGAAGCTACAAAGGCGGCATTTGCTGTTTCATCAGCAACAACCAATAACTCACTTGGTCCGGCTGGCATATCAATGGCTACGCCATGTTTTGTTGCAATCTGTTTGGCTACGGTAACATATTGATTACCTGGACCGAATATTTTATAGACTTGTGGAATACTTTCTGTACCGAAGGTCATGCCGGCTATGGCTTGAATTCCGCCAACTTTAAATATCTGGGTAACTCCGCACAAAGCGGCAGTATATAATATCGCAGGGTTAATGTTTCCCTCTGAATTCGGAGGTGAACACAAAACAATCTCTTTACACTCAGCAATTGTAGCAGGTACCGCCAACATTAATATGGTTGAAAATAAAGGGGCTGTTCCACCAGGAATGTACAATCCTACTTTTTGAATTGGGCGTTTTTCTTGCCAACATTTTACTCCCTTCGCCGTCTCTACTTCTATTTTATCAGTTTTCTGGGCGTTGTGGAAGGTTTCGATATTTCTTTTGGCTAGCTGAATGGCTTCTTTTAATTCAGTAGAAACAAGTCTTTTAGCTGCTTCAATTTCCGATTCAGAAACCAAGAAGTTTTCTAAAGCAATGCCATCAAACTTTTGAGTGTATGTATTGACACTACTATCACCATCTCTTTGAACCTCCTTAAAAACAGTATTTACGATATCCTCAATATCAGCGACGGTTTGGGTGGGCCGCTTTAATACGACTTTCCAATCTTCTTTACCTGGGTTATATATTTTGTTCATTTTTCTACGTCAGTCCTTTTATTTCATACCTCGTATTTTCAACTTCGTACTTTATAATACCATTTTCTCAATTGGACAAACCAATATGCCTTCTGCACCAGCTTGTTTTAGTTCGTCTATAACCTCCCAAAATTTGTCTTTATTAATTACCGTATGAACAGAGCTCCATCCTTCTTCTGCCAAAGGTAAAACGGTAGGACTTCGCATACCAGGTAATTTACTTATGATATCATCTAATTTCTTGTTCGGAGCATTTAATAAAACATATTTAGATTGGCGTGCCCGTAAAACGGACTGAATGCGAAATTGCAATTTTTGGAGAATTTCTTTGCGCTCTACAGAAATTTGAGGCGAAACTGCTAAAACAGCTTCACTTTTCAACATTACTTCTACCTCTTTTAAATTATTCTTAAACAGGGTACTTCCGCTCGAAACAATATCACAAATAGCATCAGCCAATCCAATGTTGGGCGCAATTTCTACAGAACCACTAATAATGTGCAAATCTGCTTGTACCCCTTTTTCTTTCAAATAATTCCGTACGGTATTCGGATAGGAAGTTGCAATACGTTTTCCTTCAAAGTCCTGAACAGAATTATAAGTCACGGCTTTAGGAATAGCTAATGATACTTTACATTTTGAAAATCCGAGCTTCTCAGCAATAGCAATATCTACGCCTTTTTCTATCAATACATTTTCACCTATAATAGCTATGTCTACTACGCCATCTCTTAAATACTGAGGAATATCTCCGTTTCGTAAGTAAAAAACTTCCATAGGAAAGTTTCTAGAAGCGGCTTTCAATTGATCTTTTCCGTTATCAATCGAAATTCCGCAATCTTTCAAAATTCGCAGGGAGTCTTCATTGAGTCTACCTGATTTTTGAATAGCAATTCTAATTTTTGTCATTGGTTACATTTTTGTATTCAAGCAATCAAAAAAAGGTGAAATAAAAAACCCGTTTGATTGCTCAAACGGGTTTTAAAATATCTTGTAATACTACAATACACCTTTACCTCGCTTGACAGCCAGTTAAATGATGATGATGTGTATTCTTGTTTTTCATTTCGATGTAAAAGTAAAATTTAATTCTTTCCTATGAAAGCAAATTTGAAAAAATAACAAATTACAGTTTTTAGTTATTTCCTAAAATTAGAGGTAATCCAGCTTCTCCGCCACCCACAATAACCACTTTGGAATTCGGAGATTTAGCGAGTTCTAAGGTTGCGTCTATACCTTTGTCTTGAAGAATTTTGTCAGTTAGGGATGCACTTAAGATTCTATTTGCATCAGCTTTACCTTGAGCTTCGATAGTTACTTTCTGCGCTTCCTTCTTAGCAGTTACCAGTCTAAATTCATACTCTAGAGATTCTTGCTCTTGTTTTAATTTCCGCTCAATGGCTTCTTTAATCGTAGCAGGTAATGTTACATCACGAACCAATACTTCGTTCAACTGAATGTACTGTCCATCAACAATTTTTTTAGTTTCTTCATAGATTTCAGCCTGAATAGCATCACGCTTACTCGAATATAATTGTTCCGGCGTATAGCGTCCAACAACACTTCTTGCTGCTGAGCGTATGGTAGGTAACAATACACGTTGGATATACTCCGTACCCTTTTCTTGGTGCAATTTACCTAAGAACTCACGCTTTGGCTCAAACCATGCTGAAGCATCCAATTTAATTTCCAATCCGTTAGAAGAAAGTACTTGCATTTTTTCAAAAACTTCTTGTTGTCTCACTTCATAAATATACACCTTATTCCAAGGTGCAACGATATGAAAACCTTCACCCATTGGTGGTTCATCAGTTACAACTCCTTCTCCGAAGGTTTTAAATAAGACACCTGCTTCACCAGAATCTATAGTGATAGCAGATTTAGAAATTAAAATAACTAGTGCAACCAGTATAAAAACGATTGGTAATGCAATTTTTGGTAATTTATCCATAGTGTTCTGTGTTTTATGTTAGTCCGTTATATTTTCGAATAAACCACTCCGCTGACAAGGCAGCAATTATAAGGCCTAATAGTATTCGAAAATCTATCAAAGATACGACATTTTTAGTGCTTTTCTGTGTGGGAACGTATTGATGATCATCCGTAATTTTAGTCAACAATTTTTCCACTTGATTTGGAAAATATAGCTTACCCTCCGTGCTAACCGCTAGTTGACCAAGCTTTTTGTAGTCAGTAGCTGAAAACTGTTGTTCTACATCAAAATCTAAAATAGTAAAGCTGCCAGATTTTGAATGCTTTTCATTTTCAACGGTAACACTAAATGAATATGACGCTGGTGTCAAGTAACTTAAGTCAGCTTCGTAATAGTTGTTTTTCAACAGCATCGGAATTTCTGTTGAACTCCCAGTATCCCTATTATTAAGTTTTAATGTTAAGGTAGCATCCATATCGAACACAAAAGCCTCATCAAAATAGGAAGCCTTAATTTTAGCATCATTACTACCAGAGTAAATGGATTGATACTCCATATCTAATCGGTTTTTAGTTTTGTTAGAGGCTAAATACAACATCAACTTCCCAATAAAACTATCAAAATTCTCAAAGTCTTGACTGTTTCTATAATTCTGCACGCGCCATTTCCAAATGCCCTCTCCGAGCAAGACTAGCTCTTTTCCATTTTCATTATCTAAAGCAAAAAGCATCGGAGATTCAAATACTTTACCCATTATTTTCATCTGCAATAAAGGTTCACCTCCGCCATAATCCTGCAATCCAGCTCCATAATTTAAGGGCGGTAGCTCATCTGTTGAAAATTCTGAAATATCAAATTTGGAAAATGCAGTATTTAAAACCGGAAACGTTTCTTGAGCAGGATAGTTACCATCTAATCGATATGTTTTTTGGATTCTGTTTAAAAAATTGGCGTCTACATCCTCACCGATTATGGTAAACACACTAGCCCTTTTTTTCTGTAAGTAACTATATAAACCTCTAAAGGAAGATTTGGGTTGATATAAAATAAACACATCAACATCATCCAATTCTTTTAAATTGATATTAGGTTTTTTAATTTGTACTGAACGCTGTTCATTACTTTCGATAGAATTTTTTAATGCCCCAATATCAGGATGCATCACCTCTGAAATAATAGCAATGTTGGTCTTTTCATCAATTACTTCTACAGCGATATTCTTTTGATTATTCTGGGTATTTCGCTCGTTGGGTATCGGGTTTACAGATATATTAATATTCTTCATGCCCACCGTGCTAGCATTAAGCAGCGTGTTAATCGTTCTGACATTATCGGTATTGGAGAACCTTAGGTTTTTGCTATAAATGTTTTTATCATTTACTTTCACCACCACCTTTGTATTTATGGTTGCGTTTCCGGTGTATGAAAGGTTGATTTCTAAAGGATATTTATTTTTAAGAAAAGCAAACTTGTTACTGTTTACAGTGCCAACGCGCACATCTTCATATTGTGTAGTATCGCCTACTGCGATTGGATAGACGGAATATTTCAGTTGATTTCCTAAAAATCCGTAGTCCTCGCCAATGGTTTGATTGCCATCTGTAATGAGAACGACGGCAGTTTTAGAGTTTGCATAGGTCGTCTTAATTTGTGCTAATGCTTGCGAAATATTGGTATTTTTATCTGTAAATGACAAACTATCTTGAGCTGCCAAATTAGCGCCAAAAATATAGCTGGTAACGGTAAATTGTTCTTCAATGCTAGTGTTTCCTTTGATATTGTCAAGAACTGTTGCAACATCGCTTTTTGCGTTTTCAACGGATGATGAGTTATCGGTCAATACAATAAGATTGGCTTTCTCTAACGTATATTCGTTTTTGGTGAATTTAGGATTTATAAGGAGTAAAAAAACACAAAACAAGCCCATAAAACGTAAAAAAGAGAGGACAACAGTTAGTTGTCCTCTCTTTTTTGATTTATAATAATATTGGAATAAAACCAAGCCCAACGCTACAATAGCAGCTAAAACAACATAGAGTATAGTGCTTGTTTGCATATAATTAAGTCAACATTCCGCCATCAACATTTAGGACTTGCCCAGTTATGTAGGCAGATAAATCGGATGCAAAAAACAAACAGGCATTAGCAATATCTTCAGGAGCTCCACCTCTTTTTAGTGGAATTCCGTCGCGCCAACTTTGCACTATTTTTTCATCTAATTTAGCCGTCATTTCAGTTTCAATGAATCCTGGGGCAATGGCATTGCATCGAATGTTTCTAGAGCCTAATTCTAAAGCAATAGATTTTGTAAAACCAATCATCCCAGCTTTAGATGCGGCATAGTTCGATTGTCCTGCGTTACCTTTAACTCCGACAACACTACTCATATTAATTATAGAACCTTTGCGTTGTTTTAACATGGTTCGTTGAACCGCTTTGGTCATATTAAAGACAGACTTTAGATTGATCTCGATCACTTTGTCGAAATCTTCTTCTGCCATTCTCATTAGCAAATTGTCTTTTGTGATACCAGCGTTATTTATCAATACATCAATACCTCCAAAATCTTCTAAAACCTTTGCTACAAGCGATTCAGATTCGCTAAAACTAGCTGCATTACTCTTGTATGCTTTGGCCTTAACACCTTTGCCAGATAATTCTTTTTCTAGCGCTAAAGCTGGGGCTTCACTCGAGCTATAAGTAAAAGCAATATTAGCACCGTGATCTGCAAATACTTGAGCGATTCCCGTTCCAATGCCTCTACTGGCTCCGGTGATGATTACATTTTTTCCTTCTAATAGACGCATATAAACTAATTTGCTTAATTTTTTTAATATAACAAATATACCAATTAAAAAAACCCATGCATAAA
>RCNE010001007.1_pt1 | contig 15341 bp, 16 predicted proteins | sample 2041361 | NCBI WGS metagenome assembly RCNE01 (sample SAMN09708229, study PRJNA481090) | Marine sediment metagenome, whole genome shotgun sequencing project.
AAATTCTTTATAATTAAATTTAATTATAAACTTATTAAAACTAGGGATGTCTTTCAAATTAATGGGAAGGATTAACAGTCTTGTTTAATAATTTGCTGGGATAAATTTCTTTGAAGCTGTAAAGAATAAACAAAAAAATAGACTTAAGGTATAGAAAACAGTCTAAAATCATGCCTATTCCTATGTTTTACCAATATCACGACATAAAATTAGGTTCCCTTTTAGGGTTCAGCAATGACATAAAAAATGATGAACAACTGTTTTCTATACAATCGGGCAACATAAGTATTTTATGGAATAGGAACAAGATACCCGTATCCTTACAAATAGATGGGATGGAAATGGAACTACTTCCTAATCAATTGCTAACTACTACCTATCTTCAGCACGTTTCTTACAAACCAAATGAAGCCCCATTGACAGCATTTCTTTTTAATAGAGAGTTCTATTGTATCAACGATCATGATAGTGAGGTTTCCTGTAATGGAATACTATTCTTTGGTACTCAGGATTTACCAATTATTACCATTCCAAAAGAACAATTGGTAAAGTTTGATCTTCTACACGATATATTTATCGAGGAGTTCTCTACATCCGACCAAATACAGGGAGATATGCTTCAGATGCTTTTAAAACGACTTATTATTATCTGCACCAGATTGGCCAAGGAACAACTTATCGTTAGGACTATGAACAACGAGCAGATAGATGTGGTACGCAAGTTCAACGTTTTGGTAGACACTCACTTTAAGACCAAAAGAAAGGTGAGCGATTATGCAGACCTACTCTTTAAGAGTCCAAAGACGCTATCCAATCTTTTTGCCCTATACAATCAAAAATCGCCACAGCAGATTATTTTGGAACGTTTAGCGCTAGAGGCAAAGCGCCTTATTAATTTTACGGATAAGCAAAATCAGGAAATAGCGTTTGATCTTGGCTTCAACGACCCTGCCCACTTTAGCCGTTTCTTTAAGAAAATGACGGGCTTCTCACCTTCCCAATACAGGGAAAACAGTAATTTATCTTCCTAACGGGAAATTTGTACAAGGAGTCGGGCAATGGCTCCTAACAAATACCTTGGTTAACGTCGCATCTTTGTAGTGTACTTAAAAACAAAGAAAGATGAACCTGAAACACATATCCGTTTTCAATTTAATTGAAATCTTCAGACAGACAAAAAAATCGCAAATACAACCTATTAACACAGAGACCCATTGCGAACAAAAACACCATCACGATTTCTATTGTGATGCAGAGCACCCTTTTATATCCATTTAAAAATAATTTAATACGAACAGTTATTAGGGCGAAGGATTTCATATTGATATTCTTAATCGCGGAAATGACACAAAATTTTAATGATTATGAGCACATTTAAGGTACCCACAAGAGAAGAAGTAGCAACAGGCAACCAAGCGATTTTTGACAATCTAGAAAACGCCCTAGGTTTTGTACCCAACCTGTACGCTACCTACGCACATTCAGAAAATGCACTAGGAAATTATTTAGCACTTAGTGGTGCAAAAACCTCCCTAAATGCAAAACAAAAAGAGGTGGTAAACTTAGCTGTGAGCCAAGTGAACGAATGTCTGTATTGTTTGGCAGCGCACACGGCAATAGGAAAAATGAACGGTTTTAACGATGACCAAATTCTAGAGCTAAGAGCTGGGAAAGCCTCTTTTGATTCAAAATTGGACGCTTTGGCCAAATTGGTAAGGAATATGACCGAAAACAGAGGTAGTACTGACACCGCTGTTGTGGAACACTTTCTGAATAGTGGTTGGACGAAAGAAAACTTAGTTGATACCATAGTACTGGTAGGCGATAAGACCATCTCTAACTACCTTCACAAAACTACCGATGTACCTGTAGATTTTCCGGCAGCACAACCTTTAGTGGCTGTAATAGCTTAAATAAAACGTAGATCCTCCGTTACAAGTAGGGTCAAAAAATAGAAATTTATATAAACTCCCGTAACACGAAAAATTAAAATTAAGTACTTATGAAAAAATTAATAGCAGTAGCAGTAATCGCATTAGGAACAGTATTCAGTACAAATGCGCAGGATAAAATGATGGGAGAAACTTCTAAGGTCATCGCGTTGGAACAGATTTCTGGAGAGTTTATTCAGAAAGGGCTAACCGTATCTGAAGGCACCTATGTCTTTGAAATTTCAAATAACGCAGTTGGGCATAATGTAGGATTTGTATTGGCTAAAAAAGGAAGTGATTTAGCAAACCCGGAGAACCATATCCAAACGGCATATGTAACGGAGCAAGTCGCCAACGGACAAAAGCAAAGTTCAAAACCTACAACCTTGACAAAGGGAGAGTATGTTTACTTTTGTCCTTTAAACCCAACAGCAACTGATAACACCTTAACGGTTAAATAGATAGTTTTGAGTTGAGTGTTTGGACTCCCATATAGAAAATTTCTATACGGGAGTCTTTTGCTAAAAATCGAATTTTAATTGCACCAAAATGGTTTCCTCATCCGTCTTAGTTTTTTCCTTTTTGTCCGTATTTAGATTGGCAAGGGAGATACCCAATAAACGAACAGAATTTTGAAGTTCTTCTTGATACAATAATTCCTTGGCCGTTTCTAGAATAAGGTCTTTATCGGCAACATAGTAAGGCAAGGTTTTACTACGGGTATTTAGCGTAAAATCGCTATATTTTATTTTTAATGTGATGGTTTTCCCTGCGATGTCCGCTTTTTTTAATCTGCGTTCCAGTTCTTCGGCTATCCTGTCCAAACGCTCCAGCATAAAAATTTCACTACTTAGATTTTCGTTAAAGGTACGTTCCGCACCAACAGATTTTGGAATTCGATGGGGTTTTACCTCGCTTGTATGAATACCTCGTACCACATTAAAATAATAGTTGCCGTTCTTTCCAAAGTGTTCTCCTAGGAATTCGGCCGATTTTTTTTTTAAATCCTTTCCGGTAAAAATACCGAGTTGGTACATCTTGTCAGCAGTAACTTTTCCAACGCCATAGAATTTTCTAATTTCTAAATCGGCTAAAAATTGGAGAACCTCCTCTGGGTTAACTGTTTTTTGTCCGTTGGGTTTGTTGATGTCGCTGGCAACCTTGGCTATGAATTTATTTATAGAAATCCCGGCGGAGGCATTAAGACCTGTTACTTCAAAAATTCGTTGCCGAATTTCCTTAGCTATTAACGTTGCGGAAGGGTTACCCTTTTTATTGGTGCTTACGTCTAAATATGCTTCGTCTAAGGACAAGGGCTCTACCAAATCGGTATATTCAAAGAAAACGGAGCGTATTTTTTGTGAGATTTCCTTGTATCTATCAAACCGTGCTTTTACAAAAATAAGTTCTGGGCAATTCCGTTTGGCTAAAACGCTGCTCATGGCACTGCGCACACCAAATTTCCTTGCTTCGTAACTCGCGGCGGCAACGACACCACGCTGGGAACTTCCGCCTACGGCAATAGGTTTACCCCTAAGTTCAGGATTGTCCAACTGCTCCACGGAGGCATAGAAGGCATCCATGTCTACATGAATTATTTTTCGCAAGGGAAAATCGGATTCCATATTGTAAATTTATAACAACTAAATCTAGTTTATAGAATGATTGAAATCGAACGAAAATTTTTAACAATATCTAGCGAATTTAAGACTGATGCTACCGCTAAGACTAGAATAGTACAAGGATTCTTGAATACAAATCCAGATAGAACAGTAAGGATCCGTATAAAGGGTGAAAAAGGGTATATTACGGTAAAAGGAAGGTCCAATCTGGCAGGCACTTCTAGATTTGAATGGGAAAAGGAAATTCCTATACCCGAGGCGGAAGCCTTGCTTGAACTCTGTGAAAAAGGGATTTTGGAGAAAACCAGATTTGAGATTCCCTGTGGCAATCATATTTTTGAAGTGGATGAGTTTCAGGGATTGAATTCGGGTTTGACGGTAGCAGAAGTCGAACTAAGTTCGGAAGAAGAAGTATTTCAAAAGCCCGGATGGTTAGGAGAGGAAGTAACTGGGCAAATCAAGTATTACAACTCTCAGTTAAGCCACACACCATACACTACTTGGAAAATTATTTAGTAATAACTATTTTTTTGGTTGTGAGTCTGAGCTAATTATCGCTATAGGAGTTCCATTATAAGTAGCCATCTCTAGAATATATGCTGGCCTACAGCATTCCCTTCCCAGGCTAATTTATTTTGAAGTTCAACATTAAGGTATCTGTTTCTGAATCATTTAAAATTACTTGGTAGGCAGTGGTCCCTGTAACACCGGAAATAGCTATTGTTATCCTGCTCGTATCTGTAACGTTACCAAAGTCATTTACCTGTGTCTCACCGTTGAAAACCTTTATAGATTCTAAACTATAGGTTTCATTTGTTATAAGGTTCTCCCCTTCTGCATTTACCAGCTCTATACTTAGTGTTTGTCCAGCGCAAGATACTATGGCGCAATCGTCCTGTTCTTGAGTGTTCTCATTACAACTCGCAAGAAATAATAACGAAAACAAAATTAATAATTGGCTTACCCTCATGTAGCCTAGATGTGATTTTTATGAAAGGTTGCATAGAAAAATAAGAATCCTAGATAATTGTATCATTTTGATAGTACAATGAAACAATGATTTTAGGTTGTTTATTCAAAACCTTTTAAATGCGTTCGTACCCAATCAAAGCTATCCTCTATATGAAGAAAAACCTGAGTTTCTGGAACTAAATCCGGAATTATATCTATGGACGTTAGCAAGTCTTTAGGTTGTTCTTGTAATCCAGTAAGCACTACTTTGATATCTTTTAAAGCCAAATCTAAAATTGCATTTTCTAGCGCGTATATTCCGGATTGATCCGCATAGGGAACCCTGTCCATTCGAATCACAAGTACTTTGACGCCTTCATCTATATTTTTAACCTGATCTTGAAAGTGTGATGTAAAACCGAAGAACAAAGGGCCGTATAAATGTTTGATATAGATTTGGTCTTTAAATTTTTCAAAGAAATCGACCTCATCTTCCCATGGTTTTTCACCATCAAAGCCTGCTAAAGTACCAACTTGCATACCTTCTTCACCAATATCGCTGGCTCGTTTCATAAAGAGGAGGGCGGCGAGAGTTATTCCAATACCCACTGCTTGAATCAAACTTCCAAAAGTCGTCCAAAGTAGTACTAAAATAAGAACAGCTGCATCTGCCCTCGGGACTACCTTTAAATGCCGAAGTCCTTTTAGGTCAACAATTTTAAACCCGATAGGTATCAAAATTCCGGCTAAAACAGCTAATGGAATATAGGCTGCCAAAGAACTCAGACCTAATAAAATAGTCAATAAAAAAGCACCGTGTAAGGCTCCGGATAAGCGAGTTCTACCGCCAGAGTTTATATTTACAACGGTCCCTTTTGTTGCACCTGCACCTGGGATACCGCCAATTAAAGCTGCGACCATATTACCAATCCCTTGGCCTATCAATTCACGGTTACTATTGTGTTTGGTTTTAGTCATGTTATCCGCAATGACAGAGGTCAGTAGGGAGTCAATAGAACCCAAAACTGCTAGTACCATACCGTATTCCAAGACCAAAAAGTAAGCGCTAGGATCAATCGTGAACAAACCGTCTAATTGTAATGAAGGCAATCCTGAAGGAATCTCACCAATAATGGGAACATCCCATTGGATAAAATAAGCAAAAACAGAAACGGCAATCAATGCGACCAGGGGACTCGGAACTGCTTTGGTTATTTTTGGAAATAGATAATAAATGACTACTGTCATACCTCCCAAAACTAACGCTTGCCAATTAAAATCACTAAATAATCTTGGCAGGTCCGCCATTACTTTAAGGGTAGATTTAGCAGAATCTAGACCTAAAAACGGAAATATTTGAAGTATGATAATAATCAAACCAACCCCACTCATAAATCCTGAGATTACCGGGTAAGGAAAGTACTTAATATACCCAGCAATATTTATCAACCCAAAAACAATCTGTAAGGCTCCACCAATTAAAAAACTAAGCAGTATGATACCCATGGCATCCTGTAAACTACCAGCTACGTCAATGGCATTAGCTACCAACGCTGCCGATACGACGGTCATTGGACCAGTTGGCCCGCTAGCCTGTGTTGCTGTACCACCAAAGATTGCCGCTAAAATACCTACGGCAATGGCTCCATACAGTCCTGCAATGGCTCCTAGTCCAGATTGAACACCAAAGGCTAAAGCTAATGGAAGTGCTACGACACCTGCAACAAGACCACCAGTAACGTCACCTTTAATATTACTGAAATCAAAAATATCTTTAAACATAATTCAGGTTTAGGGTTGGTAAAGGGTTGTTTTTAAAGAAAATCTACCGCTCCTGTATCCATATCATAGATGCCACCAATAATTTTGATTTCTCCTAGGCTCTCCATCTCTTTTAAAATGGGGCTATTAGCTTTAATATCTATGATTGTTTTTTTAACATTGCTCTCGCAAACCATGTGTACAAATTCAGGATTCTTAGAAGTCCTGTCCCCATCGTACTTCAGAGACTTCACTGCGGGTCTTATCTTAGACAGCATTGCGGTTATATTTCCAAGTTTTACATTGTCTACCGCCGCTTTTACAGCTCCGCAATGTTCATGTCCTAAAACTAAAATCACTTTTGAACCTGATACCTTGCATCCAAATTCCATACTACCCAAAATATCCTCGTTTACAAAATTACCAGCAACACGCGCTACAAAAATATCACCGATACCCTTGTCAAATACATCTTCTACTGGTACACGGCTGTCTACACAAGATAGGATAAATGCTTTTGGAAACTGGCCATCTACGGTCTTCCGTATTTGTTTCGTATGGTCACGTGCTGTAAGTTCTCCTTCAACAAACCTTTGGTTGCCATCCTTTAAGCTTTGAATTACAACGTCTGGAGTTAAGGCCGCTTGCTCGTCTGCAGTTAGTACTTTCTCTATCAAAGGGGTTATTTCTCTTGTTCGAATTTCTCCTGATTCTGACTCTACGTGTATGGTTAATTTCTTGAATGGACTCATAGCTATTTTCTTTATTGGTTATAACCTCATAAAAGTAGGTGCTGAATCGTCAATTCTAAAATTTATTCTATAACAAAAGGTTATGGAATACATTAATAGAACTAACAATATGAATGAAAATCATTTAATTACGGGGATGCAAAACTATGATGTCTTAAATAATTATAAAATAAAGAGTATGATGCAAAGGAATTATAGTATTGGCTAGTATTTTTAGATGTGATCAAAGAACTAATAGAACATAAGGAATAGCGTCTATTTTGCCATAATACCATCCTTTTCAATAAGGAGTATGGTTTTTAAAGCGTCAACGGTTACGCTACCACTTTCAAAGAGAAAGCGTTTTTCATATAGTTTGTTGTCCGAATAATACGTAATAAAAAACTCGTTGTTAAGGGTAAGAACATCTTCTTGAACTACCTCTATTTTTTTAAATGATTTTGCCGCTACGACGCCAATAGCGTGTCGCATGGTTGATGTTTTTCTTTCGTCATCAAAACCTTTGGAAACTACCATAACCATCTCTATGGGAGAATTTGTATCGTTTAGCACATAAGCATTCCAGTCTTTGAACAAAAACTCCTCGTTCCATTCATGTATCAATGCCACATGTACACCTTTTGCAATAGGTATTTCGATGTCCTTTTTCATAAAAATAATGTGGGTGTTAAGCTATGAGAGAGGTTTGGTGTAAATTTTAAAGTGCACTTTTAAACTGTTCTAGGAATCTAATGTCGTTTTCGCTCAGTAAACGTATATCGGAAATTTGATGAAGTAGCAATGCAATACGATCTATTCCCATTCCAAAAGCAAACCCAGAATACTCCTCTGAATCTATGCCACAATTTTTAAGTACATTAGGATCTACCATACCGCAGCCCATAATTTCTAGCCACCCAGTACCTTTGGTCATTTTATAGTCCGTTTCTGTTTCAAGGCCCCAGTATACATCTACTTCTGCACTAGGCTCGGTAAACGGGAAATAGGAGGGTCTTAGGCGAATCTTGGACTTTCCAAAAAGCTCAGTGGTAAAGTATTGTAAGGTTTGTTTTAAATCTGCAAAAGACACATCCTTATCAATATATAATCCTTCAACTTGATGAAAAAAACAGTGGGAGCGTGCAGAAATGGCCTCGTTTCTATATACTCTACCCGGAGATATCGTACGAATGGGAGGTTTGTTATTTTCCATGTAACGCACTTGAACGGATGAGGTATGTGTACGCAACAGAATGTCTGGATCAGTCTGTACGAAAAAAGTATCCTGCATGTCGCGAGCTGGATGGTATTCCGGTAAATTTAATGCAGTAAAATTATGCCAATCGTCCTCGATTTCCGGACCTTCTGAAACATTAAAACCAATGCGCGAAAAAATTTCAATGATTTGGTTCTTTACGATTGATATAGGATGTCTAGCCCCTAATTCAATAGGATTTCCAGGTCTTGTAAGATCGCCATAGTTCCCCTTTTCTTCAGAAGAGTTTTCCAACGCATTCTTGAGTTCGTTTACTTTGTCAGTTGCAGTTTGTTTTAATTGATTTATGGTTTGGCCAAATTCTTTTTTTTGTGCGTTTGGCACATTTTTGAACTCAGTAAAAAAGTCGTTCAACAATCCTTTTTTACCTAGGTATTTTATCCGAAAGGTTTCGATGGCTTCTTTCGTGTTTGCAGAGAACTTTTCTACTTCTGCAATATGCTCTTTTAATGTATTAATCATGGATTTCTTTAATGAGACAAATTTAATACATTTTACTGAACCTCGATTTTGTTTGCTTACAACATTTGTTACCTGAAAAGGCTCCGAACTTATACGGGGCCTTCCATTTTTCTACCTCAAAAAGGAGCGCTCTTAATTTTTGATAAGCTATTTAAAAGTCATTGGTTAGATGTTGTTCTTACATGGTTCTTAATCCAAGTGGTGCAGTTCTCGAAAGTATCAAAAACATGAGCTTCGGGAATAAAATCTGGAATAATATCGATACGTTCCATCATATACCTTGGCTGTGGTAAAAGTTCGACAAACAGAACTGTAATATTATTTTTATTTAATTCTTGAAGCGCGTCTTCCATCGCATATAGCCCCGATTGGTCCATGTATTCCATTCGGCCCAAACGTAGAACAGCATAGTTGGCCGTTTTTGGAATTTGATCAGTTAAGATTTGAAAATCGCCAGTTGTACCAAAGAACAATGGTCCTTTCACATGTTTAATAAACACTTCTTGTTTTAGGGCCGAAGGAAAGTTTGCTTCGTCTGCCCAAGTAACTTCGTCGGTTAAAGATTTTACATCAGACCTCAGGGCCATCAGATCCCCCATTTTTTTCATAAACATCAACGACGCTATAATAAGACCTATTCCCACTGCATAAACAAGATTCCAAAATGTAGACAGAACCATCACTATAAGCATAATAAGGACTTCAGAGCTTAATTTTAAAGGTCCAATTTTGATGTCTTTAGGAAGATTAGGAATTGCCTTAAGTCCTTTATAATCCATAACTGAAATACCAACTGTTATAAGGATACCAGCCAATACCGCTGCGGGAATTTGTGAGGCAATTGGCCCTAAGGCCAAAAGAACAATTAATAACAGAAGGCCAGCGATCATACCAGATAAACGGGTCTTGCCTCCGGAATTAATATTAACTACTGTACGTATTGTAGCACCCGCTCCTGGAAGACCTCCGAAAATCGCAGCGATACTATTTCCTATACCTTGGCCTATTAGCTCTTTATTGGGTTTATGTTTGGTCTTGGTCATATTATCTGCTACGACAGATGTTAATAGCGAGTCTATAGCGCCCAGCAGAGCTAATGTCAATGCAGTAAATATGTACGGACTTACAGCACCAAGTTTAAACTCTGTAAAAATCTCTAGATTAGGCATAGGAAAACCTTGTGGTATTTCCTCTATAGTGCGATAATCGAGTCCCAAGGCGTATGCAGCTCCAGAAACTAAAAGCAACCCCACTAAGGTGCTAGGTACTGTGCTGGTAATGCGTTTAAAACCATATATTATAAAGATGGTGATTAAGGCTAAAGCCAATTCCAACCAATTAATGTTACTTAGCGCTTTCGGAAGTACCTTTAACGCTCCTAAAACCCCTGAAGCTTCCTTTGCTGCCAACGTTTCGGCTTCTGCCATAACGGTAGCCTCTGTAATCTCTCCAGAACGTGCGATGGTTTGTTCAAAATTTTCTAAAACCAATATACCCTCATTGGCCTCTTCTTTTAAGATGTTTTCCAATATTAATTCCTCTGCTTGAGGTTTAAATGGTGTTACCCATGACAGATCTTCTTTTGGGTAATAGCCTAAAGCGGGCAATATCTGAGTGACGAGAATAATTACCCCTATGGCAGTCATAAAGCCTGATACGACAGGATAGGGGATATACCTTATGTACCTACCTACACCGATGATTCCTAGTCCAATTTGCATTAGGCCCGCCAATAAAAACACTGTTAAAATAGCAGGTAGTGCTTTTTCTACACTACCGTCAAATGTGGCGATAATCCCGGCTATAACAACCATGCTTACCGCGGTCATTGGTGCTGTTGGGCCTGAAATTTGAGTGTTCGTGCCACCAAAAAGTGCGGCGAAAAAACTAATGAATATAGCACCGTAAAGACCTGCTGTAGGACCTAGACCGGAACTCACACCAAAAGCGAGTGCCAATGGTAATGCAACTATACCGGCAGTAATACCCCCTAAAAGATCTCCTTTAAAGTTTGAAAATAAATTTTTAATCATTGGGTTGAGTGTTATTTGATGTGCTGATTATACTATTTTAAGCTTGTTGCCGTCTATACTCGTTGAACAGAATTTTTTGTACTATAGTGTTCTATATAGTCGGCTGTATTTGTAGGGCTATGTTAATGATGTTAAAAAAACTACGAAACCATATTCATAGCTTTCTATTCAATTGTCTGATATTGGATTATTCATAAAAAGACACTTCTCCAGAAGAGAGATCATACATTGCCCCTATTATTTTTATTTCACCGTTTTGTTCCATATCATACAAAATTCTACTGCGTTCCCGAATATTTCCAATAGTTTGAATAACGTTCTCTTCGGATACCCGATCTACGAATTCTAGGTTTTTAGAGTTTCTTAACTGCGAATCCTTTGGCTCTTTTACGGCAACTACGGCGGGTTCCAATTTATTTATTAGCAACGTAAGATTGCCCATTCTGGCATGGTCGCATGCTCCTTTAATTGCTCCACAACTGGTGTGGCCCAGAACAACTATTAATTTGGTTCCTGCAAGTTTACAGGCAAATTCCATGCTTCCCAAAATATCTTCATTAGAAAAATTACCTGCAATTCTTATACTAAAAATATCGCCAAGTCCTTGGTCAAATACCAATTCTGCCGAGACCCTAGAGTCGATACAACTAAGAATCGTTGCGAACGGAAATTGTCCTTCACTCGTATCGTTAACTTGCTCCAAAAGGTTTCTATGCGCTTTCAGATTATCTTGGAATCTTTGGTTTCCCTCCTTTAAATATTGTAATGATATTGCGGGCGTAATATTGGATTGTGATTCTTTTGTATGTGCTTTCATTTTTGTTTTATTAAGAGTGCATCACTTCTGTTACTACTGAATTGTGGCCTATTTTAAGTGTTGTTCTAGGAAATCTAAAGGCTAAATCCTTTTACAAGGGAAATTAATTTTTTAAAAATTAATAACTGTTGTTTAGCTTCTATTTTTGGTAGTGGAGTACTTGTTAAGTCCTCGGCTTTCGCTTTTAGAAGTTAAATTAGCATGAAACCAACAGCTATCTCTTTTAAATATTTTCAAGCATTTATTGGGAAATAATGCCACTAAAAAAGGAAGTTATACCCATTATTCAACAATGAATGAGTTTTGTAAAAGTTAGATGGCACAGTCCTTGGTTTATTTTGTAAATGTCTTATCTGGGCGGTGGAAGAAAAATTTCTAACGAGCTGTTATCGTAACGTTCCCAGGATATGCTAGAGCTATTAGGACGCGATTGAACAAGGGTCGAATTAAGCTGATACTCATTAACAAAAACTCCTTTATCTACTGCCTCTTCTTTTTGATCATCTTCACCAAGCTGAAAAAACATGGTAATCTCCTTGTTCATATCCGTTATCATAATAGTTGCAGGAGCTATTATGATAAAAGAGAAAAGTAGGGAAAAGAATACCGCCAAGAAAAGCTTCATAGTAACACAGTTACAAAAAAGCAAAGATAAAAGTATTGCTATCGAAATATGTTAAAATTAACTAAAAATCTTTCAATAGCTTTAAATATTCAGAAGGTATCCAGCCCGTTTTTCCATCGGTAAGTGTTATTTTTTTCCAGTCGTTAAGTTCTTCGAGCACATTAACCTTAGTGCCAGCATGCAAGACAAAAACTTCATTGCTCGTCGTATTAGGCTCTGCTTGTATGCCAACTTCGTCTGTGAAGACAATTGCAGGTTGGGTCGCATTAGCATCGCTTTGAGCTATATAGGCGAATGCAATGGTGATTATGGAAATAAATAAGCAGGTAATACTTCCAATAAATGCCCACCTTTTTCTTGAAGAGTACCTAGAATAATAGAATAAAATATACAGCAATACAAACAGGAACATGAAAGCAACAGCCAAATAGGCCCACTGGTCAAAGTGGAGTGTATTGGTTATTTTTTTATAGAATCGTGCCAAACCGGTTTCGGGTAGCGTGTCTATGGCGTCTAAGGTCATTTGCTGTGCGTAGCCCAAATTATTTAGTATTTCAGCATCATTGGGTGCTAGTATCAGTGCTTTTTCATAGAAATAGATACTATTAGGAATGTCGTTTAATTTGTAATAGGAATTGCCAAGGTTATAATACAGCTCAGCCGAATGTTCACCACTATCCAAAATAGTTTTATAAAGTTCAATGGCTGTTTCATACGCTCCATCGTTGTAAGAAGCAGTAGCTTTATCAAAAACAGGTGTGTTCTGCGCGGTGCCCACAAGGCCAAAAAATAAAAGATATATGATGATGTTATTTTTCACGATATTATACTTGCTTATCTATTAGCGATATTACTTCACTTGCTTTTTCGTAGTCTTGTTGCATTTGTACATTGGAGAATGGGCTATATCTAGCTGCTTCGCAGTTTTTTAGTAATGCTACAAAGCCGTTTATTGTAGCTTCATCTACATTTTTTTGTAGTAGTAGTTCAGATATCTTGTCCTTACTGAACTCTGAGGTCTCGATTTTCAATTTAGCTTTTAGATAATTATGCAGTGCTTTTTCCAATGCTACATAAAAGGACTCTTTGTTACCCAATTCTTTCTTTGCTTTTGATAAGTAGCGTTTGGCCAACCGGTTGGCTTTTTTTACTTTGTTTCCCATGACATCACTTGCAATTTCCTCTCGTTTTTTACGAAACAAAATCGCGAGAGGAATAAATAGTAAGGGTAGCAATAACAGTGAATAAAATAGATTGGATCTAAAGAAATACGTATTGCTAACGGGACTAAGATTCGCGTTTAGCTTTATAAAGTTAAACTGACTATTAGCTGCAATTACGCTCTGTTTGTTTGTGCTAGACATATTAAGGTCACCACTTGCAGCACTGTTAGGCCCTTCCAAAACGTTTATGATAATTTCACTAGAATTTAGGGTAGTATAGGTCTCGGTATTGGGGTTAAAAAAACTAAAAGGTATGGATGGTAATGGATATTTACCTCTAAATGAAGGAACAATAGTATAACTGTTGTTTATTTTTCCTTGCATACCACCTAGTGTGGTACGTACCCCTTCTGTAAATTCTGGTTCGTATACCTCTAAGGAACTGGGAAGGTCCAGTTCTGGCAGTTTAAATAGTTTTAAATTTCCTTTTCCTGTTACTTCAACAACCGCTTGCAAGGACTCCGAAGCGTTTAGACTTGGCTTGCTCGTAGTGACCGAAAAATCAAAATCACCTACAGCACCGTTAAAATCTGCTGGCTGATTTTCTAATGGTAGTGCTTTTACATTAATGGTTCTGTTACCGGCAGAAACTGTTTTATTGGTTTGAGCATAAACTCTTCCACCAAAAAAGTCACGTTTATTAGTAGGTACGTCTACGGTAACATCCAACGAAAGCGGTTCTATATCTAGCTTACCTGATTTCTGAGGATACAAAACCACCCTCTTTAATATGACATAGCGATAGGGTTTTCCTTTAAAAGTTCCATTTTTGGCATTTAGGCTGGTAACTTTAATGTCTTGGCTCCAAAAATTATTGTATTTCGGATTGTCTAAAGGTTGATAGTTGGATACGCTTATAGACGGGCTTACATATAACTTATAGACTACGGTAATCGCTTCGTTCATGTAGGGATTACTCTTAGAAACTTCAGCTACCAAATGAAGGTTTTCATCCGCGATATCGTCTGCGGTCATCTGGTCGCTAGGCTTATCTACGGCAGCGGTAACCTCAATATCCTCAGGTAGCGATTTATAGGTTTTTCCACCAATTATGATAGTTGCTTGATTGATCCTTAGTTTTCCCTTGGCTGTTGGAGCCAAGGTATAGGAGTAGGATTTGGAATAACTACGCACACCGTTTACCCATGAAGAGCTTATGGATTGAGATGGTCCCATGAGCACTTTAAAACCAGCAAAGTCGGGCGGATTAAAATTGTCTCCATCCTTGTTCATGGTAAAATCTACGCGCAAGCGTTCGTTAAGCCCTAGTTTAGGCTTGCTTAACTTCATTTCAAACGTAACGCCAGCCGCGTCTTGTGCTTTTAAAATCAAGCCAAACAGAAATATGCTTACGAATACGATACCTTTTTTAAAATCCATCTTTATACTACCAGTCCTTTTCTGTTTTTACTTTTGCCCCTTGCACTTTCTTTGCATCAATTTTTTCCTGTACTTTCTTTTCTGCGTTTTGCATCGCCCGTAACAGGTTTTCTACTTGTTGTTTGGAGAGTTGGTTGGGTTTGGGCTGAGGTTGATCTTTTTGGTTATCTCCTTGTTCGGGTTTTTTATTTTGTTCTTTTTTGTCATCGCCATCACCCTCCTTATTTTCATCTTCCTTTTTGTCGCCCTTATCGTCTTGATCTCCTTCATCCCCTTTATCGCCCTCGTCTTTCTTGTCTTGGTCCTTTTCGTCTTCGTTGTCTCCCTCTTTATCCTGATCTTTTTTATCCTCCTTATCCTGTTCGTCTTTGTTATCTTGATTTTTGTCTTTGTTTTCTTCGTCTTTTTTCAAGAGTTCTTTGGCTAGGGCCAAATTGTATCGGGTTTCCTCGTCGGTAGGGTCGTTTCGTAAACCTTCTTTATAGGCTTCCACCGCTTTGGCATAGTCCTTACGCTTCATAAAAACATT
>RCNE010001008.1_pt1 | contig 15334 bp, 14 predicted proteins | sample 2041361 | NCBI WGS metagenome assembly RCNE01 (sample SAMN09708229, study PRJNA481090) | Marine sediment metagenome, whole genome shotgun sequencing project.
TAGTACCCCCTTTTTCATACCCTAAAAGGGCATAGTGTAACTGGTCTTCAGATATCCGATCACGGCTAACGCCTGCTTTCTCTAGTTTTTCGTAGTACCCTGTTTTTACTTCGTCAAGGCACATAGATTGAGCATCATAATAGACATTAGTAAGACTTACGAGCATTTTAGAGGTGTACTCGGGGGTTATGCCATAGGTATGAGATCCGTTTACGGTTATATTATTTTGAAAACTTTGTGCAAATGAACTCATGGTGATTAAAAGGGTTGCTATGGTTAATAGTAATTTCTTCATGATATTTTTATTTAAATTATTTTAATTTCAAATGAGATAGTTAAAATGTAACTGGTATTATTTGTTATACTGCCGTCCATAAAAATGAGGCTAGAATCATCCATATACCTACTATAATGCCTACAACGCCTAGTTTTCCTTGCTTTGGCGCTATCTTTTCACGCAACTTATCTGCCTTCGCTTTTGCAACTTCGCTTTTAGAAAGAAATAATTTGTTGATTAACCCTGAGCCAAGCATGAAACCGAGTGCCGCTGAAATAATGTTTCCGGCAAGTAAAGTAACCCACCAAATAGGTGCACTAGTTAACCAGCCCATGTTAAGAACAGCCGTAATAATTCCCCAAACACTCCAAAAGCAGAAAACGAGTCCGATCCAACCTTGATAAGGTTCAACTTTTTCTAAGAGTTCTTTGGCGTTAGGTTTTTTTGAAAGCAGTAAAGATGGTACTGCGATAATGCTTAATAATATTAATGTAATTCCCCAGATCATAGTTTTTGTTTTTGGATTTGTAATGGGATTTAATTTCTATGGTACAAAGTTGCGCTAACAGCTCATCTGAATTCACCCTTACGCTAGTGAAAATAGAACCCCTGAAAAAAGGGATATGCTCTTTTACAAGGATTCATTTTAACCTATATTTACCGATACAGATTACTATAGATACTTACTTAATACGAAATAAGATTGATTGGAAAGTCGACCATAGACCAAGTATATGAAACTGCCCGTTTAGAGGAGGTGATTGGTGATTTTGTACAATTAAAAAAGTCAGGTTCTAATTTCAAGGGCTTAAGTCCGTTTACTGATGAGCGTTCTCCTAGCTTTATGGTTTCACCCGTAAAACAAATTTGGAAAGATTTCAGTAGTGGCAAAGGAGGGAATGTTGTTGCTTTTTTAATGGAGCATGAGCATTTTACCTATCCTGAGGCCATTAAGTATTTGGCGAAGAAGTACAATATAGAAATAGAAGAGACAGAACGAACAGATGAGCAAAAGCAAGAAGCTAACGAACGGGAGAGTATGTATCTCGTTTCGGAGTACGCTCAAAAATATTTTTCAGACATTTTATGGGAAAGTGAGTTGGGTAAAGCCATTGGTCTAAGTTATTTCAAGGAGAGAGGTTTTACCGATGAGACAATCAAAAAATTTAATTTAGGCTATTGCCTAGATCAATGGGATGGTTTTACAATAGCGGCTCTTGAAAAAGGATACCAGTTAAGCTTTCTCGAAAAAACAGGTTTGACCATTGTTAAAGAAGATGCTTCAAACCCTGTTAATTCTAAAAAGTTCGATCGATTTAAAGCAAGAGTAATGTTTCCTATTCACTCTATGAGCGGTAGAGTTCTTGGATTTGGTGGTCGAATATTAACGAACGATAAGAAGGCTGCGAAATATTTAAATTCTCCTGAAAGCGATATATATCATAAGAGCAAGGTGCTGTATGGTATCTATTATGCCAAGCAAGCTATTGCCAAAGAAGATAATTGTTATCTAGTAGAAGGTTATACTGATGTCATTCAAATGCATCAAAGGGGTATTGAAAATGTGGTTGCCTCAAGTGGAACTGCCTTAACTTCTGAACAAATTCGGTTAGTCAACCGGTTAACCAAAAACATTACGGTGCTCTTTGATGGAGATGCAGCAGGGTTACGAGCCTCCTTACGGGGTATTGATCTTATTTTAGAGCAAGGTATGAATGTAAAGGTTTGCACCTTTCCTGAAGGAGAAGATCCTGATAGCTTTTCTAAAAATAATGATCTCGAAGATGTTCTTGCATACCTAAATATAAATTCAAAAGATTTTATTCAGTTCAAAGCCAACCTTCTGGCCGAAGAAGCAGCTGATGACCCTATAAAAAGGGCAGATACGGTTCGTGATATTGTGAATAGTATTGCCAAAATTCCTGACGCGATTAAGCGCGAAATTTATATTCAGGAGTGTGCTAGTATCATGAAAGTCTCTGAAGGGGTTTTGTTTAGCACCTTAGCGCAGATTGGCAAAAAGAATCAAACAGAAGCGACGAAAGCTGTTAGGCAAGAGCAAAAAGCTTTTGATGTTGTGAAAAATGAAGCGGCTGTCGAAAAAGTGGATGTTCAATATGAATTGGAGCGCAAAATTATTGAAATGCTTTTGTTGTATGGTAAAGAAGAGCAAAAATTTGAAGACTTAGTGCTCAAAGAAAATGAAGAAGGAGATCTGATTCTTGAACCAGAATCACTTGAAATAAAGGTATATGAAAAGATATATCTAGACCTTCAAGAAGATGAAATAGAACTGACCAATGTGCAATTTAGAAATATTTATCTGAAATTGATTGCTGAGCTGAACGAGAAAGAAGATTTTGCGGTGAATACATTTCTATCAGATTTAGATCAAGATATGGTTTCTGAAATATCTTCTATTTTAATGGAAGAGGAAAAATACGTTTTACATGATTGGACGCGAAAAGATATTTATCCGAAAGAAAAGAAAACGGTGATTGCACAATTGGTTAGTGAAACAATATTGACGCTACGCTGTTTTTTAATTAAAAAGAGAATGCATTCATTGCAAAAAAATACGGAGAATAGCCCTGAAGATAATCGGGAGACTTTAGAAGAAATTATGAATTATTTGCAATTAAATAATTTATTAAACAAAAAACTAAATAGAGTGTTGTCGTAGTTAGCATAGCTATTTTTGTTTATAGCGAAAAGATTAATAAACAAAAAAGCCCGATTTAACGGGCTTTTTCGTGAGACTTTTATAAACAAGTGACTAGTACAATTCTAGTGCTTTAGCTTGTTGCAGTAGGTCTACCATATTGTCAACGTTTAATTTTTTCATTAAACGCGCCTTATAGGTGCTTACTGTCTTTTCGTTTAAGTTGAGGCCTAGAGCAACATCTTTGTTGCGCTTTCCACTTGCAAGGAGTTTTAATACTTCTACTTCTCTGGTTGAAAGCTTTCTAAAGAACCTTCTTGGCTTCTGAGTACCTTCATCAAATGCCAAACGTTGAGCCAGTTCATTTGTAATAAACATATTGCCTTCACTAACCTTTTTCACAGCTGATATGATATAATCAATTTCAGAAGCTTTTGAAAGATAGCCGAAAGCGCCGGCTCTGATAGTACTCAATGCGTAAACATCTTCCGATTGTCCACTATACATCAATACTTTGACATCAGGGTACTCTTTTTTAATTTTACGAAGAGCGGCAATTCCATTAACATCTGGAATATCCATCTCCAACATAACTACGTCTGGAGTGACTTTTTCAAGCTTTTCAAATAATTCAGCTGTGGTTGAAACAGCATCTAATACTTGAAATCCTGAAGCAGAATCCAAAACGTGTTTAACACCCATTCTAATTATCGGATGGTTGTCTGCAATAAGGACTTTAATCATTTTTGATTATTTTGGGACACAAAACCTTGATTGATTAGTCTGTCTAAATTTACTGACAGACAATGTAAGGCTTAAATATCCAATTCATTAGCAAAAGTGAAACTTTATTCACAAAAAGTCGAGATTTTGTAATATTATTCGACTAGATACGAACAATTTACGTCAAATTACTTAAAAACGTAATCGGAATCTCACAAACAGGTATAGGGGCCATCTTATGTTGATTTGCCTTGTTCAATTTTATAAAGATATCAAAAACTTCTTTATCTCTACCTGTAAATTCTTCTGTTGTTCTGCTTTCATCTTTCATTTGCATTGCCCATTCCAATTCGGGGTATGAAGCACCTATTTGGTCCTCATCTGTTCGATCATCGCCCCAAAGGCCATCTGTAGGGGCAGCCTGAATAATTTCTTCATTGATTCCTAAATATTTTGCTATTTCATAAACTTCGGTCTTTAGCAAATCTGCGATAGGGCTTAGATCTACTCCGCCATCGCCATATTTGGTATAAAAACCAACTCCGAAATCCTCCACTTTGTTTCCAGTACCAGCTACAAGGTAACCGTTTAAAGCGGCAAAGTAATATAGGGTTGTCATTCGAAGTCGCGCTCTAGTATTTGCTAGTGACATGAATCGATCTTCTTCTTTTTCGACAGAAGGCACAGCTGCTACAAAAGAGTCAAAAACAGGAGTTAGATTTACCTGTAGGTTTTGTGCTTTTTCATAATTTTTCTTTAACCACTCTATATGGCGTGACGCTCGGTTCACTTGATTTGCTGCTTGGTGAATTGGCATTTCTAAACACAAAAGATCTAAACCCGTTTTGGCACAGAGCGTTGAGGTAACAGCAGAATCAATACCTCCTGAAATTCCTATCGTAAAACCTTTGATATTAGCATTATCGGCATAATCTTTAAGCCAGTTCACAATATGAATGACTACTTTTTCTGTTTCCATGTTTTCGTTACTACTTTAAACGTTTAACTTTGCCCCTAAAAATAAAGCGAACCTTTTTAAAAAGGAAATGTAAAGGAAATTACTTTTTATTAATTGAGTAATAACCACTTTCACATTGGAATTGGTGAATAATATGTAATAATTGAAACATTGTTGACCTTTTAAATTCAAACAGATATTAGCTGATGAAAAGACCTATTTATGTTGTGCTTTTAGCCACAATTTTTTTCTACGGATGTAATACCACAGATAAGGTAGAAGCAGAGGTTGCCCAAATCAATGTCGACGTAGATATTACTCGTTTTGATCGCGAATTTGCTGCTGCAAAAGTTGCCGATCTTCCAAAATTAAAGAAGACCTATCCGTATTTGTTTCCTGCTCAGTATCCCGATAGTATTTGGGCAGCCAAGATGCAGGACACGATTCAGAAGGAGCTTTTTAGTGAGGTTGGTAAATCTTTTCCTGATTTTACAGATGAAAAGCAAGATTTGGAAGCTCTTTTTCAGCATATAAAGTATTATTTTCCGCAGTTTAAAGTGCCACATGTTATAACTCTGACAAATGAGGTAGAGTATAATTACCGTGTTATACTGGCAGATACCTTATTGTTAATTGGACTAGACAATTACCTGGGACCAGAGCATCGATTTTATGTAGATATACAAAACTACATCGCTGCCGGTTTAGATAAAAAATTTATAGCAAGCGATGTGGCAGATAATTTTGCGAGAAAGGTAGTGCCAAGACTACGTGATCGTACCTTTCTTTCAGATGTAATTTATTATGGAAAAATTTTATACTTAAAAGATATGTTGATGCCATCGGCTGCAGATGCTATCAAAATGGGCTATTCTCAAGAGCAGTTAGATTGGGCTATCGCTCAAGAAGAACCTATTTGGCGAAATTTCATAGAAGAAGAACATCTGTACAGTACCGATAGAGAGTTGCAATTACGGTTTATCGAACCCGCACCCTTTTCAAAATTTGGGCTAGATTTAGATAATGAATCACCAGGTCGTTTGGGGCAATATATGGGCTGGCAAATTGTTCGCGCCTTTATGACTAAAAATGAAATAACGCTGCAGCAGTTATTAAAATTACCTGCCGAAGAAATCTTTAAAAAATCAAGCTACAAACCCCGAAAATAATATGGCAAAGTTGCACACTTCAGAAATTAAGTTAACGGTAGGTCTAGACGAAAATCGAGTGCCTGAGACCCTTCAATGGTCTGCAGAAGATGGCGGCATCGATAAAGAAGAGGCCAAAGCCATGCTTTTGTCCGTCTGGGATAGTAAGAATCAAGAATCTTTGAAAATTGATTTATGGACGAAGGACATGCCCGTTGACGAAATGAAAATCTTTTTTCATCAGACATTAATATCTCTTTCAGATACCTTTATGAAGGCAACTCAAGACGAAAAAATGACGGCACAAATGAAAGATTTTTGCGCCTATTTTGCGGAGAAGTTGGAGTTGAAATCGTAATATACTGATGTAAGATAGTTGGGTGTTACAATAGGTATTTACGTCACTTCAATTAATCTCAAATAATTATTCTTATCAAAAGTGATGAAATACATAGGATATAAGAATGCGATCACAGCAATTATAATTAGAAAAGTCAAATCCAAATTAAAAGCGTATTTCAAAATATCATAATTCCCAAAATGATGGGTAAAATGATCGCTCCAAACATAAAACTAGATAGTTTTATGATTTTTTGTTCATTTTCGGACAATTCAACCTGAAGTACTTGACTTCTACACCAATCAATTTTCGCTATCATTTCATGATTCACAGATTGAAGATCGAATTCCAGCGTTTCTCTATCATTAATAGTTTTAACTATTTTTTCGTTTACAATAATTTCGAATTTTCTTGTTTTATTATTTCATTCCGAATTTCGTTCTAATTTAATTTTGCCATTGAATTGGGTTTGCAAACATTTATAAATGTTCAAGGTTTAACAAACGATTTTTAGTTTCGAATCTGCACCGTAATCGGCCATCCTTCAAACTGCTTAGCTTCAGAGCTGGTAACATCAACATACCTAGGCCAACATTCAAAAGTAGAAGTTTGATCTTTTTTATTGAAACGAACCAAGCCATAACCACCACCTTTGGAGTTACTTTCAGGGTTGACATAGGCCATCATGCTAATTTTGTTGTTGAAACCATCGAGGTAATCTCCCGTCCAAGGTAGGGTGGTATTTGGGTTGGGATTGGCACCTGCTTTTTCATCTTCAGGCCACCACCAACGGCTGTAATAATCATTAACAATAGCCGGTACAACAAATGACCAAGGGCCATCACCATATTCATGAATACCTTGTTTGATCACCGTTGCCAAATGTTGATCACCTGCGATATGAACGGCACCTGCTTTTTGAATGAGTGCTAAAGCCTTGTTTCGTCCCGTTTGTGGCCATCCGTTAGAGTCTAAATCAGCATGCAATCGGTTTTCGATTTGACCATGAATATGAGCACCTCCGCAAAAGCCAGTTTGAGAAAGTACAGCCTTTATGTTTTCCTTGTTTGTATCACCCCATTGTTCTAAAAATTTAAGCTGCCGTTCACCCAATAAGGTGAGTCCGGGTAAATCGATTGAGGCTGGGTCGTATTCAGGGTTGCGAATATGATCAGGTCGCGGCCCTTGTTGCGGAATTTTTCCTGACGGCCCTGATTTGAATTTTCGGTCTTCTAAAATGGCGAAATCAATACCTCCTAAAAGTAGATTGGTATAATAAACATTAATACCTTGTTCAACAGGGGTAGGGTCATAGGGGTCGGGTAGGTGAGCTGTTTGCGCCCGTTCTACCATTTTAACATATTCATGGTGATAGGTGTAACCGCCGTCGTTGCTACCTTTTGCGGTAGATACTTTTCCGTTTTCACCCCAAAGGTTGCCTTGACCAATATCATGGTCGTCAGGTATGGTAATTGCAGGTCTGTTGCGAAAGGTCTCTCTAAACTGTAATCCGAACTTTAACCACGCGGCGGTATGTTCGGTATGATCGTACGATTGATCACCTGCAAAAAATATTAAATCAGGGTTATGATGATTGATATTGCGAACATAGTTTTCGCGCATTCCGCGATCTTGATTTGAGTTGCAGGAAAGCGCAGCGAGGGTGATTTCATTTTTATTTTTTGGGTCTTTGCGAATTAATCCTTGGAAAGCCGCATTTTCTCCATGGAGAAGGCGGTATTTGATGTCTTGATTTGTATCCCAATTTTCAACGCGAAATAGTGTTGACCAACCAATATCGTTGACTTTTGCGGTTTTAATGGGCGTCCATTCTCCATTTTTTTCTATTTCCAAACGTACTTCACGAGTTTCTTCGGGATATAGCGGATATAGCTGTGCAGATAATTTTAAAGTGTGGTTTGAGACGGTATAAATACCGAAGGCAACCACGCTATCACGATGTACCTTGAGATCAATGATTGGGTTGTTGCTTCGGTTCCACCAATCGTTAATCGCCAAAGTATCTACATTGGAGAAGGGTGCAGTAACAGGCGGAATGCCTTCTTTTGGTTTTTCAGAACAACTTAGTATTAATACAAAGAGGAGTAGAGCGTAACTTAAATTTTTCATGGGTTTCATTTAAAGTTGGTTTTCTGTAAGTTGGTGCGAATAAACTAGACTTATGATATACCCTAAATATATACCTTAGATTTAGAAAATGGAAAAAGCCCAGGAACAAAAACTAATATTTATTTACAATGCCGATTCGGGCTTGCGTAATTTAATTGTAGACGGCGCACACAAAATTTTGAGTCCGAAAACCTATGAATGTAGCCTTTGTGCTATAACATTTGGAGCTTTTACAGAGGATTCTGTTTGGAGAAAATTCAGAAAAGAAACGAATCTACAAATGGAGTTTTTACATAAAGATGAGTTTGATAAAGCCTATGCCTCAAAATTCGGACATAAATTTACCTTTCCAATAGTTTTAGGTGAAACGAACAAAGGGTTAGAGGTTTTTGTAAAAACAGAGGAGCTAGATGGTTTGGAGAATGCTGAAAGTTTGATAGGCTTGATCAGAGAGCGTTGTCTTTAAAGAACTGTAGATTGATTTCTTCTATAAAATTCAGTACCTCGTCACGACCAATATTGTTCGAAGAAGATGTTACAAAGTGCTGCGGAGCTTCCTCCCAAATCCCGCCAACCAATACTTTTAAATAATCGCCCACTTGTCTTTCAATGGCTTTTGGCTTTAGCTTGTCTGCTTTGGTAAATATGATGCAGAAAGGAATTCCGTTTTCACCCATCCATTCCATAAATTCCATATCCACTTTTTGAGGTTCATGGCGTATATCGACTAAAACAAAAGAGCAAACCAATTGTTTGCGTTGCTCAAAATAGTTGGTGATGTATTTTTGAAAAGTGTTTTTGTTTTTTTTAGAAACTCGCGCATAACCATACCCCGGTAAATCTACTAAAAACCAGTTGTCATTAACCTTGAAGTGGTTGATTAATTGGGTTTTGCCAGGTCTACCTGACGTTTTTGCTAAGTGTTTGCGATCCATCAACATATTAATCAATGATGATTTTCCAACGTTAGATCGACCGATAAAGGCATATTCAGGTAATGGCTCAGACGGACATTTAGTCACATCTGAATTACTTATTACAAAGGTTGCAGATTTGATTTTCACAATTAAAAACTTAGAATTTTAAATACATGGAAAGTAACAAAGTAGACAAATATTAAAATTGACTACTGCAGCTGTGTACAATATTAAAGTTGCCCTAAATAGCCACGCTTTTCTAACCAAGCATCAAAAATTTGATTAAATTCTTGGGGGTGTTCCATCATTGGTGCATGACCACATTTTTTCATCCAAAATAAATCAGAATCTGGTAAAAGTTCATGAAATAAATCAGCTACATCTGGCGGAGTAACGCTATCATTTTCACCCCAAATGATGCAGGTAGGCGTGTGCATTTCTGGCAAGTCTTGAGCCATATTATGACGTATCGCGCTTTTCGCTATAGCAAGGGTCTTTACTAGTTTTACTCTATCATTAACCGTAGCAAAAACTTCGTCAACAATTTCTTTGGTTGCAATTTTTGGGTCATAGAAAACATCCTCTGCTTTCTTTTTTATGAACTCATAATCCCCTCTTTTAGGATAACCAGCGCCCATGGCACTTTCATAAAGACCTGAACTCCCAGTAATGACCAAAGCTTTGACCATTTTCGGGTACATTTTGGTATGTAATAATCCAATATGACCTCCTAAAGAATTACCCAATAGAATGACATCTTTTAAGCCTTTAAATAGAATGAATTTTTGAACGTATTTGGCAAATTGCTTCACGTTAGTTTTTAACATGGGCATATCGTAAATCGGCAGTTCGGGTATAAGAACTTTGTATCCTTTTGGTGGGAAATGTTCTGTAACACCGTGAAAGTTACTCAAGCCTCCCATGAGGCCATGTAAAATAATAATAGGAGTGCCTTCTCCTATTTCAATATACTTGAATTTACCTTCCGAAATTAATTCCTTTTCCATTCAAAATACTTCAGTAACTGGTCGCAAATATAGGTATTTACGTTGTTATACAATGGCTTGTAAAATATAAGCTAAAAAGATAGAATTTTTAATCGCTATGGAGCAATTTTTTTATCCACAGCATATATCCTCATGGTTCTTTTTCGCGCTAATAAAAGTGTATTTCATCTAAAATATTCTCTTTTTATCAATTAAGTGGTAATTTGTGGTAAATAGTGGTAATAAAATATATATATTTGAGTTATTAAAGCATAAATCAATTATTTAGGTGAGCATTTTCATTGGAACATACGATTGTAAGGCCGATGCCAAAGGTAGGGTAATGATGCCGGTTGCGCTAAAAAATCAGATGTCACCGGTGCTAAATGATGGATTTGTCATCAAAAGGTCAGTTTTTCAACCTTGTTTGGAGCTTTACCCCATGAAAGAATGGAATTTGCTCATGGAGAAAATGAATAAGAAAAATCGTTTTAAGAAAAAGAATAACGATTTCATTCGAAGGTTTTCGGCAGGGGTCAAAGTAGTGGAGATAGATGGTACGGGTAGATTGTTGATTCCGAAGAATTTAGTGTCAATTGCTGGTATCACCAAAGAAGTCGTATTGAGTTCAGCAATTAATATTGTTGAGATATGGGATAAAGATAGTTACGAAAAGGTAATTGATGAAACGGCGGAGGATTTTGCGGCCCTAGCAGAAGAGGTAATGGGTGATGATGGTGATGAGGAGGCCGATGTATCATAATCCTGTTTTGCTGCAAGAGTCTGTTGACGGACTCGATATTAAAGAAGATGGAATTTATGTGGATGTCACTTTCGGTGGAGGCGGACATTCAAAAGAAATACTGAAACGCTTAGGAAGCAAGGGTAAATTGTTCGCCTTCGATCAAGATGAGGATGCGCTAGAGAATGAATTGGATGATGAACGATTCACCTTAATTAATGAGAATTTCAGATATATCAAGCAGTTTTTAAAGTTCTATGGCATTCGGAAGGTAGATGGAATCTTAGCAGATTTTGGTGTTTCATCGCACCAATTCGATAAAGCCGAGCGTGGTTTTTCAACCCGTTTTGATGCTGAACTAGATATGCGGATGAGTAAGAAAAATAGTATTTCGGCCAATGACGTGGTGAATAAGTATGCTTTTGAAGAATTAAGAAATGTACTGTTTAAATATGGTGATTTACGAAATGCAAATGCTTTAACAAAAGCTATTGTAGCAGAACGAGAAATAACGCGAATAGATACAACAGATCAGCTTAAGCAAGTATTGCGACAGTTTTTACCTAAATCAAAAGAGCATAAAATTTTGGCTCAAATATATCAGGCGATACGAATTGAAGTGAATCAAGAAATAGCGGCGTTAGAAGAGTTTTTAGTGCAAACTCCTGATTTGCTAAATATAGGAGGAAGGTTGAGTGCTATTAGTTATCATTCTTTAGAAGATCGATTGGTGAAACGGTTTATTCGAGCAGGTCAATTCGAAGGAGAAGCCGAAAAAGATTTTTACGGAAATATTGATGTCCCTTTAAAAAAGGTCGGAGGCTTAATAGTTCCGTCACGAGAAGAAATAAAAGAAAACAATAGAGCTCGAAGCGCCAAGTTGCGAATTGCAGAACGAATTTAATAAGAAGATTCCCGCCTTTACGGGAATGACAATTAAACAACTATTCATGAAAAAAGGACTATTAGATATTCTAAAAGGAAATTTTTTGGTTAGTGGTGATGCTCCAAAAAATTGGCTCTTTATCATATTTGTCTCCTTTTTAGCAACCGTAATGATTGGTAGCTCACATAGTGCAGATAAAAAGGTGCATCAAATTGCAGCCTTAAATGAAGAGGTAAAAGAAATGCGTAGCCAGTTTCTTGATGGTAGAACTGAGGTGCAGCAGCTACGATTAGAATCGAAAATAGCAGAGGTTCTGTCAGAAAAAGACATATACCCATCTGAAGTACCACCGAATAAAATTAAAGTCAAAAAGAAGCAAGTAGAGTAGTGGCAGAAAATAATAAAAACATATTGACACGTTTATACGTAGTGGCAGGTTGCCTCTTCTTATTTGCGTGTGCCGTACTTTTTAAGTTGGTAAGTATACAAATGGTAGATGGTGCAAAATATCGTGACCTAGCCGAAGAGCGTACTTCTAAAATGTTCACCATCGCACCTAACCGAGGTAATTTGATTTCTGATGATGGTAGTTTGTTAGCTACTTCAGTTTCTCGCTACACCATTCGCTTTGATGCGGTAACCGTTAAGGATGCCGATTTTAAAGAGCAGATTAAACCGCTATCTGAGAAACTCTCAGAACTTTTAGGTAAATCTTCTTCACATTATCAACAAGTTTTACGCAAAGCAAAAGAAAATAAAAATCGATACGCACTCATTGCAAGAAATTTAGATTATTCGCAATACGTAAAGATTAAAACCTTCCCGTTATTTAACAAGGGGCCGTATAAGGGTGGACTAATAATTAATCAAAAAACAGTAAGAGAGCACCCATTAGGTAAGATTGCAGAACGTAGCGTTGGGTATGAAAATGTTGACGAAAACGGCTACTACAGCGGGGTTGGCCTTGAGCGCGCATACGGAGAATTCTTAAGAGGTGTTGAGGGTAAAAGACTAAAGCAAAAAATTGCAAAAGGGCAATGGAAACCGATAGGTTCGGAGAATATCATAGAGCCCAAAGACGGTTATGATTTGATTTCTACCATAGATATTAATATACAAGATATTGCGCACCACGCCTTGTTAGGTCAGTTAGAAAAGTACAAGGCAGATCACGGCTGTGTGATCGTTATGGAAACCGAAACCGGCGAGGTGAAAGCTATTGCGAATTTGGGTATTACCCCAGAAGGCAAATATTACGAGCGTTTAAATTATGCTATTGGTGAATCTCATGAGCCAGGTTCTGTATTCAAGCTAATGAGTATGGTAGCCGCTCTTGAAGATAAAGTGATTGATACGAGTACTGTAATTGATACGGAAAAGGGAAGGTGGAGGTTGTATGACCGGACCGTTAAAGACTCGAAAAATGGTGGCTATGGAAAAATATCCGCAGCCAAAGCCTTTGAAGTATCCTCGAATACTGCTTTTGCTAAAATCATTCATAACGGATATAAAGAAAAACCGGTACGTTTTGTAAATCGATTGGCGAGTATGAGCCTTCATGAAAAATTAGGGCTTCCGATAAAAGGAGAAGGTAGCCCTGTAATTAGATACCCAGGTGATAAAGGCTGGTCGGGTATTTCATTGGCATGGATGTCTCACGGGTACGAAGTTTCAATGACGCCTTTACAAACACTCACTTTTTATAATGCTATTGCCAATGACGGGGTAATGGTGAAACCACGAATGATTAAGGAAGTTAAGGAGTGGAATAAAACCATCCAAAAATTTGATAGGGAGATTATCAATCCTGCGGTATGCTCCAAAGAAACTGCTTATAAGGTGCAGCAGATGATGAAGAATGTGGTAGAAAAGAAGCACGGTACGGGTCACCGTATGTATTCTCCCAATTTTTCTATGGCAGGTAAAACGGGCACTGCGCAGAAAAATTACCGAGACAAGACCAGCGACAAGTTTGGGTATATCTCAAGTTTTGCAGGTTATTTTCCGGCAGACAATCCGAAGTATTCGTGCATTGTAGTTATTCATGAGCCTGATAAAAGTGTGGGTTATTACGGCGCTGATGTATCAGGACCTGTTTTTAAATCTGTAGCACAAAAAGTATACACCACATCACCATTAATTGATGAGGTAGAGATGTTTCAAGGAGGGGGTGGTAATTCAGATAATTCGCATCAAAGGTATTATACTGAGGTACAAAAGAAGTATAGCACAGTACCAAATGTTATGGGTATGAGCGGAATGGATGCTATATCAATTCTTGAAAATTTAGGCCTAAAAGTGGAAATAAAAGGTAACGGTAAGGTGAAAAAACAATCCGTTGCTCATGGCACCGAAATTAATAAAGCACAGAAAATAGTATTAGATCTTTCATGAAGCTGTTAAAAGACATATTGTATGGAGTTAGTCTTCGCGCTGTAAGCGGATCGACAAATGTGATGGTGAATACCATTCATTTTGATTCACGCAGCGTTGCAATGGATGATGTCTTTATTGCTGTTCGCGGTACCATTACTGACGGGCATAAATTTATTGAAAAAGCAATCGATGCTGGGGCAAAAGCTATTGTCTGTGAAGAGCTTCCGGAGCAGTTGATTAATGAAATTACGTATGTAGAAGTTGATAATGGTAATAAGGCTTTGGCTATCATGGCTTCCAATTTTTATGATAATCCTTCTAAAAATTTAAAGTTAATAGGCATAACTGGTACCAATGGAAAAACTACAGTAAGTAGTCTATTGTATCAATTGTTCAAAAAAGCGGGGTATAAAGTAGGCTTGATTTCAACTATTAAGATAATGGTTGATGAGGCGGAATATCCTACAAGTCATACGACACCTGATGCTTTAGTAATTAATCAGCATCTGAATATGATGAATGAGGCAGGGGTAGAATTCTGCTTTATGGAAGTTAGTTCTCATGGTATTCATCAAAAAAGAACAGAAGGCTTAGTTTTTGAAGGTGCGATTTTTACCAATTTATCTCATGACCATTTAGATTACCATAAAACCTTTGCTGAGTATCGCGATACAAAGAAGAAACTCTTTGATAATTTGAGTAAAAAGGCATTTGCACTTACCAATATCGATGACAAGAATGGTTTGGTAATGTTACAGAATACGAAGGCCAGAAAGATAACCTATGCTTTAAAAAGCTATGCAGATTATAGAGCGCAAATTTTAGAAAATCAATTTGATGGCCAGTTGTTAAAAATTAATGACCAAGAAGTTTGGTCAAAATTGATTGGTCATTTCAATGCCTGTAATATGTTGGCGATTTACGCTACTGCGGATTTACTAGGATTAGAAAAAATTGAAATTCTTAGACTGTTAAGCGAATTAGAGAATGTTGATGGTAGATTTCAATATTTTATATCTAAAGAAAAAATTACGGCTATAGTTGATTATGCCCATACGCCGGATGCGCTAAAAAATGTGCTTGATACAATCAACACATTGAGAACTGGAAATGAAAACGTCATCACCGTTGTGGGGTGTGGTGGCGATAGAGACAGATCTAAGCGCCCGGTTATGGGTCATATCGCTTC
>RCNE010001009.1_pt1 | contig 15333 bp, 16 predicted proteins | sample 2041361 | NCBI WGS metagenome assembly RCNE01 (sample SAMN09708229, study PRJNA481090) | Marine sediment metagenome, whole genome shotgun sequencing project.
GGAAATTAAAAGAAATTAAAATATAAATATTAATGAAAAGCAATGTTACCGTAATAATACCATGTTATAACGACGGTGAATTTATTTTACAGGCCTTAAATTCTATTTTAAATCAATCTTTAAAAGCAGAGAAGGTTATAATTGTTGATGATGGCTCTAATATTGAAACAAAAGCAATATTGGATGAAATTAAAATTGAAGGTGTTACGGTCATTTCACAAAAAAATAGTGGTGTAAGTTATGCTAGAAACAAAGCTATTAATTTAGCTAAAACAGATTATATATTAAATTTAGATGCGGATGATTATTTAGAGTTTACTTTTATTGAAAAAGCAGTAGTTCTGTTAAATAATAATAAGCAAATTGCTGTTGTAGGTTCGTATTGCAGAAACTTTACAGGAAAGAATATAGAAGTCGAAATAATAAAACCCTTAGGAGGACCTGTTAAAAATTTTATTATAAAAAATAACGGTAGAGCCAATTCATTATTTAGACAAAAATGTTGGAAAGATGTTGGTGGATATGATGAAAATATGCTAAATGGTTATGAAGATTGGGAATTTTGGATTGCCATTTTAAAACGAGGTTATTCTATGTATATTATAAAAGAAGTGCTTACACATTATAGAATAAAAGAAACCTCAAGGGATCAAACGGCATTATCACAATATGATTTTGAGTTAAGAAAGTTTATTTTTAATAAGCACAGAGATTTGTTTAAAGAACATTTTGATTTTTATGCCTTAGAGCTTTTAAGAATAAATAGTGTTTTAAAAAGCAATGTTTTCAAAGTGAAGCAATCTAAAGAATATCAAATTGGATCATTTATTTCAAATCCATTTAGCCTACTAAAGAGAACATTAAATGGAAAATAAAATCAAAACACTTGTATCCATAATTGTTCCTTGTTATAATCATGCTCATTTTTTAGGAGAAGCCTTGCAGTCTGTTTTAAACCAAACTTATACCAATTGGGAATGTGTTATTATAAATGATGGAAGCCCAGATAACACCAAAGGAGAGGCGACCACATATTGTGATTTAGACAAGCGATTCAGGTATTTAGAAAAAACGAATGGAGGTTTAAGTAGTGCTAGAAATGAAGGAGTAGCAATTAGTAAAGGTGATTTTATTTTACCTTTAGACGCAGATGATATCCTCCACGAGTCATTTTTGTCTACATTAGTTCCTGTTTTAGAGCAAGATAAATCATTAGCTATCGTTTCATGTTATAGTAAGTTCTTTAATAATAATATAAGTAATATCGTTCATGAGTTAAAACCAATTGGAACAACCTATCATGCTATCTTGTTTGAGAATAGCTTAATAGCAACTTCCCTTTATAGAAAAAAATGTTGGGAAGATGTTGGAGGATATGATGAAAAGATGAAAAAAGGTTTTGAAGATTGGGAGTTTTGGATAGCAATCACAAAATTAGGTTGGACATATAAAGTTGTTGAAGAATTTTTATTCTTTTACAGAAAACAAAAACAATCCATGCTAATTGATACACTTGAAAATCATCGCGTTTCTAATATGGAATATGTATTTAAAAAGCATAAAGAAGTGTATTTAAAGCATCATGATAGCACTATGGCCTATCTCTTGTATCTTTTAAAAAAGAATGAAGAAACAGTTTCAAAGATGAAAAAATCAACATCATATAAGATAGCTAAGTTATTAGCTAAACCATTTAATTTATTTAAGAAATAGTTCAGTCAATAATGTATGATTTCAGTAGTTATAAGAAATAAAAATGAAGATGAAGCACTAGCTTTTTTGCTTAAAAATTTAACAGAAAGGTATCAAGACGATATTGACGAGATCATTGTTATTGATAATTTATCTACAGACAATAGTGAAGCCGTTGCTAAACACTATGGAGCTAGATTTGTAACCATTAAAAAATTTAGTTTTGGCGGTAGTGCAAATCTATGTGCTAAAGAATCAAAATACCCTATAGTTGTTATATTTAGTGCGCATTCATATCCCGTTAGTCATGACTTTTTTAAACTTATTAAAGAAAAGTTTAAAGCTGATAGTAAGTTAGCAGGATTAAGATGTTTGCATGCTACAAATGACTATAAGAATTTTATAAATAATGTTCCTGCAACGAAAGACCCTAATAAATCAGGATTAATTTTTTCAGGATCCGCTTTTAGCAGAAAAGTTTGGGAAAAGATTCCGTTTAATGAAGACATAGCAACTTTTGAGGATAAGGAATGGACCACTAGAGTTTTAAAGTCAGGGTATCATATCGATTTTGTGGCTTCAATATTTAATTATGATATAAAAAGAACCAAAAAACAATCATTTTTTAGGTTTAAAAATGATGTTGTTGGTAATTATCAACTTTGGCACGAAGATGTTACATTTTTAAAAGCATCAAAAGGCTTTGTAGTTTCTTTAATTAATACAGTAAAGTACTTTTTTATTGAATTATGGTATGTTGTATCTAGGTATATTTATATGATAAAATTTATATTTAATAAACCAGATAAGTTTTAGATAATTTATAAATATTAGCAAAAATGTCTAGACATTAGAATGAATAAAAATAATAACTTTGATTTCCTAAGGTTTCTTTTTTCCATTTTTGTAGTTATTTCTCATTCCTACCCATTATCTGGAGGTACTGAAAAAACGCAATGGATTTATGAAGTAACTAATGGACAAGTTGTTTTGGCAAGTATAGGCTTAAATGGTTTTTTTGTGATAAGTGGCTTTTTTATTTTTCAGAGTTTACAACGCAGTACGAGTATTATAAGTTATTTTAAGAAGCGATTTTTAAGGCTTTTTCCAGGGTTATTCGTCGTGTTATTATTAACCCTTTTGTTTGTTCCTTTTGTGTATCAGGGAGATACATCTCTGTATAGTAACATTGATTTTTATACATACTTACCAAATAATTTGTCACTTTATAAATTTCAGTCAAGTATAAAGGGTGTGTTCGATACTCATAACTATCATTCAATTAACGGGTCGTTATGGACACTTCGTTATGAGTTTTCATTTTATATAGCTCTCGCATTATTATATTTTTTTAGAAAACGAATAGCTGTCACGAAAGCTTGTCTTTTTGCTTCATTCATAATTTTGTTTATTACACATTTATTGTTTTTAGTGCGGTTTTCAGAGTCTTCTATTTTAGGAATGCGAGGTTACGATATTATAAACTTTGGTGTTTTTTTTATTTTTGGAAGTTTGTTGGCTAGTTTTAATTTTGATAAAGTAAAAGATAAAAGTTATCTATTTTTTATCCCAATTATTACACTTCTATTACTAATCCTTATAGTATCTATTTACTTCAACCTCTTCATACATATAAAACATTTAGCGTTTTCTCTACTTATAATACTTATTGGTTACATGCCGTTACCTTTTTTTAGTACTTTTGGTAAAATAGGAGACATGTCTTATGGAATATATATTTACAGTTTTCCTGTACAACAAGTGATGGTTTATTATTTTAAATTAAGCTTGTATGAATTGGTGTTTTGGTCAGTAATTATTTCTGTAGTATGCGGTTACCTGTCTTGGCATTTAATAGAAAAGAAAGCATTGGAGTTTAAAAATAAACCATTTTTAAAAAATACAATTTTCAAAAACTAGTCAAATTCTAATTGGCTAGCCAAAATTAGTTTTTAGATGAATATAATATCATGAATTTAAGACGATTATTTAAATTTAATAGGAAAAAAATAGAAGTTGAACCTGTAGAGCAATCTGAATCAGAATATTATGAAGATTTGTTTATAAAGAATTCTCTATGGAACACGCCTAATCCAAATACAGAAGAAGTACTAAGATGGGAGATAATTGAGGAGTTTGTAAAGTTTTCTAAAGAGGATACCACTAAAGAAGATTTAAAACTATATAGAATTTTAGATCTTGGTTGTGGTAGAGGTTGGCTCACTAATTTGCTGTCTAAATATGGGAAAGTAAAAGGTATAGAGCCAGTCGACGGGGTTATACAACATGCAAAAAAAATGTTTCCAAGAATTAATTTTGTGGCTGGGACTTCCAAGGATTTATTAGATAAAGGTGAAAACAAATCATTTGATTTAATAGTTTCGTCTGAGGTTATAGAGCATGTCCCTGACGAAAATAAGCATGGTTTTATTAATGATATCTATAATTTGTTAGATGAAAATGGTTTTGTTATTTTAACAACACCTCGGCAAGAAGCTCAAGAGGAATGGTATAAATATTTATCGGCAGACCAACCTGTTGAGGATTGGATTTCTGAAGAGGATTTGGAATCGTTATTACTTCAAAATAATTTCAAAAAAAGACAATTAAAGCGATTAGCGATGTCTCCACCAATAGAAGGAACGCCTGATATTGAAATTTATCAATTATGGTTATTCCAAAAGGCGTAAAATGAATCCGATAGTTTCAGTTATCATACCCTGTTTTAATCAAGCTCAATATTTAGGTGAGACACTAAGCTCAGTTTTGAATCAAACGTTTACCAATTGGCTATGTATTATTGTTGATGATGGCAGTACAGACAATTCCAAAGACATTGCTAAAAAGTGGTGTGATAAAGATGAGCGCTTTCTATATGTGTACAAAGAAAATGGAGGGTTAAGTAGTGCTAGAAATTTCGGAATAGAAAAAGCAAACGGAAAATACATTCAGTTTTTAGATTCAGATGATTTAATCATGCCAGAAAAATTTTCAGAGCAACTTAAAGACCTTAAGGAAAGTGAAATAAGCATATCTAATTATTTTTCATTTATTGATGGAACAAATGCTGCTGCACCTCATAGATATTTATCACCTTTTCTATCTGAAGTACATTATAAAAAAGAAATAATTTTAGATTGGGAATATAAAAAATCAATACCTTGTCATTCGGTATTATTTGAAAGAAGACTCATTGTTGAAAATAGTCTTAGTTTTAATGAAAAATTACCTAATCACGAAGATTGGCTGTTTTGGGTTCAATTGTTTTATTTTTCAAATTCCATAAAGAACAATAAAAATAAATTTGCATGGTATAGAATACACAATCGTTCTATGAGTGTGGATTTCAAATTAATGAAACAAGGTTTTTTGCAAGCCGCTAAAATATTGCAAACCTTTTTTAAAGATAAAGATAACGCTGAATTAGTTAAGCTTTCAAAAGAAAAATATAAAGAAATTTACCAAAAGAATAGAGTTCCGTTTTTTAAACGATTAAAATCCAAAATCTATTCAAAATTAGTTTTTTGTTATCGATATGTCAGAAAAAATTAAACCTATAGCCATACATCTTCCTCAGTTTCATCCTATACCAGAAAACAATGTGTGGTGGGGTAATGGCTTTACAGAATGGACTAATGTTACCAAAACGATGCCTAGATTTGAGGGGCACTATCAACCACATTTACCGGCAGATTTGGGGTTTTATGATTTAAGATTAGAAGAAGCAAGATTAGCACAGGAAGCTTTGGCTAAGGCATATGGAATTCATGGGTTTTGTTACTATCATTATTGGTTTAATGGAAAAAAAATGTTGTTTGAGCCGTTGGATAGAAAGTTGAAAAATCCAAAAGAAGACTTTCCATTTATGATGTGTTGGGCTAACGAAGATTGGACCCGAGCTTGGGAAGCATCAGAAAATAAAATGTTGTTAAAACAAGATTATGATTTTGAGGATGATTTGAATCATATTAAGCACTTGTTGACCTATTTTAAAGACTTAAGATATATAAGAGTTCAAGATAAACCTGTGTTTATTGTATATCGTCCAGAATTGTTCCCTGATATTAAAAAAACAATTCAAATATGGAGAGATGAAGCTAAAAAAGCTGGTTTACCTGGTTTGTATTTAGGATATGCTCAAAAATCACAATTAGAATTTTTATCGGCCGGGTTTGATTTTTCTTTTGAATTTCAACCAAATTTTGGAAGATTACCAAAACCAATGGGAAATCATGTACTTAAAAGAATAAAGAATAAGGTGTTAACAAAATTAGGGTTTGGAGTAAAAGGCATATCATCAGTTTACGATTATGAAGCATATGCCGAGATTCAAAGAAATGTAGATTATAAAACACATATATATCCGGGAATTACACCTATGTGGGACAATTCGGCTAGAAAAAAAAGAGCGTTTGTTTTACACAAATCTACTCCTGAAAAATATAAAAAATGGTTAACTTATATCAAAGAAAAGTATCCATGGAATAAGGTTCCTGAAAATTTTGTTTTTATAAACGCTTGGAATGAATGGGCAGAAGGCAATCACTTAGAACCTTGCCAAAAATGGGGAACTAGTTATTTAGAAATCACTAAAGAAGTTTTTAAATAATGCCTATAATTACAGTCAGTATTTTCGTGCTTACTTACAATCAAGAACTTTTTATTGCTCAAACTATAGAAAGTATTTTGATGCAAAAAACTAATTTTAATTATCAACTGGTTATTGGTGAAGATTCTAGTACTGATACTACTAGGCAAATTTGTGTAAAATATAAAAATAAATTTCCAGCTAAAATAAAACTTCTTCCTTCTTTAAATAAAAATATTGGCCTTATAGCCAATTATATGCGTACCATAAAGGCATGTGATGGGAAGTATGTTGCAATTTGTGATGGTGATGATTATTGGATTGATACTCTCAAATTACAAAAGCAAGTCGACTTTTTAGAAAGTAATCCGGATTATAATATAATCGGAACAAATTATATTAAATTGTTTAAAGACAATCGTTTAGTCGAAGACAAGAAATATAGAAAGAAACAAGTATATGAGTTCGAGGATTTAATTTTTAATAATTTAATACCTTCAGTAACAGCACTTTTTAGAAACATACTCCAAAACGATTCTTTGCCTAATTGGATTTTAAATTTTCCTTACGGTGATTGGCCAACTTATTTATGGGTATTAAAAAATGGTGGAAAAATACATTTTTTGGAAGATGTAACAGCTGTTTATAGGATGGAAATAGGAGTATCTTCTAATATTAGAAATATACCTAGTGATATTGAGAAAGTGAATTTAAGCATTCTTCAATATGTACTGTCTGAAGAAAGGTTTTCTCATAAAAAGGGAATTATAGAAGAAAGCATAAATAAAACAAAAACTTCTTTGATGAGTGCCTACAATAGAGAGAAGAAGTATTTAAAAGGGATTAAGTTGTTTTTTGAAATATTAACCAAAGAAAAGAATCCGTTTACTTTTATAAAATTATATATTTATTCATTATTTAAATCAATAAAAAAGCTTAATTAACGTGCACTAATAAGTATAAAATGATAACCTTAGTACTTACTAATCGCAATCGTAGTTTAAGGATTGTAAAAAAATGTTTAGATTCTTTACGAAATCAATCTATTAATGACTTTAAATGCATAATTGTCGATTACGGTTCGGATAAAGACTATATTGCTGATTTTCAAAAAGTTATTGTAACGTTTCCAGGAATTAGTTTTATTAACTGTCCTGTGTCTGGTCAGTTATGGAACAAGAGTAGAGCTATAAATATCGCTTTAAAACAATGTGACACCCCTTATTTTTTAGTAGGTGATATAGATTTAATGTTTCACCCGAATTTTTTAAAAATTGCAACCGAAAATACTTCAGAAAATGTCTTGTACTTTAAATATGGTTTTTTGTCTGCGGATGAATCTTTAGAAGTTAAAAATTTTAAAGACTATAAGATTGATTTTGAAGGGAATGAAGGCGTAACAGGTACAACTTTATTTCAGACTAAAATATTAAAAAAAGTTAATGGGTATGACGAGTTTTATCATGGCTGGGGAGCAGAGGATACAGATATCCACATGCGACTAAAATCGCTAGGTGTTGAGGTGAATTTTTACGACGAAAATATATTAGTTAAGCATCAATGGCATCCTAAAGCTTATAGAAGTAAAAGGAGTACTAGTCCTTTTCATTCCAATTTAGAGCGTGTAAATCATAATTACATGCAAATGACTATAAATAGTAAAATTACAGTAGCGAATTCTAATTTGGATTGGGGGATAATTCCAAATGAATCATATTATAATAAGCTTGAAGAAGAACCAGATTTTGAAATTAGTATTTTGCCTATTGATGTTGAATTTTCAGCATTATTATCACAATTTAAAAATTTTAATAATAAAGTAGTTAAAGTACATATTAATAAAGCAAACTCAAAAGACAAAGCTTATCAAGGGTTAAAGAAAAGACTCAAAAAGAAATATTTTAATTATTTAGATCTTGAAATTATAAATAGCCTTTTGTTAGAAGAAATAATTAAAAATTATAGAAACGAAGCGTATACTTATAACTATAATAGGGAAGCGGGTAATATAAATTTAACAATCTATTTTAGCTAATGAAGATATTATTAGTATCCATGTCCTCACTGCATTTTTTTAGATGGTCAGAACAATTAGAAAATTCTGGACATGAAGTATATTGGTTTGATATCTTAGATGGTAATCCTACTGAAAGACTACCTTGGGTAAAAAAAATTAATGGTTGGAGGCTTAAATATCCAAATTTAAAAGGACGCTATTTTATTAAACAAAAAATGCCATTTATATATAAGTTTTTAAAACCTGTAATAGAAAATAATGTAGAGAAAGCGTTTGAAAAAACAATTATAGATTTAAAACCAGATTTGGTTCATAGTTTTGTGTTATATATTTCTTGCACACCAATTTTACAAGTTATGTTAAAGCATAAAAATATACTCTGGGTGTATTCATCTTGGGGAAGTGATTTATTTTATTTTCAAAATGAAACCAAGTTTTTAAATGATATAAAAAGGGTGTTACCCAGAGTTGATTATTTGTTTACAGATTGCCATCGAGATATAGATATAGCAAAAAAGTATGGTTTTGAAGGATGTGTTTTAGGTGTTTTTCCTGGAGGTGGAGGCTTCGATTTTAAGGATACTGATAAATTTATTAAACCTGTTTTAGAGCGCCATATTATTCTAATAAAAGGTTATCAAGGCAGATCTGGTAGAGCTATTCAAGTTATAAAAGCACTAGAATTAATATCCGAACAAATAAATAACTATTCAATAGTTGTTTTTGGTGCTAATCCAGAAGTTGAAAATTATATTGCTAAACAGAGCTTAAGTGGTGTGTTATCAATAAAAACGTTAACAAGTAAAGACTTTTTACCACATATGGACATTTTAAAACTTATGGGTGAAGCCTTAATTTATATTGGTAATAGTAATTCTGATGGCATGCCAAATACACTTTTAGAAGCCATGATACAAGGTGCCTTTCCTATTCAATCAAATCCTGGAGACGCAACATCTGAGGTTATTGAGCATGGTGTAAATGGATTGCTAATTGAAGATTGTGAAAACTCAAATAAGATTGCTCAATTAATTAAAAGCGCTATTAATAACCCAAATTTAATAAATAGTGCTTTTGTAATTAATCAAGAAAAGATTAAGCCCAATTATAATAGAGATTTTATTGCAAATAGGGTTATTTCAAAATACGAATCAATATGTTAACTGAAAATTTAAATTCACTTTTTGAAAAACAAACTGTATTTTAGCGCAACCAGAGAAATTATTCTTAAATGAAACAAATAGGATTTATTCCATTACGAAAAGGATCAAAAGGGATTCCGAATAAAAATAAGCGAAAAATGGTTGGGAGACCATTATTTACTTGGGTTTTAGGGGAAGCTGTTTTTTCAAACCTTGATGAAGTAGTTGTTTATACAGATGATGAAAGTATCATTGAGTTTATTACCAAAGAGTATCACTGGACAAATAAAATTAAAGCCATATTACGAAGTGAAGAAAGTGCAAGTGACACAGCTTCAACAGAATTTGCAATATTAGAATTCTGCGAGTCTATAAATTACAATTTTGATGTATTTTGTTTATTACAAGCCACTTCTCCTTTCACAAGGAAAGAAGATATAAATGCTTGCTTAGAAAAACTAAATGGTGATTATAATTCTGCTTTAACCGTTGTAAACACACATCGATTCTTATGGGATAATGATGGAAATGCTTTAAATTATAACCCACAAGAAAGACCACGCAGACAGGGTTTTGACGGTTTACTAATTGAAAATGGAGCAGTTTATACCACAACAAAAGAAAGTTTAAAAAATACTAAAAATAGATTAGGAAGTAATATTGCTGTTGTACAAATGCCTGAAGAATCTTTACACGAAATAGATTCTGAAACAGATTGGACTGCCATTGAAAGCTTATTAATTGAAAGGCAGAAACGAGAAAAAGAATCAAAAAAAATAACACATGTTGTTTTAGATGTTGATGGCGTTTTTACTGATGGAACCATTACTTACACGAAAGATGGTGAACATACCAAAAGTTTTGATATGCGCGATGGAATGGGACTTGAAATTTTAAGACAGTTTGATGTTGAAGTTATAATTATGACTTCGGAAAACTCTCAATTGGTAGCAAAACGCATGGAAAAATTGAACATAGAACACGTATTTCTTGGTGTAAAAGATAAATATACCATGCTGAAAAATATTGTAGCTAAAGCGGATATCTCTTTAAGCAATGTTGCTTATGTTGGCGATGATGTAAATGACCTAACAAATATATGTAGTGTAGGTTGGTCTTTAGCGCCTAATAATGCTACAGATATAGTAAAAACTAATGCAGATATAGTACTCTCTAAAAACTCTGGAGCCGGTTCTATACGAGAAGCATGTCAGTTTGTTATGAATTATAATAAAAGATTTTAATAAGCATTTAAGTTTAATGAACACGTATAAAAAACCTTATATCATAGCAGAAATTGGCTGTAACCATAAAGGCGATATGAAAATTGCTAAAGAACTTATAAAAGTTGCAAAAATATTCTGTAATGTTGATGCCGTAAAATTTCAAAAACGAAATAATAAGGAGTTGCTAACAGAAGTACAATACAATCAACCACACCCAAATCCTATAAATTCTTATGGCGAAACTTATGGCGCTCACAGAGAGTATTTGGAGTTTAATGTTAATCAGCATCAAGAGTTGAAATCCTATTGTGAAGAAATTGGTATTACGTATTCAACCTCAGTATGGGATTTAACATCGGCTAAGGAAATTACGTCGCTTAATCCATATTTTATAAAGATTCCATCTGCATGTAATAATAATGTTGAGATGTTGGAGTGGCTATGTGATAATTATAAAGGTGAATTACATATTTCAACAGGAATGACTACTAAATCTGAAATTGAAGATTTAGTCAGCCTTTTCAAAAGAAAAAATAGAAATAAAGATTTAGTACTTTACAATTGCACATCAGGTTATCCTGTTCCGTTTAAAGATGTTTGCCTTTTAGATATCAATAAACTTAACGAAGCATATAGCAACGATGTAAAACACATAGGTTTTTCTGGTCATCACTTAGGTATTGCTGTTGATGTTGCTGCTTTCACCTTAGGCGCAAATATTATAGAAAGACATTATACTATTGACAGAACCTGGAAGGGAACGGATCATGCAGCTTCTTTAGAGCCCATGGGTTTGCGTAAATTGTCTAGAGATGTTAATGCCGTTTATAAGGCGTTACAGTTTAAAAGTCAAGATATTTTGCCCATTGAACAGGTACAGCGCAATAAATTAAAAAATCAAAAAGTATAATATGTTTTCATCAAATAAAATTAGGTTGTTTTGGTGGAATGAGATTAAACTACAAAAAAAGCCTAAAGAGAATTATGGAGACCTTCTTAGTAAATATCTTGTAGAGAAAATATCCAATAAAAAAGTTATTTGGTGTAAACCGGCTAATTTTCATTTTCAAGATTTTTTTAGTCCAATTTATGTTACGGTGGGTAGTGTTTTAACGCATGTAAACAAAAAGTGTATAGTTTGGGGAAGCGGTATTATTTCCAAAGAATTTGAAATAAAAAAAGCTACTTTTTTAGCGGTTAGAGGACCACAAACAAGAAAACATTTAATAAATCAAGGATATCAAGTACCAGAAATATATGGAGACCCAGCGCTTTTATTACCTAAATATTACAACCCTAAAATAGAGAAAGAATATGCTTTTGGTATTATTCCGCATTATAGAGATTTCAACAAAGTAAAAGATTTTTATAAAGATGAAGATTCAATTTTGTTAATTGACTTAATGACTAATGATGTTGAGAAAACTACGGATGCTTTTTTAAAATGTAAAAAAATAGTATCATCATCGTTACATGGTGTTATTGTGGCACATGCTTATGGTATTCCTGCAGTATGGCAAAAATTTTCTGGTGATGTTTTTGGAGATGATATAAAATACCAAGACTATTTTGAGTCGGTGAGTATTCCAAATTATAAATCCGACATTGTGAATGTGAAAATGAATATTGAAAATTTAGAAGGTCTTTTTAATAAAGTAGAGTCGCTTCCGGAGAAAAATATATTGAACGATTTATGTTCAAAATTAATGATTGCTTGTCCGTTTAAGACGTAAATTACTAATAGAAAATCATCAATAGAGTATGGGGAATGTTTTAAAAATGAAGTTGTATACTTTAAAGGTGAAAGCTAAAAAAAAAGCTATAAAATACCTTTTGTCTGATGGCTTTTACTTTAGACAAAAAGGCTATTGTCCTTGTTGTGATAAATACGTTCATTTTGAATCAAAAAGTGCTTGGTTAAGAGACTATTTTTTTTGTGAAAATTGTCGTTCAATCCCAAGAGAGAGAGCTTTAATGGTTGTAATTGAGAAATATTATCCTAATTGGAAAAATTTAGATATACACGAGTCTTCTCCAGGAAATAGAGGAGCGAGTTTAAAACTAAAGAATAATGTATCCAAGTATGTAGCGTCTCAGTATTTTCCTAATAAACCATTAGGGTCTGTAGTGGGAAATTGGTTAAATCAAGATTTAGAAAAACAAACTTTTCAAGATAAATCTTTTGATTTAGTAATTACACAAGATGTGATGGAACATGTCTATAACCCTGAAAAGGCGTTTTCTGAAATTACCCGAACTCTAAAAAAAGGAGGCGCTCATATTTTTACAGTACCACTTGTAAACAAACATAAGAAAACCCAAATTTGGGCAACTAAAGGGGGTAAAGGTGAGCCTGTTTTTAAAAATAAACCAGAATGGCATGGAAATATTGTAGACCCAAATGGCTCTCCAGTTACCATGCATTGGGGATTTGATATCGTTGATTTTATTGAAGAAACTAGCGGACTTAAAACAGTTATCGAGCATATTGATAATTTAGATTATGGTATTAGAGCTGAATTAATTGAGGTTTTAATTAGTGAAAAGTAATTATGAAGAAAAAAGTATTCGTTTTTTTTCCTGATGGTGTTGGTTTAAGAAATTTTGCCTTTACTGATTTTAAAAGTATTGGTGAGAACATGGGTTTTGATATTACCTATTGGAACAATACTATTTTTTCACTAAAGGATAATTTAGGTTTTAGTGAAGTAAAGATTGAAGATCATTCAGCACATCAATTATTGCCAATATATTCTAGAGCTAGAAAACGGGCAGAATTAAATGTATCAAAAGATAAATTTAACGATAGTGTATATCCTACTTATAAATTTCCATTCAACTATAAAGGTTTAAAAAACATATTTAAAAGTTTATATACCAAATGGTTGATAGGTTTATATTCAACAGAAAAAGGCGTTGTTAAATTAAGACAGAAAATTAACGAGCTAGAACGTTCAACATCGAAATATAAATATTGTAAAGCACAATTAGAAGCGCATAAACCACATCTGGTGTTTTGTACAACACAACGCGCTACACAATCTATAAGTGCTTTATTGGCGGCTAAGGATTTAGGAATTCCTACAGTTGCTTTTGTGTATTCTTGGGATAACGTCCCTAAAGCGATGCAAGTTGTAGAAACCGATTATTATTTTGTGTGGAGCGATTTAATGAAGCAACAAGTGTTACAATATTATCCATTTGTTAAAGAAAAACAGGTATTTGTAACCGGTACACCGCAGTTTGAACCTCACTATGATACATCTTTAGAACAAACCAGAGAGGCCTTTTTTGCAGCACACAATTTAGATTTAACCAAGAAATATATTTGTTATTCTGGTGATGATGAAACAACCTCGCCTTTAGATCAATATTACTTGGAAGATTTAGCAAATGCTGTTAAACGTTTAAATGAAAAGGGAGAAAATTTAGGCATAATTTACAGGAAATGCCCTGTAGATTTTACTTCAAGATACCAAACTGTTTTAGAGGCTAATAAAGATGTTATTGAAGTTTTAGACCCCATTTGGAAACAAGTTGGGAGTCAATGGAATCAGATATTGCCAACTCCAGAAGATTTTAAAATGCTTTATAATGTTTGTAAACATAGCGAGTTTGTAACTAATGTATGCTCATCAACTGTTTTCGATTTTGTAGCTCATAATAAGTCATGTATTTATTATAATTATGAGCAACCTCAATTAAAAAAAGGAATTAGAGATATTGGGCAGAATTATAAATATGTGCATTTTAGATCCATGCCAAGTAAAGAAGCGGCGATTTTTTGTACAGATAAAAAAGATTTGGAAAGTACTGTAGATAACATTTTAAAAGGGAAAGTGTCTAATGTATCTGAAGGGTTAAAATGGTATGAAGTTATTGTTGGTAAAACGCCTACTCAAGCTTCAGAAAATATATGGAAAACAGTAAATCAAATTTTAAATTAATTGAGTAAATGATAGTTTCAATCTTACAATCCAATTACATACCATGGAAAGGATATTTTGATATAATTGCAAGATCTGATGTTTTTATTATTTATGACGAGGTTCAATACACAAGAAGAGATTGGAGAAACAGAAACCTAATAAAAACAGATAAGGGTTTAAAATGGCTAACCATTCCAGTCATTCAAGACGAATATCACCAAAAAATTTACGAAACAAATATTTTGGAATCAAATTGGGTTAAAAAACATACAAGCACACTTCAAGGGTTCTATGCAAAAGCACCTTATTTTAAAGAATATAAAGATGTGATTTTTAAAGCTTACAGTAATTCAACTAATTGCTTAAGTGAAGTTAATAAATCGTTTATAGAAACTATTTGCAATATTTTAGAGATTAATACTAAAATAATTGATTCGAGAACCTTAAATTTAAAAGGAGATAAACAGGAACGTTTAATTCACGCATGCCAAATTTTAGAAGCTGAAACCTACCTAAGTGGTCCAGCTGCAAAAAGTTATATTGAAGAAGATGTTTTTAATAGGAACAACATTAAAATTGAATGGATGGACTATTCAAACTATAAAGAATATAATCAATTATTTCCTCCTTTCGAACATGGAGTTAGTATATTAGATTTGATATTTAACGAAGGTCCAAATGCGAGACGTTTTTTAAAGTACTAATGTTTAATTAAAAAAAGATGATATTATCTGTTGTA
>RCNE010001010.1_pt1 | contig 15331 bp, 13 predicted proteins | sample 2041361 | NCBI WGS metagenome assembly RCNE01 (sample SAMN09708229, study PRJNA481090) | Marine sediment metagenome, whole genome shotgun sequencing project.
GCGAGGACATTACCCATCAAATTGCAAACTTATTAGCGTATGGCACTATTTTTAGAGCGTATTTCTATTCCTAATTTATTATTGCGGGTTGCCCCTAAATCAGCAGACAAAGCAGCTTATGAAAATTTATTGATTAAAAGCATAGAAAACGAATTTGAACATAACCTTTCACAACAAATCTATTTAACAGATGAATTGTGGAATGTTATAAAAGCTGCCAAGAGCGCTACAATTCAAATGATTCGCAAAGCAAGTATGAGTGAAACCGATTCCGCTGATAAACTTCGTGAAGATGTTTTAACAAAAACTATGGACAAGCAAAATCCATCTATGACCGCATTAGCTTTTGTTAAAAAGGAAATTTCTGAACTCTGGTAAAATAAAAGTACGAGGTACGAAATTCTAAGTACAGGGTTTTAAATTTCAACTAGTAACTATAGACCGATTACTTAACACTACTCATTCTCATTGGGCTGAATAGGGTTTGTTTCTTCGTTTTTATTTTTAGCGTACAAATACCCGCGTTTCCACCATCGGGTCATTTTTTCTTTGTTAAAAATTAAGGAGTTTGTGGTTAACACCGTTGGGGTATAATACAAGTTGATAATGGCATTTTTTTGATTCGCCACTAGTTTTCCGATTCGGATATTGTGATTTTCTATGCGGTCAAGAATAAAACTTAACATGGTTGTTATTAGTTCAAATGGGTTTCTTGAAGGCATACGATTCATATAGTTTATCTCCGTATGCAACACCACCACATCAACATTGTTAGCCCCGCGCTTTATCGCTTCCTCGATTGGAACTATGCTACCTAACCCGCCATCTGCATATTCAGATCCGTTTTTTCGAACCAAGCTCATGAAGGGTGTATAATTGGCTGAAATCCAAATCCAGTCACAAAATTCATCGTAGGTATAATCATTGATTGATTTATATTCCACCTGATTTAAAGAAAGGTTCGAAACGGTTACCACCACTTCATTCGGTCCTTCTCTAAGTTCTTCATATTCAGCAATAGTTAAACTTTCACGTATTAACTTTCTAAGGTTTTCACTCTCACCAAAGGTTTTTTTGCCCTGAAGAAAATTTTTAAGCACGTTCCAATGATTGATTGAAATCTCATCAATACCGTACTTCTTTTTAACGATAAAGGGACAATTATTAAAAATAGTTTTTTGATCTACATTCGAGTAGATCTCTTTTATTTTATCTAATTTACCTAAAGCCAAATGACAAATAAGTAGACTTCCGGTAGATGTACCGACGAACAAATCGTATTTATTACCTGATTCTTGAATAAGAAATTGCGCAACACCACCAGCAAAGGCCCCTTTACTTCCACCACCCGATATGACCAACGCTCTCATTACTTGTTTAATTTCGTATTCATATAACGCAATTCTTCTCCTTTTAGTTCTTTAGCTATTTCCTGCAAACGTACCTCATAATCTGCATCTTTCAATAGCTCATCCACTAAATTACGTGCAAATTTCTTGAATTGCCAACTGTGATGGTTGGTTGCATCAACCAAGTTTCTTAAACTCTCACTATCAAGACCCAAGGCCTGATTCAAATATTGAAAAGCTCCCATACGTATCTCCCAACCGAACTCTTTGGACGTATAACTATTTAACTCCTTAAAATAGGCTTGCGCATTTCTTCCATCGTAATCGTTCGTCAAAATGGCTAAGGTTAACCAGAGCAGGCGAACATTCTTATTTGGAAGGCCAATAACATCTTTAGTTTTTTCCAAATACTTTACTTTTTCTTCGGGATAGGATGTCCATAACTTAAAAAGTGCATTTTCAATAGTAATGTAGCTTTCGTCTTCTAACAAAGTCTCATATTTGCCTTTGAGTGTTGCCGGAATACTGTCCATTCTTCGGGCTATCAATTGCCGGATGGGAATGGTATCTGAATCGAAAGCCTTTATCCATAGGTTTTCGTTTAATATCCGGTGATAGTTATCCACAATATATTTTTTGAGATGAACCGAATTCGTTTTATCCCAGTTTGCTTCGTAGTCAATGTTATCACGTTGTGTTTTTTGCAATTCTTCCTCCATCGCAAACAGTATATCCAAAGATTTAGCATCTTGCCGTAATTGCTTTTTTGTTATGTTCAAGGGAATATCTGTACTTTCTAACCAGTCATTTCGAAAACCGGATAAGTCCTTTCCGCTTGCCGTTTCCATTTCCTTCAGAAAATCATGAATCGTTACGTTCTTGAATTGATGCTTTTTCAAATAGTTCTTAATTCCCTTTTTAAAAGCGGCATCACCAATTTGATTTCGGAGCATATATAATGCCCAAGCACCCTTTTCATAAAATATCAAACTACTTGCTTTAGGGTCCGTCAAAGCTTGCCCTTTTCCTATTTCAACTCCGCTTTGAAGTTGCATTAAAGCACTATACAATATCCAATAATAATGGTCATCGCCAAAGATTTCCTTTTCAGTCAAATGGGCGTAATAGGTTGCAAAACCTTCATGTAACCAATGGTGATTACCATCTTTTTCGGTGACTAGATTCCCAAACCATTGGTGTGCTAGTTCGTGGGCATTAACATTGACATAGTTTTTATCTATAAATGCCGTGGAATCGATTACGTAGCCATCTGAAAAAATGGTGGCAGTGGTGTTTTCCATCCCGGAGTACAAAAAGTCCTTTACAGGAATCTGTTTGTAGTTTTGCCATGGATAAGGCACTCCAATTTCACTTTCTAAAAAATCAAAAATTTCCTTAGTATAGCGGTATGTAGGTTCAACTTTAAGGCTGTCTTGCGGATAGTAGTAGTTTTCTATGGGAATTCCGCTTTTTGAAGTTAATTCTTGTTTTTTGTATTTTCCAATAGCAAAGCCTAAAAGGTAGCTGCTCATGGCTTTCTCCATATTGAAAGACCTTACTGGATTTTCATAAGGCGCTTTTGAAATTTCTGCCATAATACCATTTGCAATAACTTTGTAGTTTTTAGATGTTTGAATATTTAAATCAAACTCGACTTTCTCTTCCATATCATCAAAACTAGGCAGCCAATGACTGGTATATTTCCCTTGACCTTGCGTCCAAACTTGTTCATTTCCTTGAATATCGTCATCCCATCCCAAAAAGTAAACTGTTTGTTTGGGAGTGCAGGAATATTCTAATCTGATTTTATAATTTCTTCCCTTCTTAAAACTATTTCTAATGGAAATAATCTTACCGTTATTTCCATATTTTATCTTTTTTTTATTCAAACTTACTTTTAAAAAATTCATATTCTTCGCATCCAAAAAAACGGAATCAACGTCAGCAAGAATCATAAAATCGTATACAACAATTCCTTCAATTTTCTTTTCTATTGGCAATGGCTGAATAACAACCATAGATTTAATAAAATCGACCTTATCCTGATGCTGAGCAGTACCAGAAATAGTGATTAGAAGAAAAAATAGAAGTAAATATCTAGTCATAATGAATTAGGACTTCAAAGTCTAGACCAAATTTAACACTTTCAATTGCACTTGATAGATTGAACCCCTAATTTAGTAGCATGAATACCAACTTTCTTCAAACTCCCATTACCTATTTGAAAGGTGTAGGTCCGAATCGGGCCGAAACCTTGCAAGGCGAACTGGGTATTCATACCTATCAAGATTTGCTGAACCTCTTTCCTAATCGGTATTTAGACAAAACCCAGTACTACAAAGTAGGACAATTACAACGAAGTAATGCCGATGTGCAGATTTTAGGAAAAATCATAAATATCAAAACCGTTGAGCAAAAAAAGGGAAAACGTTTGGTTGCTACATTTATTGATGAGACTGGTAAAATGGAACTCGTTTGGTTCAGAGGTCAAAAATGGATTCGTGAAAACATAAAACTTAACACGCCCTATGTGATTTTCGGAAAATGTAATTGGTATAATGGCGCATTCTCAATGCCACATCCAGAAATGGAGCTGCTGGAAGATCATAAAAAAGGACTCAAAGTCTCGATGCAACCTATTTACCCTTCCACAGAAAAATTAAGTAGTCGCGGTATTACCAATCGTGTCATTAGTAAGCTAATACAGCAAATTTTCATGGAAACTAAGGGGGATTTCATTGAAACACTCTCTGATAACTTGCTTCATGAATTAAAACTACTCCCCAAAAGTGATTCACTACTGAATATTCATTTTCCAAAAAATCAAGAGTTATTGGCAAAGGCTCAATTTCGTTTAAAGTTTGAGGAATTGTTTTATATACAAATGCAGCTGCTCATCAAAAACATGCTACATAAACAAAAAATCAAAGGCTTCAACTTTGACCAGGTCGGCGAATTATTCAAGGAATTTTATGAAGATCATCTTCCTTTTGAATTAACAGGAGCACAAAAAAGGGTCATCAAAGAAATTCGCCATGATTTGGGTAGTAATGCTCAAATGAACCGTCTTTTGCAAGGTGATGTAGGTTCCGGAAAAACCATTGTCGCTGTCATGACCATGCTTCTAGCCATTGATAATGGTTATCAGGCTTGTTTAATGGCACCGACAGAAATTCTAGCGAATCAGCATTATGCAGGCATAAAAGAGTTACTAGATAAAGTGGGCATTAGCTGTGCAATATTAACGGGTTCCGTGAAGAAATCAGCACGAAAGCCCATACACGAGCAATTAGAAAGTGGTGAATTACAAATTCTTATAGGCACCCATGCGCTATTGGAAGATAAGGTGAAATATAAAAATTTAGGACTTGCCATTATTGATGAACAACACCGGTTTGGAGTAGCACAACGCTCTAAATTATGGCATAAAAATGAATTTCCACCTCATATTTTGGTAATGACCGCAACACCCATTCCAAGGACATTAGCAATGAGTTTGTATGGCGATTTAGATATTTCTGTTATTGATGAACTGCCTCCAGGACGAAAACCTATTAAAACAGTACACCGTTTTGATTCGAATCGTTTAAAAGTCTTCCAGTTTATTCGGGACGAAATTAAAAAAGGTAGACAAATCTACGTAGTATACCCCTTAATTCAAGAGTCAGAAGCTTTGGATTACAAAGATCTTATGGATGGATACGAAAGTATTGCGCGCGACTTTCCCCTACCCGATTTTCAGATATCCATCCTTCACGGAAAAATGAAGCCTGCTGACAAGGATTATGAAATGGAGCGTTTTGTGAAAGGTGAAACGCAAATTATGGTAGCTACAACGGTTATTGAAGTTGGCGTGAACGTCCAGAATGCCTCGGTAATGATTATTGAAAGTGCAGAACGTTTTGGCTTATCGCAATTACATCAATTACGAGGTCGAGTTGGTCGAGGAGCTGACCAAAGTTTCTGTATTCTCATGACCAGTCATAAGTTATCCGCGGAAGCAAAAACTAGATTGGAAACCATGGTAAGCACCAATGATGGTTTTGAAATTGCTGAAGTTGATTTACGCCTACGTGGCCCTGGTGATATTATGGGGACTCAACAAAGTGGAGTTTTAAATCTAAAAATAGCAGACATTGTTAAAGACAATGATATTTTAAAAAATGCCCGGCACCACGCTATTCAACTACTCAAGCATGACCCATCATTAGAAAAGCCAGAAAATTTGGTCATTCGCCATGCGTATGCGCAATTGGTTAAGTACAAGAATATTTGGAATTATATAAGTTAATAATCATATCCGTTTTCAGCCCTTATGCGTTCCTATCTCCTTAAACGTTCGATAATGGGTGGTGCCGTATAATAAACACCTACTAGCATAACCAAAAGCAAAATGATATCCCTTGACCAAGTGAAACCTCCTTCGACATAAGCTCCATTGGGGTCTTTATCACTATAATAAACAGCCATGGTATTGCCAACTTCATATTCTTTTTCAAATTCATAAACCCTTGACCGCACTTTTACTATATTCCCTTTTTGTGTGTTAAATTTAACAATAGGTGCATGTTCTGGTTTTCTATTCCATATAAATTTTGCACTACTCGTCCTAGTCTTATAGCCAAGAATTGTGCCCTCGGTTACATTGGAATTATATCTTAAGTTTATCGCGGACCACAATAGAATCAATAAGTAACTAATTGCAAAAAGATAGACTGGTAATAAAAATAAATTCAATAAAAACGGATGTCTAGTTTGTTTCAGCATATCAGTTGAAAATGTGGTTTATTTATGAAAAATCAGACCAATTACTAATGTTCAAGAGCTATTTTAAAACGAATCACCATTCGTTTTGTTGTTCAGAATATATATCAATTAAATCATCAAGTGTTTCTTAGTTATTTATGTTCATTAGCTATAATGATTAATATTTAGCGAAGTTGGACATCGTAATTTTGAGCTAGAATAATTTCTTAAGAATCCCTTCTTTCCTTAGATTTGTTAGCTTAGAATTGAAAGATTATGAGTGCAAAAAAGACGCTATTTGACAAAGTGTGGGATTCACACGTTGTTCACCAAATTGAAAACGGTCCTGATGTGTTGTTCATCGACCGTCACATGGTTCACGAGGTAACCAGTCCTGTTGCTTTTTTAGGTTTAAAAAGCAGAGGTATTCGTGTTATGCATCCTGAAAAAACCTTTGCAACAGCAGATCATAATACCCCAACTATCAACCAACACCTTCCAGTTGCTGATCCGCTTTCAGCAAATCAGTTAAAAATGTTGGAAGAGAATGCTAATGAATATGGTATTTCATATTGGGGCTTAGGTCATGAGAAAAACGGAATCGTACATGTTGTAGGTCCCGAATACGGAATTACACAACCCGGTGCCACTATTGTTTGTGGCGATTCACATACGTCTACACATGGTGCTTTCGGAGCGATTGCTTTTGGCATTGGAACTTCAGAAGTTGAAATGGTTTTGGCGACACAATGCATTATGCAACCGAAACCAAAAAGCATGCGCATTAACGTTACAGGTGAATTACAATATGGAGTTACTTCTAAGGATGTTGCCCTGTTCATTATATCGCAATTGACTACTTCTGGCGCTACAGGATACTTCGTAGAATATGCTGGAGATGTTTTCAAGAATATGACGATGGAAGGTCGAATGACCGTCTGTAATTTGAGCATTGAAATGGGTGCTCGTGGTGGCATGATTGCTCCTGATGAGAAAACATTCCACTATGTAAAAGGTCGCGAGTTCTCTCCAAAGGGAGAAGCTTGGGATAAAGCAATGAATTACTGGCAAACGCTTCACACTGATCCAGATGCGATTTTTGATAAAGAATTGACTTTTGATGGTTCTTTAATAGAGCCGATGATTACTTATGGAACAAACCCCGGAATGGGAATGGGAATTTCGAAAGATATCCCCACTTCCGATATGGTTCAAGGTGGTGCATCTACATATAAAAAGTCCTTACAATACATGAAATTCGATGAAGGGGATTCTATGATAGGAAAACCTATTGATTTTGTTTTCTTGGGAAGTTGTACCAATGGGCGAATCGAAGATTTCAGAGCTTTTGCATCCATCGTAAAAGGGAAAAAGAAAGCAGACAATGTTACGGCCTGGTTAGTACCCGGAAGCCATAAAGTAGAGGACGCCATTAAAGAAGAAGGCATTTTAGATATATTGAACGAAGCAGGTTTCGAACTACGCGAACCAGGTTGTTCAGCATGTTTGGCAATGAATGACGATAAAGTCCCTCCAGGGAAATTAGCGGTAAGTACTTCTAATAGAAACTTTGAAGGAAGACAAGGCCCCGGTTCAAGAACTTTATTGGCGAGTCCGCTAGTTGCTGCTGCAGCTGCGGTTACCGGTAAAGTTACAGATCCCAGGGAGCTGATGGAAAAAGAACTGGCTTAAAGAAAATCGTCTATGCGAGTTGAAACCTGGCACAAAGATTATAAAGATTCCCGCCTTCGCGAGAAAGAATACTAAAAGAATTAAGTAATGGCATACGATAAATTCACAACACTAAAAACAACAGCGGTTCCTCTTCCGATAGAGAATGTAGATACCGACCAAATAATCCCTGCTCGTTTCTTAAAAGCTACTGAGCGTGTAGGCTTTGGCGATAATCTTTTCAGAGATTGGCGCTACAATCAAGACAATTCCCCTAAAGAAGATTTTGTATTGAACAATTCAAAATACAGCGGTAAGATTCTTGTTGGCGGAGCAAACTTTGGTTCTGGCTCTTCACGTGAGCATGCCGCATGGGCGGTTTACGATCACGGATTCCGATGTGTGATCTCTAGTTTTTTTGCAGATATTTTCCGCGGTAACTGTTTGAATATTGGAGTTTTACCTGTTCAAGTAAGCGCGGAGTTCTTACAAAAAATATTTGCGGAGATTGAAAAAAATCCGAATACGGAATTCGAAGTAAATCTTTCAGAACAAAAAGTAACAATTTTAGCAACAGGCGAAAGTGAACCTTTTGATATCAATGATTATAAGAAGGAAAATATGACCAATGGCTTTGATGATATCGACTATTTGTTGAACATCAAAGGTGATATTGAAGAGTTCGCGAAAAGTACGCCTTTATAATTGTATCAAAAGTCCCCAAATCAAGTTAATTATATTACTTGATCATTAGAAGAATGAAAAAAAGAACCATTGAAATTATGGATACCACCCTCAGGGATGGTGAACAAACCTCAGGCGTATCCTTTTCCGCGTCTGAAAAACTAACTTTAGCAAAGCTTTTACTCGATGAGTTAAAAGTAGATCGTATAGAGGTTGCATCTGCTCGTGTATCTGAAGGTGAGTTAGATGCTGTAAAACAAATTACTTCCTGGGCCAAAGAACAAAAATATCTTGACCGTATTGAAGTGTTGACTTTTGTAGATGGCGGAGTTTCTTTGGAATGGATGAAAAAAGCCGGGGCGAAAGTCCAAAATTTATTGACCAAGGGCTCTTTAAATCATTTAACACATCAGCTAAAAAAAACACCACAACAGCATTTCAATGCTATCAAAAAAGTAGTAGAACAAGCCAAGAAGCAACAAATTGCAACTAATGTGTATTTGGAAGATTGGAGTAACGGCATGCGAAACTCCAAAAAATATGTATTTGAATTTTTAGATTTTCTTGCCACTCAGCCTATAAAGCGCGTTTTACTTCCTGATACTTTAGGAGTGATTACCTATAAGGAGACCTATGATTATATTTCTGAAATCGTAGAACGTTATCCGAAAATACATTTTGATTTTCACGGTCATAACGATTATGATTTGGGAGTAGCCAATGTTATGGAAGCTGTCAAAGCAGGTTGCCATGGATTACACCTTACCGTAAATGGAATGGGCGAACGTGCTGGTAACGCTCCTATGGCAAGCGCAATTGCGGTTATTAATGATTTTTTACCAGAAGTAAAGATTAACGTCAACGAAAAAGCGCTCTTTAAAGTAAGTAAACTAGTTTCTGCTTTTACTGGAGTCGGCATACCTTCAAATAAGCCTATTGTAGGCGATAGTGTTTTTACACAAACTGCTGGCATTCATGCAGATGGAGATAATAAAAACAATCTTTACTTTAGCGATTTAATGCCTGAGCGTTTCGGTAGAAAACGTAAATATGCCTTAGGCAAAATGTCTGGAAAGGCGAATATCCAAAAGAATTTACAAGAGTTAGGACTGACTTTAAACGATGAGGAGTTAAAAAAGGTAACTGCTCGAATTATCGAATTAGGCGATAAAAAGGAACGTGTTACTAAAGATGATTTGCCCTATATCATTTCTGATGTATTGGATACGGATTATCAACAGAAAGTATTTGTAAAATCATACGTGCTAACACACGCCAAGGGATTACAGCCATCCACTACCCTTTCCGTTGAGATAAATGAGAAGATTTACGAAGAAAATGCATCAGGTGACGGACAATACGATGCCTTTATGAATGCCTTGCGCAAGATATATGTATCACGAAAAGTCGAATTACCAACATTGATTGATTATGCGGTTCGTATACCTCCAGGAAGTAATTCAGATGCACTTTGTGAAACCATTATCACCTGGGAACAAGAAGGAAAAGAATTCACCAGCCGCGGACTAGACTCTGACCAGACGGTGAGTGCGATAAAGGCTACCGAAAAAATGCTCAACATAATTTAAATAGATTGCTTCGTGCCTTGTACTGACGGACAAGAAGCAATAATAAACGAACAACTAAATAAAGAATGAAACTAAACATTGCCCTATTAGCCGGAGACGGTATCGGACCAGAAGTAATCGACCAAGCTGTAAAAGTTTGTGATGCGATATCTAAAAAATACAATCATGAAATCACTTGGCAACCTGCCTTAACAGGAGCTGCCGCGATTGATGCTGTCGGAGAACCTTATCCAGATACAACACACGAAGTTTGTGCAAATGCCGATGCTGTACTCTTTGGAGCAATTGGACATCCTAGATTTGATAACGACCCATCTGCAAAAGTACGTCCGGAGCAGGGTTTATTGAAAATGCGTCAGAAATTGGGATTGTTCGCTAATGTGCGTCCGACCTTTACTTTTCCTTCTTTGATTGATAAATCTCCTTTAAAACGTGAACGCATTGAAGGAACTGATTTAATTATCCTTAGAGAATTGACAGGAGGTGTCTATTTCGGAGAAAGAGGAAGATCAGAAGATCGTAATACCGCATATGACACCATGACCTATACACGCTCTGAAATTCAGCGATTGGCAAAAAAAGGTTTCGAAATGGCAATGAGCCGTTCAAAACGACTTTGCTGTGTAGACAAAGCTAATGTGTTAGAATCTTCAAGATTGTGGAGAGAAACCGTGCAAACGATGGAAAAAGACTATCCTGAAGTAGAGGTTACCTATGAATTTGTTGATGCTGTTGCTATGCGTTTAGTACAATGGCCAAGTACTTACGATGTCATGATAACAGCAAATTTATTTGGCGATATTTTGACGGATGAAGCTTCTGTAATTGCAGGTTCTATGGGGTTAATGCCATCTGCCTCCGTAGGAAGCAAAGTTTCATTATACGAACCAATTCACGGATCATATCCGCAAGCTGCTGGAAAAGATATCGCCAACCCGTTAGCGACGGTGCTCTCTGCAGCCATGTTATTTGACGACATGAACTTAAAAGATGAAGCACAGGCGATTCGTGATGTAGTCAACAAATCTTTGGCCGAAGGCATCATCACCGAAGATTTGGCTGATGGTGGAAAAGCTTATAAAACCAGCGAGGTTGGTAATTGGCTGGCTGAGAATATCTAGACAAACTACTTATAAAAAAAAGCCCTTGATCCAAGTCAAGGGCTTTTTTTATGCTTAGTTCGGAAAAGTAACCGTATCCTCAATAACATTTTCATCGCCGAGCGTGACCGTTAAGCTTGTTGAGGCGGGCGCAGTTTGAGCAATTGTGATATTATATTGTTGATTGGCAGTAACATCATTATATGTTCTCTGTATAGTTACGGGCAATCCATTCGTGCCAGTAGCTGTTATTTCTAAATTTAAAGTTCCAGAAGACGGGTAAAAGAGTTCAAAACCAAAATCGCCATTGTATGTATTGAAGTAACCAGACCGAGCGTTATCTACTGATGTCCAAGTTAGGTTGGGACCTATTCCATAACCAACTTGAACGTATTCTACTCTTGCAGAAATATCAGGATAAGTAGTAATCAACTCATTTGAAAAATTTAAAGTAGCCCCCACATCAAATAATGCTAATTCTATATCCAATGAGGTATTCGATCCGGCAGTAATTGTCAGATACTCGATAACGGCACCATGAACAGGAGTGTCAAATCGTTGTGCCGAAAAAGCGTAATTAGAGATTAGTAGTGAATAACTACCTGGTAGTAGCGGAATCTCAGTAGGTATATCTCGATAATTACTATTAAACACTCTCATTCCACCTTCCTTATTTTCAATAATCTGCACCACCATCTCATCTAACACCTCTTCCAATTCAAATGGTTTTCCTGTTGTTATTTCAATGACGTCTTTAACAAATGCATTAATGGATACTGAACCTGATTCAACAGCCTCTTCAACAGGCGTGAGTGACATTGGTTCATTGAGAACCGTTTCTTCAAGATTATCTTTAGTACAACTTTGAAAGCATAGTCCAATGCTTAATAAAACGATTAATAAATTCATGTTTGTTTTCATAATTTCAAGTGTTTAGGTGTTAAACTTTATTCTATCAAAACTTCTTGGGGTTTTGTTTCCCATTATCAAAAAGGCTACAAGAGCCCTTTACACATTTTAATGTGAACATTAAAAAAAGGTTAACATCAAGCGAAGAAAATATTGACAGTCTATTGGTTCTAAAGGGGAAAAATTGGATGCAAATTCTAAAAAAGAGAAGTAGATAATTATAGTTAAGGTATCAATTGCTAAACTAATTTCAATTGAAAAAAATTACCAACACACGCACCAACTATACCACTATTAACAAAACTTGAAGATAAAAGCTACTGTTTTTTAAATTTTTTATTGAATATAGATAGCTGCCTGAAATACCACAACACTACGAATAAACCTATAATGATTAAACTCGATGCCGCATAATAATATTTTTGCTCGTTCTTTAAACTTGACTTTGCTAATTCAAGTTGCGAATGGTTTAATCTCAAGGAATCTAAATGCTGCTCGGCCTCTTGTCGTCGTAACATGCGATGATATGAATCTTCTGTAATAGAATCTAAATCAGCCGCAGGTGTTTGGGCGATACTCGATACTCCGGCGCAAAACCACAGTAGAACATAAAAAAAAGGTTTTTTTAAAAGACTTGTCCTCATGCTTTGGTGTATGCTTACGAAGCTATAAAATCATTAATATCCTTATATACAGTAATGAATTGATTTTTGTTATCTTTTTTTGCAAAATGATATCAATTTACGATAAGGCAATCCACATTTTCATGTTGCCAAAGCAAAGTTGCCGGACAATCATAAGTAATATTACCTGATAGCAATTGCTTTGTGACTTTCTCTTTGCCAACACCAGAAACAACTAGTATTATTTTTTTGGCGGCTAGGATATCTTGCATTCCTAAGGTTAGCCCTTTTGTTGGTTTTGCTAACGTACTACCAATCATACTGTGTTCTTGTGACTTGAAGGCTAAGTTGGCTACATGACAATGAGCTTGTAATTCGGCAGCGGGCTCATTAAAGCCTAAATGTCCATTCTTTCCTAAACCTAAGATACACAGATCAATAGAGCCTTCACGTTGAAGTAACCTTTGAATACGTTGACATTCTCTTTCAAGATCATCCGCCGCTGCATTAAAACCAAAATACCGGTCTTTTGAAATTTGTAAGGGTGTTAGTATTTGCTCTTGGATATAGGCATGACACGAACCTTTAGGAGTTATTAAACCAATCCATTCATCTAAAGGAATGATACGGATCTTTTGAAACAAAGCTGCTTGCCGTTGACCTTCTTTAGCTAAAAGTTGGTAGAGTATTTTTGGGGAACTTCCGGTGGCTGTACAAAGCAATAGCTCTGGGTTTCGTCGCAAGTCTTCCAGAGCAATATCTGCTGCCTTTTGGCTCATTGCTGATGCATTCGCAAAATAGCTGATGTTCATGAGGCCTCTTGTGTTTTTGCTGTTTCTACTAATTTTAGGGTCATCCATCCGCTTATTCCGCCTATAACTATCAATACCAATGCGATGGTATAACCGCCCAATACCAAATGCCCAACACTAAATAAAATACTGTTTAAAAAGATGACTCCAAAAAGAAAGCCTAGCCAGGAATCTCGCGAACTACTCGTATCTACAAAATCTGGTATTTGCTCGGCTATCGGTCCCCACCATCCTTTCGGTCGTACTTTTTTATAAAACGAAATTAGTTTATCATTGTCTACAGGCTTAGTGGCAAAAGTGACCATAAGACTTATTGCCGTACAAAGCAGCAAAATGACCGTTGCACGAATAAGGGCCACATCATCTTGGTACCATCCATTTACCTGTTCTAAGAGGGAATCACTAACCCATCCGAAGTTATGTATCCATTTAATCCATAAAAAACCATTAGCCAAAACCAAGGCCGAAATCATGCTGGTAATTTCTGACCAAGCATTAATACGCCACCAAAACCAACGTAACATCAAAATGATGGCGATACCTGAAACGATTTCGATGATATATATCCATGCTCCTGCAATACTATCCATCTGCCAAGCGGCGACAGCCGATAACAGCAGAAGTAACACAATGCTAATTCGAGAAATAAACAGATAGTGACTGTCATCGGCTTTCGTATTGACAAACCTTTTGTATATATCATTGACCATATACGAACCGCCCCAACACAAATGTGTATCAACCGTACTCATAAAAGCCGCCATGAAGGCCGCCACCAAAAGTCCTTTCAAACCCACGGGCAACACTGCATTAATCATCATGGGATAGGCTAATTCAGGGTCCGCTAATAAGTCTGGAGTAGCCTCAGAAATAGGCAAAATAACGATAGATCCTAATCCAACGACAATCCATGGCCAGGTCAGAATCACCACTCCCGCAACAGCGAACCAGAGGGATGCTTTGATGGCGTGTTTTTCATTCTTAGCAGAAAACAGACGTTGCACAATATAACCATCACCCTGTGCTTGCCCTAGCCATAACACGCCTATAAGGCAAACAAAGGATATCAATTCTGTAGCTCCTATATGTGATAAATCTGGAAACATATCTAATATGCCAGCAGGTGCATCCGCTCTCGCAGCAATTTGAGTTGCTAGTTCTGTTGGTCCACCAACTTGAACTAAAACCAAAACCGCTAGTATTATGGTACTAATGGTTCCAGCCGAAAAATGCAGCATGTCTAAAATCACTACGCCTTTGATTCCTGAAGTTAGGGTATGAACTAGTGCAATGGTTAAGGTAATACAAAGGGCAAACTCCGCGCTCCACCCTAACATAATATTCGAAAATTTGAGCATAGCGAGTATCACCCATCCTAAAGAAATACAGTTTTTGAAAATTCCGAAGAAAGCAGCCGTAAACCCGCGGAGCACCGATGCAGATGTACCACTATATCGTAGTTCAATCATTTCTGCATCGGTTAATATCTCAGCCCTACGCCAATATTTAGCATAAAAAAAGACCATCATCATAATGCCAGTACCTAAATACCACCAAAGCCAATTGCCATAGATACCTTTGCTTCGAACCAGAGCGGTCACCGCCAAGGGAGCATCGGTGGCAAACCATGTTGCGGCAATCGAAGTACCTAAAAGCCACCACGGCAAGTTGCGCCCCGCAACGAAAAAATCTGTGATATTCTTTGATTTATGCTTCGCAACAATAAAAGCAATGCCTATTGATAAAAGCATATAGGCTATAATTACGACCCAATCTAGGGGTTCAAGTACCATAAAGATATTTCTTGTTGTGGTGATTCAGCTGCATTTAATGTAGCGGAGGCAGTAC
>RCNE010001012.1_pt1 | contig 15295 bp, 15 predicted proteins | sample 2041361 | NCBI WGS metagenome assembly RCNE01 (sample SAMN09708229, study PRJNA481090) | Marine sediment metagenome, whole genome shotgun sequencing project.
CCTTCTGTGGCTGTAGTAAATATTGGGCTTGCATTCGTCGGGCCTTTGGTTTGGACCCTGGCATGGTTTGTCTTGCCAGTTATCTTTAATTGGATTCTAAAAAAACGAAATAAATAAATACTAATATAAAATTCTATTGATTATGAAAAAGTACATTTATCTTATTGGATTAGCTTTGGTAACAACTGCCTGCGGCAGTGGTGTCGCCGTGACATCGGATTACGATAAAACGGCTGACTTCTCCAAGTACAAAACATTTACATATTACGGATGGGCCGATAAGAGCGACCAGCTTCTGACCCAATTCGACAAGGATAGATTTGAATCGGCCTTTCAAAACGAATTTGGTATGCGGGGATGGACAGTAAATCAGACCGATGGAGAGGCTATCGTTTCCCTCTATCTTGTGGTTGACCAAAAAACGAGTTATGACTCCTACACCGATCACTACAATACCGGAATGTACGGTGGTATGTATAGCGGAGGTTATGGATACGCAGGAGGTGGTTATGGCATGGGCATGGGCATGGGAAGCAGCACCACAACCACCACCCAACGTGATTATGAGGTGGGGTCACTCATTGTAGATGTTTTTGATGCAGAAACGAAAAAACAGATTTGGCAGGGTATTGGAAAAAAGACCATCAGTGAAAATAAAACCAAACGTGAAGAGCACATAAATGACGCAGTTGCGAAAATTATGAAAGCCTTTCCCATTCAACCCAAGGAATAATAGGAAGCCCGGTCTGAAAAAAAGGTCACAAACTAGAGCAATCGTAAAAAAAATAGGTACAGCATGTTAAAAAAAATAGATGGCTTGTTAAAAGACCATTCGATTGCGTCTGTTTTACTGCTAATCTTTAGTTTGACCTTTATTTTTTTATTGCCCGTTTTTGAGTTTTCGTCACCTTTCATTACGATACTGCTGTTTTCGATTATTATTTTTTTGGCCGCCTATTCCATTAGCACCAAAGTTATGTTAATTGGGCTTGGAGCTATCGCAATCGAACTCGCTACACGTACTACAGATTTTATATACCTGCATTATCTCGCCGAATTGTTGACCAATCTGTTCATCATTTATATCGTCGGATCCGTAATAAAAGACCTGTTGGCACGGGAAAAAATTGATATCTATTCCCTAGTAGACGCAGTCAATGGCTATCTGCTTCTGGGGATTATGTTTATAGGCTTGGTAGCCTTTTGCGATCTCTATGTTCCGGGTTCGTATAATGCAGCAGGAAAATCGGATATGGAACTGGTGTATTATACCATGATTACGCTTACAACAGCCGGTTATGGTGATATTACCCCGCAATTGCCCATAACACAGTCTTTATCAATGTTTATTGCCGTCACCGGGCAATTTTATGTGGCGGTTATTGTTGCAATTTTGGTCGGTAAATATTCTAGTGTTAGTGGGCAAAAAAAAGAGGCGTAGTAGTGCTAATACGCGTAATTAATAGCATGCTAGTCCGTTGGTGCATAGCAAAAATTATGGTAAATTTAAATACCGTATTTCAATTAAAAGTAACAACCTAAAATACTATAGTATGAAAATTTCAATTTTTGCCATCCTGTTTTTTCTGATTTGCGTCCCGATGACCGCACAAGATGATACTCCAGAATACCTCCAGAATAACGAGGTAAAACTTATGGTTACCGATTTAATCAATGGGTCTTTATTATTAGGCTATGAAAGGGCGTTTGGTGAACATATAGGCGTGAACCTTCTACTTGGTTACAAAGGAAAAAATGGTCTTCTAAAATTATCTGGTTTGGATACGGAACTGATTAAAACGGATGAATTGACCTACAGCGGAACCCGTATCATTCCTGAATTTAGATATTATCTAAAAGAAAGAACTAGTGGTATGACAACGGGTTTTTATTTTGGGGGCTATCTCACCTTTATCAGTTACCAATCTGATTTTAGGGGAATCTATACCAATGAGGACGGAGAATTTCCTTTTGAATATGATGCTAAAATAAATACAAGTTCGGTAGGTTTAATGATAGGCTACAAACTGGCTGTATCAAAACGCTTTAGCATCGATTTCTTGATTGCCGGACCTGGTGTCGGAAACTACAAGGTTAAATTGAAAGAGGTAATTGCACCTCCGGCCGAATTCTTTATTGACCTGAATGACGCACTTGAATTATATTCCTTGGCAGATTTGATTAATGCCGATTTCGATTTTTCACCCAGTAATAAAAATAATAGCCTGTCACTTCCCTCATTCAGATACGGCATTACCTTAGGCTATTCATTTTAATAATTGAAGGAGTATTGTTTAAAAAAATCACTCCTAGAAAAGAATATTTGCTTCGTGAAGTGAAAAATAAAATACGTTTTGAAGTATAATTTGACAGGTAAATACAAGATTTATTTTGACCTTAAAACTAGTACAGGCACGGGCGAAAATTGTAAATAGCGCCAGTATTGTGGTATTGGTCTTAGCTGTATTTGGTAGTCAAAAAGTTCAATGTCAATCGCTTGGTAAACCAGCATCTGGATACAAAAATACCTTTGGAGTCGCTACCAGCACAGGTTTTTTTTTCAATAAAGAGGCTTATTTCTGGGGCTTAGGTGTAGATTATTCCAGACTGTTTGCTGATAAATGGGTCATTAATATCAGTATGGCATATGATCAAGAAATTTCAAAATCAGAAACAAAGGATACTACTATAATTAATACAATAACCCCAAGCTTGGCTTTCGGTTATGTTTTTACGCCGAAATTTGTAATGGGATTCGGTATTGGAAAAGGACTCTTTGATGATGATAACGAAACAGGAAATTTGCAGTTCAATAAAAATGGGGGCTGGACGGTTGGGTTACTAGGTGTTTATACCATACTACAAAAAGGTCGTCATGGCTTTGACATCTCCACTGGTCTTGAACAGGGCCTGGGAAGTCCTGATCTTGATTTTACAGTTGAACTTGGTTATGGGTATAGCTTTTAGGAATGTTGGAATTTTTTTGGATGTATCCAATCGGCAATTAGTTAGAATTAGAGGAAATACCGTAGAAGAACGTACTTCAATTGGTGCCATTTTACGAGGACTAAGAGGAAACAGGTCAAGAAAAAATCGCCGGGCAATAGAGCAACAGGCCAATGCAATGGTGGTTGTACACACCGAACAGGAACTGATGAACGATTTTAAAAAAGCTTTTTGTGCATGTATGTAAGGTAAGGGGCATACCGTGAAGTGAGCCTTTGATTTAATTTCATATATTCAGTGAAAAAATAAAGTGAATTTGAATATTGATTCGAGTAAAATGGAAGTCGTAAATGAAATTGGGTATCCTCAACTTTTACTAAACAATTTTAGATGCTTTCCATAAGGTGGTTATATGTGTTTCTTATGATCACTTCTTTGTGTCCATTAGGGGCTATTGCCCAGGATAGCATTGTTGATCAAGAGGTAAATGTTAACAAACAATATTGGCTAGACTATAACCATCCTACGGTTCTCAGCGAGACCCAGTCGATACGGACAGAAATTGCATTCCGAACAATTGATCCGAATATATTCAATCGTTTTCAGGCCATTTCTACCGTTACTTTTAAAAATGGCAATAAAATACATAAGTTTTGGAATCTTTTCAGTTCTTATCAGCTCGGTGGTGGTGCCATTTATACCCAGAATACAAGTGCCACGGATAATTTGGAACTACGAATGATTCAGGGTTTTAGGGTGATTATACCCACGATAAAATTAATCACCTTAAATAATTATGTGCGACTGGAAGAGCGTTTTCAAAATGAATTCAATAAGCAAGGTTGGCGAAGTGGTTATCGCTTAAGGTACCAACTAAGCACGAACATAAGCTTGCCCAGCCGCTATTTGAAATTCACGGAAGGTTTTTATTTTCCTATAAAGGCCGAAGTGTTTTTTAATCTTAAAAAAACGGATCGTTTTAATGATTTAGTCAGGATATCCCCTGGCGTAGGGTACAAGTTTAAAAACAATTGGCGCTACGAGATGTTCGTTATTTTTAACCGTACCAAGAACACCACGGAAACTAGCAATACAACGAGCGACTTTATTCTAAGGTTCCGGATTTACAATGGAGGAAAGAAAAATCACGCGTTAAAGGAACAAATCGATTTTCAATTGGAGGACGAGAATTAGTGTCTACCAAAATGATTATTTTTATGTATTCGAAAAAAATAAAAGCAAATAGCAAAGCATGAGCGCACACGATTCAATTCTCAAGTTAAAGAAGCAAATGGGTAATTCTATAATTGGCCAAGAAAAATTGATTGAACGCTTAATACTCGTTTTATTGGCCGATGGTAATTTATTATTGGAAGGGCTGCCTGGCTTAGCCAAAACCAGGGCAATAAAAGCGCTTGCTAAAGAGCTCGATTGCGGATTAAGTCGAATACAATTCACGCCTGATTTACTGCCCTCGGATGTTACCGGAACAGAAATATATCAACCAGAAGCAGAGGAGAAATTTATTTTTCAGCAGGGTCCTATTTTCAGTAATCTAATACTTGCAGACGAAATAAACCGTGCACCGGCAAAGGTGCAGTCCGCTTTATTGGAAGCTATGGAAGAACGGCAGGTATCGGTGGCAGGTAAGACCTATAAAATGGAGCCTTTGTTTATGGTAATGGCGACTCAAAACCCTGTTGAACAAGAAGGAACCTACCCTCTCCCAGAGGCGCAAATGGATCGATTTTTAATGCATGTGATAATCGGTTATCCTGATGACCATTCAGAATTGGAAATTATGCGACTGAACCGGGCCGAACAGCATAAGGCAAAGAAAGACGAGCATAAACTTCTTTCGCCAAAGATTGTATTTGAAGCACGCGATGAAATAGCCAAGGTGAAGATCCCGGAGAAGATGGAGCAATACATCGTCGATATAATTTCAGCAACGCGCTATCCAGAAAAATACGATGAAAATTTGAATCGTTGGATTGAATTTGGTGCGAGCCCAAGAGGTAGCATTGCCATAGACCGGGCTTCCAGAACCCATGCCTGGATGGAAGGAAAGGATACGGTCTCACCGGATGATATTCGGGCTGTTGTCACCGATTGTCTAAGGCACCGTCTTATACTCAGTTATGAAGCCAACGCCGAAGGAATTACACCAGATAAGGTTATCGCGTCGTTACTTAAACTCGTTGCCGTCATCGGTTAAAGGATTAGAATCATGCTATGAAGAAATCCGCGAATAAAAATCCGAATGTATTTGTCAGTTTACAAGATCTTCTTAAAATGGAGCCTTTGGCGAAAGGATTTAGCTTTTTATCTAGAAAACAAAAAGTAAAAAGTATTCTTGGTGGAAAGCACGCTTCCAAATTACGTGGCCGAGGTTTGGATTTTGAAGAAGTCCGTAATTATGTAGCGGGGGACGATATACGGAATATCGACTGGAAAGTTACCGCGAGAACTCGGAAAACCCACACCAAAGTATTCACTGAGGAGAAGGAGAAACCAGCATTGATTATTGTAGATCAGTCGAAATCGATGTTCTTCGGTTCTCAGAAAAAAACCAAATCGGTCGTTGCCGCCGAACTTGCTGCGCTGGCCGCATTCAGGGTATTAAAGGAAGGTGATCGGGTTGGAGGAATTGTTTTTGCAGATGAAGGTATCGACGTCGTATTTCCCAAACGTGATCGCAAGAATATACTTCGTTTTCTTGAAACCATCGTGAGTAGAAATAATAAATTGAACGAAACAAAACCGGTTTCTTTTGAGGCCGCATTAGCTGAGGTCTTTGCAAAAATCCGAAATATCATCTCGCATGATTTCTTAATCTTTATCATCAGTGATTTTCATCGGTACGCGCCGGAAGTCGTGAAGGAAATCGCATATATGTCGCGTCATAATGATGTAATTCTTGCGAAAGTGTATGACCCGATGGAGCAGCATATTCCGAAGGAAATTTTTATCACAAGCAACGAAGATTCACAACTTAAACTAGATGGTAGGAACAAAAAAATACGGGATAGGTTTGAAACGGGTTTCGATGCCGAGTATGAACAATTCGAAGCCCAAATGAAGAAGTATCGGGTACCCCTTTTTAAACTCGATACCATAACCGATATTGATGTTCAAATCAAAGAAATACTCATTAAACCGAGGAAATGAAGCGTGCCGGATTCACATATAATTTGAGGTTAAATGGTTATTTGCAGAATCCTGTGGACCAAGAGGTGATCCTACCCGATTTAGAACCTTTGTATGAACCCGAACCGGTTGCCTTTAGTTTCGAAACACCTGCATGGTACGTGTTGTCGGCACTCGTTCTGATTGCCTTGATTTTTGGGCTGTGGAAGTGGTATAAAAGCTATCGAAGCAGGGAATATCGGCGAATAGCCGTTAAAAAACTTGGAGGAATTCAATTAACCGATTCCTCGGAAAGTGCTGCGCTAAGTACCATTCAGATTACGCTAAAACAGGTAGCGATGTCTACCTATGGGCGGCCCATGGTAGCAGCGCTTTTTGGTAAGGAATGGTTACAATTTCTCGAGCGTACTGGTAAACACACCCCATTCACACAATATGAATTGCTCAATGCAACTACATCAGATGTAGCTAATGAACAGAACGCCTCACATATCGGAGCACTTCGTGATATGGCAAAAAAATGGATACTAACACATGCCTGAGAATTTTGAAATAGCATATTTATGGGTCTTTTGGTTGCTACCGCTTCCGTTGTTGGTCTATTTTGTAGTACCTGCACTCCGGCTCAAGAGTTCTTCACTTTCGTTACCCGATTTTAAAAAGGCTCAAAAGTATACAGGAGAAAAACCCAGAAGATCGGCATTGATCCGGAAGAGAAATATTTTACAATGGCTGGGGCTTTCATTGATATGGATATTGACAATTGGAGCTCTGTCTTTTCCTCAACTGGTTGAGGAACCACAGTTAAAAATCAAAACATCCAGAAATTTCCTGATTGTTTCAGATATTTCTTTTAGCATGGCTGAAACCGATTGGAAAATAGACGGTAAGCGTGTTAGGCGCTGGGATGCGGTGAAAAACGTCATGCATGATTTTATTATGAAACGCGAAGGTGACCGAATGGGGTTGATATTCTTTGGCTCTAGCGCATATGTGCAGGCTCCTTTCACTACAGATCTTAAAACCGTGGACCAGTTACTGGAAGAAGCCGATGTAGGCATGGCCGGTCAACTAACACATATCGGAAAAGCGATCGTTAAGGGAATCGATATGTTTGAACAAGACACCATTAAAACCAAAGTGATGCTGGTTTTAACCGATGGTGTCGATGCAGGAACGGAGATTTTACCTCTTGATGCGGCAGATTTGGCCAAGAATGATTCTATAAAAGTCTACACTATTGGAATTGGGAATCCTAAGGGGAGTGGATCGGACCTTGATGAAAGAACACTGGAAGAAATAGCAGATTTAACCGATGCATCTTATTTCCGTGCGATAGATGCAGACAGACTAAATGAGATCTATGCTGAATTAGACGCATTGGAGCCTATAGAATACGAAGAAGAGGAATACCAACCCGTTACCTTGCTGTATTTTTATCCATTGGGCGCTGCATTGGGTATTGCGATCGTGATGCTCATAGTTCAAATTTTGTTTTCCGGACTTAGACAGTTAAAACATAAATTCAGAGATGATTGAAAGTGTTTTAAATATCGACTGGAATGAGTTTCACTTTTTGAGACCACAGTTTCTGTGGTTAGTATTACCTCTGGCATTAATCTTAATTGTTGGTCTTATCGTTGTTCGCGAACAAGTGAGCTGGAAGCGGCATATTGCAGTTCATTTAAGACCTTTTGTCATAAAAAAGGGTAGTGAAACTATGAAACGATGGATGCAACTAATTACATTTTTGGTGCTGTCGATCGCGGTGGTGGGCCTTGCAGGACCAAGTTGGGAAAAATTCGAGCAACCCGAGCGTATACTCGAAACGCCAATGGTAATTTTACTCGATCTTTCACAAAGTATGATGGCTACCGATCTACAACCTAATCGACTGGAGCGCGCCAAGTTTAAGATCAGCGACCTTATTGAAGCCGACCCTAGAGTGAGAACAGCTTTGGTGGGTTTTGCCGGTACCGCACATACCTTGGTTCCTTTAACAAACGATTATCGGATAGTGGAATCTAATTTAAAGGGAATTACCACCAAAATTCTTCCTTTCCCGGGATCAGATCTTGAAGCAGGTTTGACATTGGCAGATAGTTTAATGAAAGTAACGGAAGCTCCTGGCACCATCTTATTGATTAGTGATGGTTTCGACGAGGCTGTTTTTGAGCAGCTGCAGCGCCTGGCCATTCAGGGGAATACACGTATCGAGATCTTACCTATGGGTACGGCTGCAGGATCTGAATTTCCTGCCTCGGGAAGCTCAAAATACTTAAGGGACGCCAGTGGAAAACCAATTATTGCGTCAATTGACCCTTCGCTTTTACAAAAGTTGAATACCATCGAAGGAATTAATGTAAATGACTTAACACTTGATAATAGCGACGTGGTCAAGATTGCTGAAACTATTAGAAAAGAATTGGAATACAAAGATAAAATTGAAGAAACAGAAGAGAAGTGGAAAGATGCCGGACTCTTATTTGTTGTGCCATTTGCATTCTTTGTTTTGCTCTGGTTTAGAAAGGGTTGGGTGATCTATTCGATATTTATGGTGCTGTTTTTGAGTTCTTGTTCCTCTGAATCTTCATTCAATGACCTCTGGACTACTGATGATTATAAGGCGCAACAATTTTTTGACAGCGGAAATTATGAACAAGCTGCTCCCTTATTTGAAGATCCTCTTCGCAAAGGGATAGCCTATTATAAAGGCGAAGACTATGCGCGTTCGATTCAGGCCTTTGAGATGGATTCCTCTGCTCAGGGCCAATATAATCTGGGGTTGGCCTATTATAAGATTGGAAATCTGAATTCGGCCAAGAGGGCTTTCGATGATGCGGTATCCCTTGATTCCTCCTTTACTAATGCTTCGATAAATGCAGCCAGAACCACTAACCTGATCGCTTCGAAGCAAAACGAAATTGGAGAAGTAGAAGAAGCCTCAGAGGAGAAAAAAGCAGAGAATACTAAAAATTCAGACCTTGAAGATCTAAGTGGTGGTGGACAGGAAGCAACCGATGAGGATATGAAAAAGGAACGCAAAGAAGAAACGGTGGCAACCGATATACGAATGGGGAAGGAGTTGGAAGAGGTGCCGGACGATTTCGAAGGTGGTTCTCAGGAAAATTCCCAAAAAGTTCTAATGAGAAAAGTAGACGATGACCCGGCCATATTTTTACAACGAAAATTTCGCTATCAAGTGAAGGTTAAGCAGATCAAACCGAAAGAAGACCAGAAGAAATGGTAAAGGGCTACCTTAGACATAGTATCATTATAACGCTGTTTTTCGTAACCAGCAACCTTTTTGCGCAGGGGGTCTTTTCCACAGTAGCCGCAAATAAGCAGGAAGTTTATGTTGGAGAGCCTGTTAAAATAACAGTTTCCGTATTCACACCAACATGGTTTACCCAGGGGGTCGATATTGGAAATATTAAGGTAAATGGGGCATTTTCGGTCTACTTCAGATCGCTTAGTACCTCAAGAACAATAAATGGGCAGACCTACGCAGGAGTGCAATTGTTCTACAATGTATTTCCCTTTGAAGAACAGGATATTGTGATTCCAGTCCTAAATTTTGAAGTGGAGACACCAGCCCTAGGTGGGTATAAAGGAGTTAAGAGAAAACTTCAGACCAAAGAAAAAGTAATTAGAATCAAACCAACTCCGCCTGATATAGATCGCGATCAATGGTTGGTCACTGGCGGAATGACCGCTCGGGAACGCTGGAAGGGAAATCTGAATTCGGTTAAAGTGGGTGATGTCCTAGAACGCACTATTACGAGAAACGCTACCAACACGGTCGCAGAATTGATTCCGCCCGTATTTTGGGATTCCATCCGTACTGTGAGTCTTTACACTGTTCGCCCCGATGTAAATACCAACAAAAGTAAGGTTGCCATAAATGCTTCCAGAACGGACGGAGTAAAATACTTGTTTGAAGAAGAAGGTGATGTTATTCTTCCAGACATGGAGTTTAGCTGGTGGAACCCAAATCAGAAAAAATATTTAAAGCGGACCATAAAGGGAAGAACCATTAGTGTACAACCAAATCCCGATTTGGGAATTCTCAGAACTATAAAGGATTCTCTTGCGGTAAAACAAGAGTTAATAGAAGCAGAGGAGACTGTAAAGGAAGCTAAAACCTATTTTGGATTAAGCGTAAAGGAATTCATCGCTCTTGTAGTTGTATTAGGTATTGTACTCTATTTTTTATTGCGATATCTGCTGAAAGTTTGGAGAATTCTTATTCGCAAAAGGGCTGCGTATACCGCCTCAGAGCCCTATGCCTTTCACAAGTTTTTATCGGATTCAAACAGTGGAGATCCTGGCAAATCTATAGCAGCACTCTATCGTTGGATCGGGCATCTGAATCTTAGTGAACCTACGTTGCGAGAATTGGCTTTTGCCAGTGACAGTAAAGGGTTACTACTTGAAATTGAAGCGATTGAAGCCGTTCTGAAAGATGAAAATATAAACCGACTTCTCATCAATAAACAACTCTGGCGGCAAACCCGAAACAAACTCTTGAAAATTCAAAAGGAAGCACCGCCTTCTCGCGAATGGATAAATCCTTAAGATAGTCCTCTTTCAGCGTTTTGCGATCTTCAGAACAAGATAATACGGAAAGGATTGAAAGGAAACCAGGGCATTGGTCAAATCCAAATAAGTGCGAATGTGGTATCTTCACATTCGCTTATTATTCTTGATTTGCTTCTTTAGCAGATTGGAGTTTCGTTCTGTTCGGATCCAAAAATGGGAAGTAAATTTTGTAGATAGTACTGTCATTGGACAAAATAAAAATTGTGATCAAAAACACCTACTTGCAACTTGCATTTGTCCTTTTTTAAAGGGTGAAATAATTTCAACCTGCCTGTAAACGGAATTGAAATATGGAAAAGTTAACAAATGTATTTTTAGGTAAATGACAGTTTTTACTACAAAACAAGATTTCTCCAAAAAAACAGCTCCAAAAAATTAGTGATTATTGAAAAAGCTTATTGTATTTCCTGAAGACTTTTCATCATATTTTCGGCATAAATAGTCGCGGTCTTGTAGGCATCAGTAGGGTTTTTAATACTGGAAGTCACCACCGCCACCAATTGTTTATCCTCCGTCTCGTCTAAATTATAGGCCACTGTTTCCAAAATATAGGTTGTGGAGGTACTTGTTGTCGTTGAAACCGGCATATTACCCCCAAAGGAATTATAGTAAGACCCATTGGCATAGGGATAGGAATAGTAGTTATAAAAATTTCCATAATAGCCAGGATAATAGTTACCGTAACTGCCACCCATATAGGCGCCGCTGCTAGAAGTGGTAGTCGATTCTTCCTTATCCTTGATTGCGGTGACGACCACCGCATTGAAACCTTCGTTGGCCAACATACTTTTAATCGCGGATACTCGGTCTTCCGTGATTTCCCGGTCGAGATATATTTTTGGGAATTTTTTAAAACTTTCGGTTGCCTTGATTCCTTTAGCCCTCAACTGTATGGCTATCGCTTCCTCAAGGGCGATACGGGAATGATTGGAAGCCGTTCTTGCAAGAACGAAGACATTTTTATCCTTGAAGAGATCCAAAACTTCTTGTTCGGCCTTCCAAGCGCCCGTCACTTTATTTTTTGAAGAGGAACACCCTTGCATCAGAAAACAAAAGGTAACTAGCAATACTACTTTGAAACTAGTTGTCATTTAGAAAAATTTAGATTTTATGGTTTATCTCTTTATATCATCGCCATTGGCTTAACGAATTCCCTAAAGTCATTAGAAAAATGATACCAATAAAACGAGATTAGAATAATGTAAGCTACAAATCTCGAACTTTTTTGGGGAATATCTCCCATATTAAAAATTAAAAATACGGTACTAAGATTTTCCGCCGATTCGCTCAGAAGAATATTTTTATAAAAGTCAAGTATTGCGCATTGAACAAGGCCAACTGTAAAAAATTTGGTGAAGGGAAAGTATGTAATCGATTGTATTTAACTTTTATGTCAAAATTAACTGGGAAAGCAAACATGAAAAGCCTCCGGCGCGTAATATTGTTTTGCTTCGTTTTTGGTAATGCTTAGGGGCAGGAATGCACCGATAAACCAAAAGTATTTCAAGACACCACTATCTATAATGTGCTGCTTCCCATTCTTGGAAAAAAAGTAAAGGAACTTGGTTTTGATCTTCCCCATTCTGCCGGTATTTCCGTAAGTTATTTGTGGCAAAAATCAAAGGTCAGCATCTCAAATGTGAATGTGGACTTCAATAACCGTCCACTTTACGATGTAGGTGAGTTAATAACCTTCAATAGTACCACCACCGAATCGACTGTCGTGAATATTCGTCCCGATATTTGGGTTTTTCCTTTTTTGCGGCTATGCTTCGGCACGAGATTAGGTATTCTTCCGCCTGCAATACCCGTATAGTCTGTAGTAAAGGTCTAAGAGCCAATTTTGGTATACGATTTTGCCGATTCGTGATAATTAGTTCTCTCAAGAAGAGCTGATGATTAAAAAATTCCAAGGATTTTATTTTTGTTTTATAATTCCATTTATATTGCGGTAGTGTTAACGAACAAAGCTTAATTGCCGAAACTTTTTCTCTTGTTAATGTATCCTTGAGTTCCACTAATTTTAGAACTCTCTATGAGGTGCAGAGGAGTTGGCTCAACTAAAAATCGATCAATATGTCAAATAACACCCCAGTAAAACGATTAAAAACTGTGGTAAGATTGGAGCGACTTTTTAGTCTAAAATACGTGGCACTACTCGTGTCCCTGCTTTTAATGGTATGTGGAATTCTTGCCGTTATTCTCGGTGGCAATATATTAGTGGAATCAATTCTTGTCCTGATCGGTTTAAAAGATGGCCTACCGGGCGTTTACTTGATTGAAGCAGTCGACACGTATCTTTTTGCCTTGGTAATCCTTATTCTGGCCGGGGAGATTTTTAAACTTTTTGTTGGTAATGAAAACACCTTAAAGAATAGCATTGTTTTTGCCGATATCAAGAGATTTAAAAAGGCTGCTTTGGGAAACTATATTATTAACCCTGACCGTTTGGTGCGCGTTGGGCTTTTTTCTTAAACCGGATAGTTTATATTACGAACTGCTAATATTTCCGGTGAGCATTGTACTGCTGGCACTAGCACTAAAGTTAATGAAGTGAAACCATGATTAGTGAACTTTACGCTAAGGCAATGTTCGGTTAGGATATAAATATGAAATCGAGTATTTTTAAATTCATGGGGCAATGACCACCAAATTGAATTTATGAAATATGATATGTAGAGCGACTAAATGGAATGGTACAGTGCTCTTTCTTTTGATTATACCCCTTGAGTATTGTGCTCCTCGCAGTCGCATTAAAGTTTATTAAAGGAAACAACGATCACTAAATCAAAGTCATTGGCCAATTTTAAGCTTATATCTCTATTTTTTGTTCTGGTGTCTTACCATAGTCATGCACAGCGGGGTAACTATAAGTTTAACAATTTTGGCAACCGGACCATTTTACTGGCTGGTAATGTGACCGGCAGTGTTGAGGATTTTGGTCTTGCATACTATAATCCCGCCCGATTGACCGAAATTGAAAATAATGGATTTGCCTTTAATGCTAGGGCCTATGAATATAGCACCTATAAACTAAAAGACCCAATAGATGAGGCTGAAAACCCCAAGGATACGAGGTTCAATACCATACCTTCTATGGCTGCCGGAACCTTTAGTCTAATGGGTACTCGTTTTGCCTATTCGTTGTTTTCGAAATACTCCAGCAAGACCAACTTAAATTATAAAACTACCCTACTCGAAGGTGACCTTATTGAAGCACTACCAGGTGTGGAGAATTACACTGTTAATTTTGGGCTCGATTCAAGGTTATTAGAAACTTTGATAGGGCTAACCTGGGCGTATGCCATAAATGATAAATTTAGTTTAGGAGTTTCCGTGTTTGGGTCAATTTATACAAACGATGGCGGTAGTAACTTAGAATATACTATTGCGGCTGAAGACAACGGCGTAGCTTACTTTCAAAATCGACCAGAATTCAGGTTAGACTCTTATGGATTGTTAGTGAAAATTGGGGCAAGCTATCACTTTCCGAAATTTGATTTAGGCATCAATATAAATCTACCCTATTTGGAAATTGCTGGAAAAGGAAGTTATGACTACCAAAGAGTACTGTCAGGAATTGGTCCAGATTCTGATGAGCTTTATAGTTATAAATTTAAAGACTTGGAAATAAACCGAAAAGAACCCTTTGGTGTATCGATAGGTGCGGGAATTCCCATAAAAAAAAATAAGTTACATCTTAATATTGATTATGTAACAGGCTTATCTTCATATACACGAATTAAAGTTCCGGGAATTGACACAGGGGAAGATGAACTAACCGCGGTTTCTTTTGATGAAAGCCGAAAGGCGGTTCTAAATTTCGGCCTCGGTGCTGAAGTTTTTGTGAGTGAGCAAGTATATGTATATGCTGGTTTTTCAACCGATTTTAATGCAATCACTTCTTCCTTCAATATTTTGAACGTATCGGGAACTGATGCCAATAGAAACGATTTGGGCAATGATTATCTACATACCAGTTTTGGAACCAAGTTAAAACTAAAATGGGGAAATCTTATTTTAGGAACAACCTATACAAGTAGCAGAACTGATTTTCTTGGCCCATTAAGGGTTCAAAGTGATGAAATAGATCTAACAGTAGATACCTCGTTCTCCGTTTTAAAGTTTGCCCGATGGCAATTTATAGCGGGCCTTGATATTCCCTTCCTAAATAAGAAGGCTGATAAACTCGACATTGAAGAACCAGAATAAGCGTTAATAATGCTAGTGTTTCGTATAATAAATGTCATACCCGAACCTAATGAGTTTTTTGATGCCTTAAATAGCGATTCCATGAAAATTGAAAATAACAACAGCCCTTGTTTTATGACGTCTTTTGTTATTCATATAAGCCATTCCGTAGGCCTCTCGTGCTCAAATAGGTATTTTTAAACTAAGGCGATTTATTTGGTTTCTTGCTAAGGCCCGTGCCAATTTTGAAATTAAAGAACCTTTGAAGGTGAATTGGCTATGGTTCGCTAAATTCTGAATAACATTCACTAAATTGCCAAGCAATATTAGTTTAGGGTGGTTAAAACCGTTTTATAACGAAAAATTAAGTCAGTTAGATGAAGAACTTTTTACTATACCTCTTCCT
>RCNE010001014.1_pt1 | contig 15290 bp, 13 predicted proteins | sample 2041361 | NCBI WGS metagenome assembly RCNE01 (sample SAMN09708229, study PRJNA481090) | Marine sediment metagenome, whole genome shotgun sequencing project.
ATATTGTACGTTGGCGACTCCTGGCATTCCGATGTCGAAGGTGGCCTTGGGGCTGGCTGGAACGTCGCGTGGTTTGCGAGTTCAGAGAAAATTTCTGCTATCTCGCCCGAAGAATCAAGCGCTCGCTTAACCTGCTTTTCCGACTGGAGCGAACTGGTCACTCATTGCGCTGAAACCGGCTAAGCAACGAGGCTGCGAACCGGGCCCAGGCAACGAAAGGGCGGGAGCTGCGCAGAAGAAACGTCCTCGACACGAGGCCTCCCTGCTAAACGCGATCTCGCGAAAGGCGTTCGCTATAGGGAGGCCAGATCTCTTTCGATTAGTGATTCTTTCGAATCACCAAAAGGCAACTACCTGCTGGGAGATACCGAAGTATTTCGCAGCAAACCGCATGGGCACACGGTTCAAATAGTCACTGCTACTTTCTCGCGCTTCGTCTTTCGACAAAGACGACAAGTAGTATCCTGATTGAGTCGACGAGCAGAGTCTTTCGAGTCAGCAAGTTGAATCAATCTGGAATTCTTCCGACCAAGCAATAATTGACAAGGAGATCATAAGATCTCACGATCAAGAATCGAATTCCCACAGTCAGCATTTTCGAATCAAGCCCCACACTATCCGAGGATAATGAAGAAGCGTTAATAGTTCCGACAATGCGTGTGCGTCGTTTTCACTTTGGCGGCGACTATTGCACCGCAAAGGGGCGTCAACCTGTACGGTAAAACAGCCACCAGTGAAAAGAAACAAAGCCCTCCCGCAGTTCTGAAGTACACCGTTTGCAGACAAATCAAATTCAACAGTTGATTGGATCGTTTTGCAACGCGCCATTCAAACGTCGATTGAAATAGCCTGCACCGCGCGCAATTCAGTATGCGTTCATCGGGGTCTGCTAGATCTGTAACAGGCCGCACCCGTTACATCCATATGGTCGGCCTCATGTAGCCTGGAGACCTTCAGTCGCGTCAAGGAACAGTGCCCGAAGGCACCGGCAATAATACCGGCAGCCACCGCGTCGAGCAACCGATCCCGCCTGTATTCGATCAACAAAATATTCACAATCGTTTCCACGACTGTGCAGACCCACTAAAGACCTGTTGCCTGCCGGCCATTCCAGGTCGAATTGCCTTCACACTTCGCCAAATACCTGAAATCTTCGGGCTCGCGGAAGTGTGGCGCGAACGGCGAGGTAGTGCGCCAGGGCCGTAGAAATGCCGTTTTTGAAGCAATCAAAGGGGACGTGCCAACACGTTTGAAGAAAAACCCCGGCTAGTGCGGAGCCGGGATTTTTTTGCCCATCTTAAAGCGACTGAAGTGCCGTCGACGTGGTGGTCGTCGGTTTCAGACAACATGAGGCGGTGGAAAAGTACCGCATTCAACCCGTCATTCCAAGCAATAACGGACCTAACGGGCTACCCGTTCGTCCAGAAACGATTTAACCTGTTCGCAATAACGGATACAGTGGCGGCGGATGATGCTCGCTAGAACGGAAGTTGAGCAACAAACGTCTTTAATACGCTCGGCTCCAAAATAATTGTCAACAACAATCCGCCAATCGCACCACCAAGATGGGCATCGTGCGCAATCCGCCCCCCGACCCCTTTTGTGTCAGCATCCCGAACGGCATAGCTGGAAAACGCAATAAACAGCACTGCAAAGATCACGGCTGGAATTCCGATCGGAATCAGAAAGATGTAGATCTTATCCATCGGGCGGAAAAGACAGAACGCCAGCAATATGCCCGAAATCGCTCCGGAAGCACCAACGGCTGTGTAATCCGGTTCATCTTTGTGGCGTAAATAACCGTAAGCATGGGCGGCCAGCAGTGAGCCAAAATACACGATCAAGAACCGGCCGAGTCCAAGACGCGCCTCGAGAAATGGTCCAAACCAGAACAGCGTCATCATGTTGAACAGCAAGTGCATAAGGTTGCCGTGCAGAAAAGCCCCACTCAGCATCCGGTACCACTCCTTGTTGCGCAACATGACGAACGGTCGGAATGCGTATTTCTCAATCGCTTCCTGATCCACAAAAAGTGCATGCAGGCTCACCAATACGTTGATTGCCAGCAGGAAGACCGTTGCCGGCGCCGAAGTCATCATTTGAAGTGAACCGCGTTAATTGTGCTAAACTGCTGCCTGGGAAAAGGAACGAACGATCGACTCAAATATCCGCAACCCGTCATCTGACCCCAACAAGGTCTCGACGTGACGCTCCGGATGAGGCATCATTCCAAGAACGTTTCGATTCTCGTTGACGATGCCCGCAATATTACGAGCTGAACCATTCGGATTTGAGGCCTGCGTTGGCTCTCCAGACGCATCTACATAGCGGAAGACGATCCGATCCTCACGTTCCAATTTGTCCAGTACGTCATCGCTGGCGAAGTAGTTACCATCGCCGTGTGCAACCGATACCCTGAGGAGTGTGTCCGCATCGATTCCGCTCGTAAACGGCGTATTATCAGTTTCGACTCGTAACGTAACGTCATCACAGACAAATCGGAGCGAGCTATTGCGTAGCAGCGCACCCGGCAACAGACCACTCTCGCACAAAACCTGGAATCCGTTGCAAATACCGATCACAGGTCCTCCTTCATTTGCAAACCGAACGACATCGGCCATTACAGGCGAAAATCGGGCAATTGCGCCTGACCGAAGGTAATCGCCGTAAGAAAAGCCACCAGGCACAACAATTACGTCAGAATCGCCGATACTAGCCTCTTTGTGCCAAATAAATTGGGCCTCTTCGCCCAACACGTGCTTAATCGCGTGATAAGCGTCATGGTCGCAATTTGAACCAGGAAAGACGACAATTCCGAACTTTAGAGACATGTTGGATTCAGGACCGGGAAGGGACGGATACCGTTGGACGGGTTGCATCGTTCAAACGACACAGACCTCAAAGTACGAGAAATAGCGTATTTCTTCCCCACGCACACGCTAAATTTCACGTTCGAATCGTTGTTCAGACCCGCGACACGCCCACCGACGGATGATACCCAAGGAACTGTTTAGGAAAATTCGCCAGATCGAGATCCGCACCAAGGGTCTCGTCAATAATGTCTTCGGGGGAGAGTACCATTCGCGCTTCAAAGGCCAAGGCATCGAATTTGCCGAGGTTCGCCCCTATCAGGTAGGCGACGATGTCAGAAACATTGACTGGAACGTGTCTGCCAGAATGGGTGATACCTATGTCAAGATGTACGAAGAGGAGCGCGAACAAACCGTAATGCTGGCGGTCGACATTTCTGGCTCAGAAAACTTTGGATCCGCAACACTGATGAAGCGAGAGGTCGCCGCTGAGATCTGCGCCATTGTGGCGTTCAGTGCAATCAAGAATAGCGACAAGGTCGGCCTGCTTCTGTTCTCGGATCGAGTCGAACTCTTTGTCCCACCGGGCAAAGGAAAACGGCACGTCCTCCGCTTGATCCGTGACCTCTACGCGCATGAGGCGGAGTCCACCGGTACAGACATTGCCGCCGCATTGAACCACCTGCATCGCGTCTTGTCCAGAAGATCGATTGTCCTCATCGCCAGCGACTTTATGGACAAAGACTTTGAAAAACCGTTGCGTGCCTTGTCAAAGAAACACGACACAGTTGTTGTTCAGATGGTGGATCCAAGAGAAGAGTCTCTTCCCAACATCGGTCTGATTGAACTCACGGACGCGGAATCAGGCGAAACAATTGTCGTGGACACAGGGAACCGACGGACTCGTGAATTAATTGCCGAACGCGCTTTCGAACAGCAAGCAGAACTAGCTGCCCGGTTCCGTCGAAACCAGATTGACCGGCTGATCGTCAGGACCGACGAAAGCTATCTCGAACCACTCGTGGATTTCTTCCGAGTCAGAAGCAAGGCCGGATAACTCATGCATCAGTTAGGACATCCGACTGCTCACAAATCAATAGTGCGCCGTCCCCATCAAATTTGTCGCTCAGTCAGCGGAATACTCCAGAGTGTATTCCTGCCGATCACTTGCGCCCTGTCGGCACTGGTTGCACGGGTTGTCATGCGCACGCGACCAATCAACGTGTCCATATTGTCACGTCGGCGAACCTTCTCCGCCACCCTCCTGATTGTTGGGTTGATGTTGCTTGTTGGCGCAAATAACACACATGCCCAGTTTGTCCGCGCATACGTAGTCGAAGACTCTATTACCGTAGGTGACCGATTTACGCTCGTGGTTGTTGCTGAGCATTCTCAGCCGGATTCTGTTGGATTCCCGTCGTTCCCACTTGGGGAAGAAGGGTACGCTGTGGGCGACGCGCTACTGCTGCGGAAGTTGTCCTCAGGAAAACGACTCATGGGTGTTGGCAAACGGTATCCAATTGCAGATACAGTTGCATACGAAGCCACAACGTTCGCTATTGACTCAGCCGTTGTGGCATCCATCCCGTTTACGTTCGCATCGACGGAACGAACCACAACCCGGCAGACCGATCCATATACATTTCCAGTGCTGTCTGTCCTCGCCGACGAAGCGACCGAACTTCGCGACATTGAGCCGCTTGCGTCGTTCCCGCGGTCTTTGGTTCCGTGGTTTGTTCTTTTCGCAGGCCTGCTTGCTGGCTTCGTTCTCTACAAATACCTGACACGCCCGCGGCCGGTTGTCGAGACGCCAACGCCGGTAAGAAAAGCCCCGCCTCCGCCGGTCGAGAGCCCACTGGCCGAAGCCAATCGACGGCTCACGGCACTCGAGCAAACCGATCTCTCAGCCGCCGAATCGTGCAAACCGTACTTCGTTGAACTATCGGAGATATTGCGGAATTACATCGAGAGACGGCTGCACTTGACTGCCCTCGAGTCTACGTCGCGTGAGCTGATTCATGCGATGAACGTGTACCTGCCCAGAACACCGATTCCGAACGAGGTGGTTGCGGATCTATCCACAATTCTAGAAACCTCTGACCTGGTCAAATTTGCGGATGTACAGCATCCCGAAGAATTGAGTCGTGTCACGCTTACGGAGACCAGAGTTTTAATCCTGCGGATCGAAGACTCGTTTCGTCCGGCTCGACAGGAGGGGCTGCTACCATTGGTTCCACCAACAAAACATACTGCTGGCACTGGCACCGGCCAGACGGGTTCTCTCGGGGTCGCCCCTCCTCCAGCAACTGGAAATCAGAGCGTGAAAAACGGCGACTTATCCGTTGAGCATCAAAGTCCGGCACCGGCGGAAGCAGCGAACCAGGCTACTCCGTCGCCGCGCGCCTCGGGAGAGTTAGCCCAGGCCCAGACTCGAAATCCGAATCCAACACCTACCCACAATCTGGAATCTACGGGTAGCGATGCGCGTGCAGCCAATACCTCGGGCTCGGAAGATGCCGAAGCCGCTCAGTCTCAATCTAGCGAACCATCGGCGCGCCCAAGGCAGTCCCCTCCGACGCAGCCAATTCTCTTTATCAACGACACCGACCCCGAAGAATTGATTAGTCAGGTTGTTGACAAAATTCCGGCTCGCACGGACGAGGATTGGATACCCGAAGGGCTGCGCGAAAAGGATCCGCAGGAAACTTCGCCTATCGCCGAAGCACTCAAACAGATGGGCGTCGATAAACAGGAAAGCGATGTTGAAGAACAATCGTCTGCCTCTGAGCCCGCACCTCAAGCAACGATCAAATCAGATTTAGAACCAGAATCGGTTTTGACTTCACGAGCGGATACACCAGCTCCGGACTCAATACCGCCCGCCTCTGCAGAAGCCGTAAAGGCTGAGCCATCCGCGCCTCAGACGTCAACTGCTTCAGGTGACGATTCGGATATCGATGAGTGGATCAAAAATGCTCCGGGCGCTACCTCCTCCGATTCGCTGAACAGTTCGGGAGGCACGCCATGAGCATACGTTTCACCGCCGAAACCATAAACAGGCTACGCGAAGCCTCGTCGATTGTAGTACTTACTGGCGCCGGCATTAGTGCTGAAAGTGGCGTTCCAACGTTTCGGGACAAGGGCGGTCACTGGGCGAAGCACAAACCAGAAGACCTGGCCAGCGAAGCAGGGTTCAGACGTGATCCTGTACTCGTACAATCGTGGTACCGTGAGCGTACCAGGAAATTGGAGTCTATACAGCCGAATCCAGGGCACCTCGCAATAGCAGAGCTTGAGAATCGGTTTAACAGTTTCTTATTGGTTACGCAAAACGTGGACAACCTGCATCACCGTGCTGGATCCACGAAAATAATCGAAGTGCACGGCAATCTGTCCGACCAGTTTTGTATCGAGTGTGGACTAAAAACCACGCAAACACTCGCGGATGCTGACGAACTACCGATGACGTGTTCAGCATGTCGAGGTTTGATCAGGCCCGGTGTCGTTTGGTTTGGAGAGATGTTGCCCACTGGCGCCTTTGAGCACGCCGTTTCGGCGGCGCGGGAATGTGATGTTCTGCTTTCTATAGGCACATCAGGCGTCGTTTATCCCGTCGCGATGCTTCCGGAGTTCGCCCGACAAAACGGTGCCTATACGATCGAGGTCAACATCGAACGAAGCGCTATATCTCACGTTATGAACGACACGCTGATTGGACCGTCCGGGATGATTCTGCCGCAGCTTCTGGACGCCACATTCGCCGAGTCACCGACTGCCGCGCCACCGACTTCCACAATGCCGCTTGTGCCGCTTGTGCCGAAAGTGTTACCAAGTTCGGACATGAGGGCTGCGGAACTGAATGGTGCGAACAGGGACACGACAGACGGCAACACTGCGGCCGCCAACACTACAGGACCTAGTGAACAGGCACCCGATACGTTAACAACTCAAACGAGTATCCCACAATAACAATGGAATTTGCTCAACCCGGATGGCTTTTCCTTTTACCATTGGTCCTGATTGTGGGTCTTTGGGACTGGTGGCGTTCGCGCTCGCGGGTCGGTCTCCGGTATAGCAGCATTGCCGCCGCAAAAGATATTCCGGCCTCAATCTGGGCGCGTATGCGTTGGCTACCCTCTGTTTTGCGGATGGGAGCGTTAGCGTTGGGAATAATCGCTCTTGCTCGTCCACAAGACCGTAACGAACTGAAGCAGCTTTTCGCCGAGGGCGTTGACATCGTGATGGTTTTGGATACCTCAACTTCGATGCGTGCTCAAGACTTCAAGCCGAATCGATTTGAAGCTGCACGTGAAGTTGGATCCGACTTTATCAAAGGGCGGACATCAGACCGTATCGGTCTCGTTGTTTTTGCCGCCAAAGCGTTTACACAGTCGCCGCTTACGCTTGACTACGATTTCCTGCAAGTAATGCTTTCGGAAGTTGAAGTTGGCGCGATTGAGGACGGCACTGCGATTGGCACGGCCATAACCGTCGCGGTAAATCGGCTAAAAGAAACTGAAGCAAAGAGCAAGGTTGTGATTCTCCTTACGGATGGGCAGAACAATCGTGGAGAAATTGACCCGGTAACCGCAGCTGAAGTTGCAAAGGCAATCGGCATTCGGGTCTACGCAATCGGGGTTGGCGCATACGGAGAAGCACCGGTAATGATCGACCACCCGCTGGTTGGTCGACAGCAACGCATGATGCCGGTTGAAATCGACGAAGACATGCTTCGCGCGGTGGCCAGCCAAACCGGCGGCCGCTATTATCGGGCAACCGATAAAGAGGCGCTTCGTAACATCTACTCAGAAATCGGCGACCTTGAAAAAACGAAAATTGAAGAACAGATCTACACGGACTTTGACGAACGGTACGCACTTTTCTTGATTCCTGCGTTTGTGTTGCTGCTACTTGAAGTTCTTCTGTCATCCACTCGCCTCCGCAGAATTCCCTGAGCTATCTGATGGATTGGCTTAACCCACATTACTTTTGGGCCTTGCTGGCCGTACCGTTGGTTGTCGCGCTGTTTGTGTACGCGGCATTCAAACGAAAGCGTGCCCATAGCCAGATGGCATCGCCAGACGTTGCGGAGCGACTAATGCCGATGTTGAGTAGTCGACGCCGGCGTTGGAAGGCTGCAACCGTTTCGGTTGCGGTTGCATTGGCCGCGGTTGCCTTGCTTGGGCCTCGGTTTGGCTCGCAGATTAAGGAAGTCAAACGTGAAGGAATCGACCTCATTATTGCGCTGGACGTCTCGCTGTCGATGCAAGCTGATGATGTTGCTCCGAACCGGCTGGATCGATCGCGAAACGAGATCAAGAAATTACTGGACGACCTCGGCGGGGATCGAGTTGGCTTGGTGTTGTTCAGTGGTGACGCATTCTTGCAATGTCCTCTTACCAGCGATTACGGAGCGGTAAGGCTGTTCCTCGACGTTGCCAATCCGAACTTGATTCCGACACCCGGGACAGACTTTGGCTCCGCATTGCGTACCGCTATATCGGCATTTGAGAATGCCGAGGAATCACCGGATGAAGCACGGACACAGGCATTGCTTATCGTTTCTGACGGCGAGAATCATGTGCGAGATCTTGACGAACTAATAGACGAAGCCCGTAAAGCCGGAATCGTCATGTTTACCGCTGGCGTTGGAGAAACCGAAGGAGTACCGATACCAGTGTCTCGAAATCGGAACGGAACGGTATACAAGAAAGATCGGCAGGGACAGGTGGTCACGACAAAACTTGAAGAAGAGGTATTGAAGAGATTGGCGGAAGACGGCGCGTATTTCCGAATTGCCAAGACGGCCAGCTCGCTTCCCAAAATAACCGCAGCGTTGGATCGGCTTGAGAAGAATGAGTTTGGTGTTGAGCAATTTGAGGAATACGACGAAAAGTATCAGTGGCCACTGGCGGCCGCTTTGCTCTTATTGCTGATTGAATCATTCTGGAGCGAGCGTCGTCGCGTTACCCGTTTGGCCAGCTCTAGAACTTCGGAAGGTCAGAATAAAGCGCAAGATAAATCGGGCGTACCAGTACTCTAGAACCGCCAAGACGTGATGACATTAGACGGAAATAGCATAAAGAGAAAGCGATATGCGCTGCCAACTCAGGCCGTGATTCTTGTCGTTATTCTTGTAGCGTCCGGCTGTTATCCAGGAGCCAGTTCGGGGCGCAAAGGAAATCAGCTATACGGCGACGAGCTGTTTGAAGACGCCTCACTGTCATTCAACGCAGGCATTGAAAAAATTCTGGGCGACGCCGAAGACGAGGAATCAACTGGTCCGATTTTATCTGACTTACAAAACAACGCAGGAGCGAGTTTGCTTCGATCCGGAGAATATGCAGCCGCACGCGACAACTTCGTTCAGTCGGTCGTGAATAATGACGACCCAGACACAAAGAGCCGCGGATATTACAACGCCGGGTACGCTGCTTACGGTGAAGAGGAAAAACAACTTGCCGCAGACTACTTCCGAAAGGCCTTACTGTTGGAACCGGAAAACGCAGATGCGAAATACAACTTTGAGTTTGTAATGCGTCAGCTTCAACAGGAGAAAGACGAAAACGAGGATCAATCCGGCGGACAGCCGCCGCCCCCGCCATCCACGTATGCAAAAGAATTGAAGGCCCAGGCTGAAGAACTGGTCAGCCAGCGACGATACAACGAAGCGTCCAAGTTGATGAAAGACGGCTTGGAGATCGATCCTTCGGTTGAGGCGTATAGGGACTTTATTGACCGAATCGATTCGATCATACAGATTGAGGGGAGCTAATGAACGTTCCCTCCACTGAACTCGTTCAGACCTGCCCGAATATGACGACCGCACCGAAGACTAAATACTTGCCAGCCAGCAGAATCCGTTTGCTGATCGCCGTAGCCGTTTTTGCTCTCCTCGGTCCCGTGCTTACCCTGGCGGCTGAGGCACAATCGGTTCAGGATTATTTCCACGCGGGTGCCAAAGGCTTCATCGGTAACCAATTGAATGAGGCCAGGACTGCGGTTGAAAGTGGACTGTCACTTGCCCCTGATGACTCCGATCTGCTGTCGCTCAAGGAACTGATCGAAAAGGCAAAGGAAGAGCAGCAGAAACAAGAACAGGAGCAGCAGCAAAACCAGGATCAACAGCAGGAGCAAGAAGGCGAGGAGCAGGAAGACCAGCAGGACCAGGGTGACCAGGAGCAACAGCAGGATTCGGGCGAACAATCAGAAGAACAGAACCAGGAACAGCAGGAACAGGAGAATCAGCAGCAGCAAGAAGGCGACGAGCAGTCCGATGAAGAGCAACAAGGCGGCGAGCAGGAGTCCGACTCAGAAAACCAGGGACAGGGACAATCTGCGCCTGAATCTGCCGAAATCGACCCGGACGCACTAAGTCGGGAAGAAGCGGAACGAATTCTGCAAGCGTTGGAAAACGAAGAAGGGCAACTGCTGCGCCAGGTTCAAAGGATGAAGGTCCGTGCCCGGCGGGTCGACAAAGACTGGTAAATTTCTATCCGTAACAAAATATTTTCCGGTTTCACGCTATGATTGCCGCGATTGTACGGCGACGCCCCCTCCCACCTGTCCTGGTGTTACTGATCACGTTTCTTTCCGCGTTTCCGGCGGGATTGACGGCGCAGGATCTTAAGGTTACTGCACTTGTGGACCAGGCGACAATCGGCTCGGAGGAGCGCGTCACGTTTACCATCGAAGTCCAGGGCACTTCCCTTCCGGATATCCGGTCTCCTCAACCGCCTCAAACAACCGGTCTGGTACTTGCCAATCAATTCCCCAGCTCGTCAAGAAACATCTCTGTTGTAAACGGTGCGATGACCGTCAGCATGGGCTATTCGTGGCAATTTGTCCCGACGGTCATTGGCATTGCAACGATCGGAGCTGCAACGGTCACCGCGGGTGGCAAAAACTACAAGACAGATCCGATCCGAATAAAAGTTATTAAGCAGTCGGATCGGCCAGTACGCCAGCAACGGAAACCACGGTCGCTTTTTGACGACGCGTTGGGATCTGCGGCCGCCGCCCCAAGCCCTAAGATTGCCAACTCGGACTTGTTCATCCGCGCCAAGCCGAGCAAACGGAACGCGTTCCAGAATGAACAGATCACTATCGAGTACGATCTCTATTTCCGAAGTGGCGTCCAATTGCGTCAAAGCCGCCTTGCCGATTCGTGGGATGCTGAAGGATTCTGGAGGGAAGAGCTTGAAGTTGAGAGTCGACCCGTTCCAAAAACGGTTGTTGAAAACGGAGTCAGGTACAACGTGATCACGCTGAAGCGCGTGGCGGTCTTTCCTACTCGCACCGGCGAGCTCAATGTTGACGCGCTCAAGATCGAAAGTGAGGCAACTGCTGGTCGCGGTGCACGGGACCCATTCTTCAGCCTTCGAAGTCGGTATCAGCCTGTTGAATTGAGTAGCCGCCCGGTTCGCATTATCGGCAAAGCGTTTCCCGACAATCCGCCGGCTTCGTTCTCGGGAGCCGTTGGTTCTTATCGAATCAACGCGGCCATGGATCGTCCGACAATTGAAGTCGGCGAATCCGTGAAACTGTCAGTTGCGATTTCCGGGTCGGGAAACATTGCGACACTTGAAGGCCCCGACGTAGACACTCCAGGAATCTTTGAAGTCTATGACCCGCGAATCGAAACATCGGTAAGCCGAAAGGGAGCATCGGTACGTGGCACCAAGACGTTTAACTACGTTCTGGTCCCGCGGTCAAACGGAATATTTACTATTCCGCCGGTTGAATTCAGCTTTCTAAACCCAAGGTCGGGCAGATACGAAACCATTCGCTCCGCTGAGTTTACAGTGGACGTAACGGGTGAGGCACCAGCCTCCGACATATCGGTGGCAACCACAACAGGACTACCGGTCGATGACATTCCTCCGATTTCACTGACGAGTGCATCCTGGTCATCCGTCAATTCAGATCCGATCCACCGATCTTCGTGGATCTACGTCTTACTGTTGCTGCCTCTACTCGGCCTCGTTGGGATTGCGATGTACAACCGGTTCAATGACAAGCTTACGAGCGACGTTTCGTTTGCGCGAAACCGTCGAGCAAATCCTATCGCTCGGAAACATCTCAAACGTGCAGCTGAGCTTCTTGAACAGGGCAATGCCAAGGGATATTACGAGGAGCTTGATCGTGCAGTACTTGGATTTGTCGGGGATCGACTCAACGTGGGCGAACGAGCCTTAACGCGATCGATGTTAGACGAAACGCTTGACAACGCCGGTATTCTATCCGACACACGATCCGGCGTAGTAAAACTGCTGGACGAGTGCGACCAGGTTCGATTTGCGCCCATTCCGCCGAACGCCGGTGCAATGCAGACAGCGATGGACAGGGCCTCAGACCTTATTGAATCGATTCATGATCGCCTGCAGGCCCTCGCAAAGGAGGCATCAGCATGAGTCACTATTTCGCAAAGCGCGACGGCTTGACCAAATTGATGACGCAAACTGAATTCGTCCACATCAAACATTTTGTTTGTAGCGGATGGTCACGATCCGTCGTTGTCGCTTGTTCGTTCCTACTGCTTGCCGGAATTATTGCGCCGACCAGTTGGGCACAGACGCCGGAGACGTTGCGTCATTTTGATGAGGGCAACACGCTGTATTCAGAAGGCCGATAACAGGGAGCGATCACCTCATTCGAAAAAGCAGTTGCCTCTGGTTATTCCAGTGCCGACCTGTTCTACAATCTTGGGAATGCCTACTATCGGATTGACGAACTCGCCAGTGCTATGCTCAATTACAAGCGAGCTGAAAAACTTGCGCCGGAGAAGCCTGAATTCAAGCACAGTATTCAGTTGACGAACGGTCGCTTAATCGATCGTTTTTCGCGCCTGCCCGAACCGTTCTGGATTTCCATCTCCCAAAAATTCTACTCGGTGAGAACCATCAAGCCACTGACGCTACTCGGGCTCTTGATGTATGTGGTTGGCATCGTTCTGATTGCATTTCGAATGTGGCGGTCGACAGATAATGCATGGATCCGACGTGGGTATTCAACGCTGTTGTTTATTGGAATACCGTTGTTAGCGGGCGGTTTGCTAACGTCCTACAAAACCGCAAACAATCAGGGTGCTGTAGTGATGGTCAATCAAACAGGGCTGTTTGACGAGCCAACTGACGACTCACAGATTTCGAGTAAGGCATCAGATCTGCAAATTCATGCTGGTTTGGTGGTAAAGTTAGAGCAGTCGGTTGAAAACTGGAGCCAGGTCGTGCTACCAAACGGCGTGTCCGGCTGGGTTCGAAGTGACACGATCGAGACTATTTAACGTTATCTGTAGTAGCTTCCCGTTACAGTAGCTTCATGCACAACGGATAAATCAGCACAACCCTAAATGGATCCCATTGTCATAGACCGCAAGAACCAGCCCGGCTGGATTGAAGTCGTTTGCGGCTCCATGTTCAGCGGAAAGACAGAGGAATTGATCCGGCGGTTAAATCGTGCCCGAATTGCGCGGCAGCACACTGAGATATTCAAGCCGGCGCTTGACGCTCGGTTCAGCGAAACCGATGTTGTTTCGCACGACGAGAACGCAATTCGATCCACGCCCGTTGATTCGGCTCATCAGATCATTTTGATGTCAGGACCGGCACAGGTTGTCGGGATCGATGAGGCTCAATTTTTTGGCGCTGAACTTGTCGAAGTATGTCGGGAACTCGCAGAGAACGGCAAGCGGGTCATCGTAGCCGGTCTGGATCAAGACTATCTGGGAAAACCTTTTGAACCAATTCCGCAATTGATGGCCATTGCGGAATACGTGACCAAGTTGCACGCGATTTGTGTTGTTTGCGGATCGCCGGCAAATCACTCTCAACGGATCGTTCCCAACACGGGGCGTGTTGTTGTGGGCGCTGGCGAATCGTACGAGCCGCGGTGTAGGCGTTGTTTTACACCTGGCTCGATTGAAACGCCAGCTAATCATGACGCGGACAACCTGACTCCGCCACCAGTCCGTCAATCTCAAGCCTCCGACGACACCGAAGCAGACGGTGCGATGCCGGGCTGGACTCAGTTTAACCTCGCCGCAGGACCTGGTTCACCGGACTCTCAAGATGATGCTGCGGGAGACGGTTTTACATCTGATTCGGTTGATTTGTCCGATGGACGCGTTTAGCCGGAACGCCGAAGCATCACCCTAGTTATCAACACTCGTTGCCTGTGCGCGCCCTGACTGGTATGTTTGAGCTTGCCCGGCAGCCCTGTGCTTCAGTCTGGTTTTAAACCCACAAAAGAGTGTCCATGACGGCCCATCGTTACCTGGTATCCGCTCGAAAGTACCGACCAAGCTCCTTCCATGAAGTGGTTGGTCAGGAGCATGTCACTTCAACCCTGAAAAACGCGATTCGCCTTGACCGTTTGGCGCACGCCTATCTCTTTAGTGGTCCGCGTGGCGTTGGCAAGACAACCGGAGCCAGGATCCTTGCCAAAGCGATCAATTGCGAAACGCCGCTAGCAGACCGGGTTGACGAGTCGGAGCCGTGTCAGAAGTGTAATTCCTGCGTGACGTTCGACCAAGGGCGGAGCATGAATGTGATCGAAGTGGATGCCGCTTCGAACAACAAGGTTGACGACATTCGCGAACTCCGGGATACGGTCCGGATCCCACCGCAAGGTGCCAAGCGTAAAGTGTACATCATCGATGAGGTACACATGTTGTCAGCTTCTGCGTTTAACGCGTTGCTGAAAACGCTTGAGGAACCACCACCGTACGTCCTTTTCATCTTTGCGACAACGGAACCTCACAAGGTTCTTCCAACGATCCTTTCTCGTTGCCAGCGTTTTGATTATCGGCGGATTACCGTGCCGGAAATCATTGCGCAGCTTCAGATGATCAGTAAGTCCGAGAAAATTAAGGCGGACGAAGCGTCTCTGATGCTCATTGCCAGAAAGGGAGACGGAGCGTTGCGCGACGCACTGTCTGCGTTTGACCAGGCAGTTGCACTATGTGGCTCGGACATCAGCTACGAAGAGCTGGCGAAAGCATTCAGGGTGGTCGACGTCGACATCTATTTCGACGTCACGGATTCCGCAGCGAAAACAGATAGCGCCGGAATGCTTCGACTTGTTGATCAAGTGGTTGCCGAAGGATATGACCTACACGAATTTCTGAACGGATTGTTAGGGCACCTTCGGAATATTTACGTCGCGCGGTCTATGAACGATACACAGCTGATCGAAGCGACGGCGGATGTCCAAAAACGATACGCGGCCGCGGCCAAGAGTTTCCAGGAGGCCGACTTGCTGAGAATGATGACGGTCGTTGCAGACACGGAAGACTCTATCCGCTATAGTGCCCAGCCGCGCCTAACGGTTGAGTTGGGTGCCTTGAAGCTTGTTCAGATGTCAAAGGTGCAGGACCTGCAAGCACTTATTGATCGGGCAAACGCTGAGCCGCCCGGAACGGCGAGCCCGACAAAAGCTAAAGCATCGGTTAAGCAGGCGCCCTCGATTGAGCGTTCGGAG
>RCNE010001015.1_pt1 | contig 15290 bp, 16 predicted proteins | sample 2041361 | NCBI WGS metagenome assembly RCNE01 (sample SAMN09708229, study PRJNA481090) | Marine sediment metagenome, whole genome shotgun sequencing project.
TTATGGCTGGCGCCTTGATCTTCGTTGCGTACGAAGGGTTTCAACTAATAACCAACGCCGTGTGTGAGACTGACGACCCGCAGCGGAATATTCCACGTGCTATTTATGGCTCGATCGCCATCGTCGTATTCGTTTACATAGCGCTCTCGATTGTTGCCATCGGCAGCATATCCGTTGAGAAACTCATCGCGGCAGAGGAATACGCTCTTGCAGTCGCAGTGGAGCCATTTCTTGGCAGTGGTGGCCGTATCCTGGTCTCACTGGCCGCGCTTCTCGCCACATCATCAGCAATTAACGCCACGATGTTCGGCGCGTCGAGAATGATGGCCGAAATGGCTTCGGATGATGCTGCTCCGGTGGCTTTTTCGTTCAGGAGTCGAGTCGACGTACCCTGGATAGCCATGCTCACTATCACGATTCTTGCGATTGGACTGACTGCGCTCGGCGGCCTCAAACTGATCGCGGCTTTCTCAAGCATGACCTTTCTGATCGTCTCGCTTGCTGTTTCGATAGCCAATTTCCGACTGCGGAATCAAACTGGATCCCGCGCAGTATTGATTATTACGGGTGCGGCTTTGATACTTTCTACGATCGTCATCATGTGTGTTTACCTGTGGCAGAATGCGCCAGGCGATTTGGTATGGATTTCGTCAATTTATGGTTCGATAGTCTTGTTGGTATTCGCTCTCCAATATCTGCGATCGAGACATGTGTGAGCTACTGGCGATAACCAGCAAGAAACCGACGACAGTGCCTTTGCTCTTCGCAGATTCATGCCGCTCGGAGACACAGACTCAGAATGGGCATTTTGTGCATTGCTGGCCAGCGAGAATTAGTCGGGAAGAGCCCGGCAGCCTGAAGCGCGCTAGTATGCGCGCCCCCCTTCCTCCCACGTTACCGGGACATTTTCTCGTCTGGCGGCATTCAGAAGCTCGATAAGTGGCAATGCCCGACTGTGTACACTCACCGGCTCTACTTCCTCATCCTCAACGTCCTCAAGCTCATTCTCTTCGACGGCAGCATCTTCGATCGCCATGCCTTCTCGCAGCGACTCTAAGGCTTGCGGTATATCTTCAGGTTGAATTGCACTCGGCACCGTTTCCCTCCTTCCCATCAGCTTGATTAGCTTCAGTGCAACCTCACCGAACATAATGACGTCAGCATGGGCGCGAGATTTGAACGTTACTAGCATTGGTTATCTTCCTTCGACGTTAGCGTCCTGAGATTCCGTCTTTCCCGCCTGGATCAGTATGTCAGACACTGATCGCGCTCACATATCTGCCAACTGAAGGGCGCCCAGTGCGAGCTGACGCAACTCATTTTCTTCCATATCGATAAGATTCCTGAACACTTCGCGAACCGACTCCGAATCGACCTTTTCAGCGACCTCGCGGTAAAAACGCATCAGGCAGTTGTCGACATCCAGGGCTACCCGAATCACGTCATCCACACTCGTCTCCGGCGAAATCAGCGTCTGCTGGCAGGTGACAAGTATCTCGTTGCAGTGTCGGCAGTCGACCCAAGTGTCCATAATCTGCCGCGACGCATCCTCCTCATACGCACCAAGACCCTTTTTCAATTGGCTCTCATGACCGCTCATATGGTCAAGTAACAACTTGACGCGCTGCTGATCTGTGCTTTCTGAAATTTGATGGTAGTAATCAGCCAACTGTCCATGAAAATCACGGACCTGATCAAGCATATCTCGTACTTGTGAGTATCTCATGATGGTTTACTCCAGCTATTGGCGCTGCTCAGGGACCTAGTCATGGGCAATAGCCTTGTCTGTGAACAGATAGTCTTTCAGTTCGCTATAGTAATTCTCCATTCCTCACCAATATCCTCTCGAGTGCAAAGTTGTGAATCGGCGAGTTTCCACTATTCCACCGTCGACATATTTCCTGGCGGAAACCGTTTGATTATGGCCGCAACCGCTTTCTGAATGACCGGCGATGGGTCCTCACGATCAGCGCTCGTCACCGATTTGCTCGCCCAGCCGTGCCAAACTGGTTGCTTGGTATTGCCATCAAAAACATCAATTCCCAGCGTGCCCTCAGTGTATTTCCGATGTACCACCTCAGTTTGATAGTAGTAATGACCGTACATATGCCATCCCCAAATACCGCGGTACGCGACAGGGTAGGATGTCTCATCGATCTTCTCGCGAGTGCCCACCGTATAGGAGACGACGAAGTCTGCTTCGTCAGGATCCGCTATGTAAGTGAAGCCTTTCAGACTTAGCTCATCCTCGATCGCCTGAACAATCTTCTTTTGAGATAGCGGACTGATCGTTGATCGATCTCCGGTTCCCAATATGAGCGGATTGTCCGCAATCCACGCAAACGTTGAATAGTCCGCAAAAGTGGCAGATTCGTCATGATGTGAACCGGTCTTTATGGTGACGCAGCTGCTCAATAGTGCGGCGAATACCAGAGTGGCTATTGAGATCGATGTACGTTTCATAATCCTCGTTCCCCAGTTATTGCACTTGCCATGGCCGTCAATCTCATCAGAAGCAACCTTGTCGTTCGTATGAGCACGGAACAACTCGATCATCGCGCCTTCGACCATGTATCGAAACTCGCAATATCCCGCAATGATCTGTGGGTACCCACAATCGCAGGCAACTCTAGATGGCGCGATAATGTTTGTATGGCTCAACTATCGAAAAAAGAAATCGCCGCACTTCACGAAGCGTTGGACGACGAATACAAGGCTTGGGCGACCTATGATCAAGTCATCGATGACTTCGGGCCGATTCGACCCTTTATCAATATCCGTGACGCCGAGTCCAGGCACATCGACGCATTGCTGCAGGTTTTAAATGACTACAAATTGACCCCGCCCTCCAACAACTGGGTTGGAAATGTACCGCGCTATGAAGACGTGCAAGCGGCATGTGCAGCCGGGGTCGAAGCTGAAATTGAGAACGGTGAGCTCTACGAGCGAATAATCAAAAGTACAGCCCAACCGGATATCCTGGGCGTATATCGCAATCTCCGTGATGCGTCACAAGAACGACACCTTCCCGCGTTTCAACGTTGCGTGGAACGTGGTTGCCGGCATACCGGCACTGGGCGATCGCGCTGACGCTTTGGCGAGCACGTCAAACTCGGGGTAAGTGTTTGCAACCTTGATCGGGAGTTGCCGTCAAATGGCAAACGTCTATCTAGCGGTCATCCTACTTTCTTGCCTGTCGATCTTCACGACACTCGCGGGTGTGATGCTTGCTCTAAAATTCCGCGACAGCAAGCAAGGTATCGCAATCGGCATCGGATTTTCCGCCGGCATTATGCTGGTTATTTCCTTTGTTGAACTGCTTCCTGCAGCAGCCAAGGAGACGGGGGCCCTCGCAACGCTTATGACGGCGACTCTGGGAGGCATGCTGCTTTTCGCTCTCCACTGGGTAATCCCCCATGTGCATTTGGTTGAAGAGCACGGTGGACTGGGCGGGACGGCACTCAAGTCAGCTTACCTCGTTGTCTTCGGGCTGATCCTGCATGACTTCCCGGAGGGGTTCGCAATGGCCAACTCCTATATTGCATCGCCGTCACTCGGGGTGCTGGTCGCGTTAGCTATTGCGATTCACAATCTTCCCGAAGAATTTGCCATGGCGGTACCGGCCGTGTTGATGAAACGAAAACGCTTCCTCTACGGCTCGGCGGTTGTCTCAGCCCTGGCTGAACCGCTGGGAGCCATCCTGGGCCTGATATTCGTCGGCATTGTGCCGGCGTTGAATCCGTTACTCATGGCCTTCGCAGCCGGCGCCATGATATTTGTGTCTATTCACGAGCTTGTGCCAATGGCCAAGCGATACGGCAATTTACCGCTGTTCGGTGTCGGCCTTGCTCTAAGTGTAGTTGTGTATCTGATCTTGAGTGCGCTGGTCGGAATTTCATGAACGATAGAACTATTCCGAATAAACTGGAAGGTGCAATATGACGTCCATACTTGAAAAGGGAAGCGGGGCCTTCGAAGGCATTAAGCTACTTTTGTGCGAGTGCCCCTTACCGCCCATCGAAGAGGCGATTGCTGCTGCCCAGGCAGAGGTACCGCGAAGCAATTTTTATACCGAGCCCTTCTCGGAACCACTGCGGAAATTTATCGCTGAAAGCAATCACGTGCCCGAGCGACTGATCCATATCAATGCGGGATCCGAGCTAATCTTACGCCAGCTTTTCGATAGACTGGGCCAACGTGTGCATTTGCTCACACCCACCTACCCCCTCTTTCCCGAGATTGCTGAACGGTACACCGAGACCCGCCTACTTCCGGAAAAGGACTTCTCGTTTGACCTGGCGAATCTCGAGATTCCGGATGACACGACACTCGTCGTAGTCGTCAATCCCAATAACCCAAGCGGTGGCATCTTCGACATGGCGCCGCTACCGGACCTGCTCACCCGGCATCCGGACACGCAATTCCTGGTGGACGAGGCCTTTATCGGCCTTGCCGGCGACACCGTTGCTCATTTGGTACCGCAATTTCCCAACCTGCTGGTCACCCGTACACTGTCAAAGGCCCACAGCCTGGCGGGTTTTCGCGTGGGCTATGCCATCCTTCCCGAAGCGTTGGCCGACGATCTAAATACCCATAATGATGCCTATCCGTTGGCGCGACCCAGCCAGGCTGCGGCACTCGCGACATTGCGACACGAAGACAAAATCCGCGAGCGGGCATCCCAACTTCGTGCCTGGACGGGACAATTAGCAGAGGAACTACATGCACTCGGCGTGCGGACTTACCCAACAGAGACTTACTTTTTCCTCGCCGACTTCGCGCCCCACGACGCAGTCGACTTGGCCGAAAAGCTCAGGGGATATGGCATTTTCATCAAGCCGTTAGGTGATCCTATTCTTGGTTCTGGGTTCATGCGAGTAACCACCGCGTTACCAGACGACAACACACGCGTCGTCGACGCTCTGCGGGACTTGCTCTGACCTGCTGAGTTACGTCGTGCACGATGCGGCAGCCACAACGTGACCTAACGCCTGGCCAAGTTGCACACGCATCCCAGCCACCAAACCAGTCTGCCACTTCACACGTCTTGACCCGAACATCACTATTACGGTCGATCCACCCATGTTGAAGCGACCCATCTCTTCACCGCGTTTAAGTTTGATCACATTGTTACTGGCGTCGTAACTCGTCATTTTGATTTCCTTCCGCGATGTGGGAGTGATTTCACCTGCCCACACGGTTTCAATGGAGCCGACAAAGATCGCCCCCACCAAGACCATGGCCATAGGACCAGCCTCTGTCTGAAAAATGCAGGCTACGCGCTCATTTCGCGCGAACAGGCGAGGAATGGCTTCAGTATGGGCGGGCGAAACGCTGAATAAACGCCCCGGGATGTGCGTCATCTCAGTCAGACAGCCAGACAAAGGCATATGCACCCGGTGGTAGTCGCCCGGGGATAGATACATGGTCGCAAACCGGCCACCTAAGAACGGCCTCGCGCTTTCTTCGGAACCGCCAAGGAGCTCTATCAGCGAATAGGTCCGTCCCTTAGCTTGAAAGATCTGCGGCCCATGGATATCACCCAGTTGGCTAATGGCACCATCATTTGGGCAGAAAATTTGCCCGGCATCGTGAACGATTGGTCGTGCTTCCGGGCGCAATGCGCGCGTAAAAAAACTATTGAAATTTGGATACGCTGCAGGATCCGACTCCAGCGCTTCGGACATATCCACACGATAACGATGAATAAACCATTGCGTTGTGATTCTGCGAAAAGGGATACGGCCCCATCGCGCTGCCCAGTACACGAGTCGCGAGAGCGCATGATGTGGAACTAGATACAGCAATAAAACTCTTAGCGGCTTTGCCATCTCAATTCATGTCTCTGAGCCGCCTCGCCAGACACCGCTATCTTCCGCCGACGGTAAACTTTGTACTTGCGAAATTACTAGCACCGCCGGCGGAGAAGGCATGGATATCTCGAGTGCCCAGGCATCGTAGTTAGGTCACCTCAATTTCGGCCGATTTTTCTACTGGTGGTTCATCAGTCTTTGGCAAGTGAACTCGCAATACACCATTCTTGCTATCCGCCTTGATCTTCGTTTCATCGGCATCGGCGGGCAACGTAAATGAACGCGAGAATTTGCCGTAGAGTCTCTCTACTCGATGATACGTTTCGTCCTCGTCTTCCTTACTGTGTCTGCGTTCGCCCTCTATCTTGAGCGTGCCGTCGCTTACCGAAACGTGAACATCCTTCTTATCTACATCGGGGAGCTCGGCTTTGACCAGATACTCTTTCTTCGTCTCACTAATATCGGCTGACGGTGACCACTCAGCAATATTGTGACCATCCTTGTCGAAGGATGTCCCTAAGCGCAGGTCGAATTGCGGTGAGTGCTGACGGAAGAAGTCCTCCATTTCCTGGAACGGGCGCCATGTAGTGATCTGCATGTCAAATCTCCAATTGGTTTGATAATGGAACGATTCAACAGTAGGCCCACAACCACATTATTAAAATTGTCGATTCCCGCAGCCGCTTTGTGGGTACCCGTAGTAGTGATCAATAGGCCTGCTTAGTTCGCGCTGGCAGAGGCAATAGTGTGCTTGTTGTCGCCCACTTCGCCGACGTCAGGCGCTAGTTTCTTTGATGCGTGAACAATGCTTGCGTCGTAATCGTCTCTGCGCAACGCGAAACCGAGTTGCCGTGCCAGCGCCATCATCTCTCGGTTGTCTCTGAGCACAATGCCGACCAACTCAGCTATGCCCGCCTGCCTTGCGATCGTCATTAGCCTTTGGAGCAAGTGCGTAGCAACGCCGCGACCCTGCCAAGCATCGGCCACGGCGACCGCGAATTCTGCCGTCAATTCGCTGGTCATCGCATACCGGGAAACACCAATCTCCTCCTCAGCGTCGTTGTCCATGATGGTTGCGATAATCGCAACGTTGCCTGGGTAGTGCGTATGGGTAAATTTGTCCAGCATATGATCGGAGAGCTCCGCGATTCCACTGAAGAATCGATAATGCTTTGACATTGGCGACAGTGACCGAACAAACGCTTGCTCTATCAGGCGATCTCTCGGCCGGATGGGTCGGATTGTTATTCGTGCACCGTCTGATAGGGTCTCGTCGCTCGCGTGAGGTAGCGTCATTCTCGTCCAAGTGTCGTGACCGACGAGCGCTTGCAACTGATTGACCAGTTCATCCCCGACGAAAGGTTTCTCCAGCACGCCGGCGGCTCCAGCACGCTCTGCACGCTCAATAAAGCCCGGCTTTGCGTTGCTTGTTAGAAGCACGACCGGGATTGTGTTGCCGTTGTTTCGAAGTTTGCGCAACAATCCCATTCCGTTAAGACCTGGTAGCTCGGCTTCAACCAATACGCACCCCTTTGATGTGCTTCCGACCGCCCGCAAGAAGGAGTCCGAATCGTCATACGCTTTGACCGGAAGATAGTAGGATTCCAGGAGCGTTGTAAGGGCATCCCGGATTGCCGCATCGGCATCGACTATGTAAACCGTCTCCATCTGCTCTGAACTTCCACCTAATCTGCACGACGAGTGCGTAGGTGACAGTCTGTTGAAGGAGCCGACTATGGTCTACTGTGAATTCCCGATAATTCGTTGGGGCAAGCCCTATTCCGACGACGGTGCAGATGGCACGATTGGTTCATACAGGGGGCGCCCGGCCTCCAGATGCATGCGTACGAGTTTGGCCAGGGTGCGCGCGCCCATTTTTTTCATGACTTCGGAACGATGGACTTCCACAGTACGCTCGCCCACACCCAGGTCCTGAGCGATCACCTTGTTCGCTTGACCCTCAGCCACACGTTCGAAAACCTCATGTTCGCGTTTAGACAACGATCCAATACGCGCTAGCAGTTGCTCATGATCGTGAACTCGGTCGCGTTTGCTTGCATCATAGGCGAGTGCTTCATGGATACGGTCCAGCAACTCCTGCTCGTGATACGGCTTGGGAATGAAGTCCAGCGCGCCAAGGCGCATTGCCTTCACAGCCATGCCAACGTCCCCATGCCCAGTGATGAATATGATGGGCAGCAAAACCTCACGTCGATGCAACTCCGCTTGAAGCTCCAAACCACTCATTCCCGGCATGCGGATGTCCAAGACGAGGCAACCGACTGGCTGACTGTCCATATTTTCGAGGAACTCAATCGCGCTACCGTATAGTCGGTGCGAATGACCGACAGACTCCAATAACATACTCAATGAGTCTCGTACGGCCTCGTCGTCGTCGACAATAAAAACCGTCGGTTCAGGATTCATCAACACTACCTCCAGGCACTTGTGGGAGCGTTAGATAAAAAGTGGCTCCTGTTAAGGGGTTGTTATAGTAGTCCAGTTGGCCGCCGTGCGCGGTCACAATAGAGCGACTAATAGACAGGCCGAGCCCCAGGCCCGAGCGTTTGTGCGTCGAAAACGGTCGAAATAGATCGGCGGCGGCCGCCTCGCTGACACCGGTCCCGCAATCAATTACGGCGATCGTCGTAACTCCATCCTCATCCATCGAGGTACGCAAAATAATTTCATCGCCGTTGCGGAATTCACAAGCCTCCATAGAATCGACCGAGTTGCGGATGAGATTCAGGATCACTTGCTGAATCTGAATAGGATCGCACCAAACCGACGGCAAACTCGCGTTCAATTCCAGGCGAATACGGGCGCCGCGGGCCCGCGCATCGATAACGGCGAGTTCTTCGATCTGTTCAATCAAGTGGTCGGTGCGCACTGACTGATTAGTGCTGACCTCCTGACGGCCGAGCTCGCGAATACGCTCAACGACAGCACCGGCGCGTCGCGCCTGGTTACTAAGTTTGGTCAGCGCTTCTCTAAGCCGATCAGGTTTGGGGTTCTTCGGATCCATGAACCGAAGACCGGATTGTGCATAGGTGGAAATAGCGGTCAGCGGCTGATTAATCTCATGCGCAACACCAGCCATCATCTCGCCCAAGGTACTGAGCCGATCCAAACGCGTCAGTTGCTCCTGCTGATCTCGAACCTGTGCTTCAGCACCGAGGCGCTCAGTTAAGTCTTCAACATTGGTAACCACGAATTCGGGACCCCCCTCACTATCATGACCTACGGCAACGTTGATGTGTGTCTGGACGATATGACCATCCTTGTGCAAGTAGCGCCTGTGAGCCGAATAGTGACCCGGTCCGCCCGCAAGGCTGGAGTGCACAGCCTTTTCGGCCGTGTCTATATCGTCGGGATGAAATAAATCTGAGAACCGGCGTCCAATGAGCTCTTGCACGCGATATCCAAGCATGTTCGCAAGCGCAAAGTTAGCTGCAACAATTCGAAACTCCTTATCAGCGGTGTAGATGCCGACGGGGGAGAAAGCTATTGTGGCATTGAGCTGTTCGTTTTGTCGTTGAATCTCGCTCTCTCTGGCCCTTTGTTCGGAAATATCCCGAATCAATGCCGTGTAACAATGCTCGCGTTCCAGCTTGAGCTCCCTCAGATGAAGATGCATTGGGAACTCCGAGCCATCCGCACGTCGTCCCGTGATATCCCGGCCGCCATTGAACAATTCAGAAGTACCGGATTGACGATACTGCGCGGTATCACTTTCAAGCACGACGTAGTCGTCACGTGACAAGAAATCGCGAACATCTTTTCCGATGACTTCGTCGCTGGTTACGCCAAACATCTTTACGGCCGCTTCGTTAAGCGACTCGATCCGAAATCCGGCGTCGATCAACACAATTCCTTCAGCCGCGCTTTCGACAATCGCGGTGGCGAACGCCTTGGAGCGTTCAAGTTCGAATTCCTTTTCACGCAGCCGCGTGATATCAGTGATGAATCCTTCGATGAGCATACCGTGCTCGTCCGAATCCAGCGCGCTGCCCCGCTCCCACACCCATTTGTATCGCTTATCCCGTGTGGCAAGCCGATACTGCAATTCGAACCGCGTTCCGCTCTGAACGGCCTCCTGTACTGATTGCCAGGTGGCTTCCCGGTCCTCCGGGTGAATGAGATCCCCCCAACGTGGCCGACCGCCAAGCAACGCTTCGGGGGCGTAGCCACTGAGTTCAGTGCTTCCTTGGCTCACGAACAGCATAGGCCAATCCCGTTCATTTCTGCATCGGTAGGCCATGCCCGGAAGATTGTCGAGCAGCGTCAGCTGCTTATAAAGGCCACTTTCCGAAATTGTCTTATTCGCACCGCTCACTGACTAAGCTCCTACTCATCGCTTGGCATGTGTTGGGCCATCACTAAATGTAGAGAATCGGAGCTCGTCGTACAAGCATGACAGATGCATCAACCGCCGGCGCGCGGGTAACCACGGTGTTCACATGAGGATATCCACAATTGGTGAGACTGTATTCTCAGCGGACAATCAATTGCGTACCCACCAACAATAGAGGCGATGTCATGTGTTCAACCGAGCTTCGATCCCAGACTACTGACCCGGCCATCACCATTAGACCGATCCGGCTGACCGATGCGGATATGGAAGCTGAATTTGTCAGGCGGCTGTCTCCTAAGACCCGGCACTTTCGATTTCTTGGTGGGCTTAAGGAGCTGACGCCAAAGATGCTGAAATCCTTTTGCGATGTCGACTATCACCATTCCATGGCGTTCGTCGCTACGGTCTCGCAAAATGGCGTGGAAACTGAAATCGGCGTCAGCCGATACGCACCGAACGCCAATGAGGACGTTCGCGAAATGGCGGTAACCGTCGCCGACGACTGGCAGCACCAGGGCATCGGCACGTTGTTGACTGAAAAGTTGATCGCGTTCGCCAGGGATCACGGCGTAAAGACATTGTATTCCGTCGATCTCGCCGACAATACCTCGATGCGTCAGCTGGCGAAAGAGATCGGCATGAGCGCTCGCCGCGATCCCGAAGATGCCCATCAGGTAATTTATTCACTGACGCTTTAAGCGGACTGGTCCGAGGACGCGTTGGACACCGCGAGTGAGGGCCCTGCAGCTCGCGGCACGCCTGCCCGTTCGACAGTTGATGTGCATTTCTCTGTCCATGCTGCCTGTTATTCCTTAGTCGTTCGCCTCATTACACGCCACCCTGTTTGGTTGGCGGCGAGTGTTCGATATCCGGACCGGCACCGAGGCGATGCAGAGCGATGATAATGGTATCCAATAATGATCCTGGCTCTCGCGCCGGAAAACCTTCCTCGTCCGCGACTTGCATCTCCCGTGCGTCGTATTCCCAGCGCCTGAGAAGATCGATCTTCTGATCGGTCGAAAGGTGCTCGTCGCCAACAATAGCCATCGGGCTCGAAAACATGCTCGACGGATCGAGCATGGCTTGCGTTAACTGGTCTTTTGTCATTGTTTGATTCATAACAGAATCTCCACTTTCGCAAGCAATAACAGGGCGATGCCCAGAACTATCCATGCCAGCGTGTTCATTGTGACCCCACTGCCGCGCTGGGAGCCGCATCACTATGAAACCTCATATCCAATGCCGATGTTTGAAAAAGAGTATTGGCGCAACGCCCGATAGCGCCATCAATCCAATCGCCAGAGCATAGCCATGAGGCCATGCAAGCTCCGGCATACTCTGAAAGTTCATCCCATAGATGCTAGCAATCATTGTTGGCGGCAAGAACAGAGTCGCAACAACGCTGAAGACCTTGGTAACGCGACTGTCCGCCAGTTGGGTACGGCTCATGATCATGCTGGCGTGCAGGCTGATTCGCTGCAGGATTCCCTCGGAATGATCAATTAGCGACTGAATGTCGGCCAGCAACGCAGCGAGTCGTTCCTTGTTCCGACCCTCAAGAATGCGGTGCCGATTCAGATTGGCAAGTGTTTGTTGCTGATCCATCAAACAGAAACGCAACTTCTCGTTCAAAGACTCTGATTGACTGAGATTGATAATCGCGTCACCCAACACGGCGTCTTGTTCCGATAACAGCGTGTTTTGCCGATCGACCTGCTCGTACAAGGCTTCGATTTGATCGGCCAGCGTATCGACGTGCGTTTCAAATAGTTCCAACGCAATCGTCCAGGGCTCGCTGATATCAGCCCCGGCGCAGCGAACTCTTTCGCGACAGAGCTCGACAATGCGCAATGGTGTCCAGTGAACTGTAATTAGCCGCTCATTTCCGATGAGCACGCCGAGTGGAGTGATGCTGATCTCGTTGTCGCGTTCGGCGAGACAGAATGTGCGTAAATGGACCGCGTTCCTCGAAATGAAAAAGCGAGACGACGCCTCAAATTCTGAAACATCCGCCTCACCTGGTATCGTTTCGTCGAGTAGCTCGCCGAAGCGTTGACGTTCAGCCTCGGACGGGCATTCGAGATCTAGCCAGAGACTCTCATCAAGGCCATCGGCATCGAGAGTGTCCATTTGGGGCACACACGTCATGGCGCGAGCGGTCATCTCTCACCCGGGAATGACGGGCGCCGGAGGCTCAACACCCTCAATCTCCACCTCCGGATCGAGCCGGCGAATAAGGGCATTGACGTGGGTAATTCGATCCCGTGGTACGTCGACCATGATCAGGATCTTACCGGCGTCGATATCCCGCTCAAATTCTTTGAGTCGGGAATTGGAGAAAGCGGCGCCTGCCATGCCGGTTAGCAAACCGCCCAAGCTTGCGCCCATAATTCCGACGAGTAGAACAGCACCGCCACCGATGACCAAACCGGCTGGCGGAAATGCCAGCGCAACGAGCCCGACAAACAATCCAGTAGCGCCACCGAAGGCCACGCCACGCTCGAATTCGGGAAGAAAATCGTCATCCTCTGGTCCGCCATCCGGAAGCTCGTCGAGTGGCAGGTCCGATCGCCCTATCGCATAGATGTGCTTTTCCTCGATGCCATCGCCTGTCAAATCTTGCACGACCGACTTGGCGTGATCAATATCGGGCGAGAGAAAACAAAGTCTCTTCATGACGCTAGCCCAGGTTCGCCGCGATGATCGCAGCCCCAATCAGGAAGACAACGATGCAAGCCACCAGTAACAAGCCATTACGAATGGCGGCGTTTGATTTGCGCATTTCACTGTCCTTTCCTGTCAAAAGATCATGTGTAATCTTGGTCCAAGCCGCACGCCCCCGCTATTGTGAATACCCACAGTGCTACTGGTGGGATATCGCAGCTCAGCGCCTCGAAGACACCGAGTACCAGGTACACGAAGCTCCAGACAAATACTTCAATGAGATGCGCAGACATTACCCATAAAATTGATATCCCTAGCGCGATAGACCGTTGCCAATACACGCTATGTGTCCGCGCCCATGCCATAAGCCTCTGGTGGCGGTCAAGATCGCCGGCTGGGATCTGGGGCTGGCACATCAATCCAACGGACAGTCGGATCCATTGTCCCGAAGCTGGAATCGCATTAATGCCAACCTTGCCATTGAGGCCGGGAATCTAGCGGTGGCGATGCGGACGTGGTACCGCATACCAGAAGACCCGGTGGACGACGATAACCCGCATCGGCATCGGCATCGGCATCGGCATCGGCCTGAACGATTATCTGGACGCGTCGGCGTCGGAGCTATAGCCACGGCCCTAACAGTTACTCAAGCACCGACGGCCATAATCCTACTCCGTCCAGTTGAGGACATTCCTCATAATCGACCATCTCGGATCGCGATTTGGTGGGTTTTCTCCCTGGACCCAATAGGCAAACAGCTTTGGAATTCGATTCGGCGCTTCGTAAGCCAGCCAGGAATTCACGTAGCGGAGGAGCGCGTCCTGTGCAGCAGGCAGTGCGTACGCAAGCGGGCCAATCTCACGCAACGGCTCCGGGATGACAACGGAATAGTCTGGATACAATAAAGTCCAGGCGGAACCTCGCTCGGCCGAATACAGCAACCCATCGAGGTGCGGATCCTCATTACGGAAGTATGGGCGTGGACTGGACATGGTCACGACGTCCAAGTCTGGAAATAGTTCGTTTACCCATTCCTTATAGACACCTCGCAAAGGGTATCCAATCCGCTGCGGCCCGAGTGCCAGGACAAGATCGTATTCGGAGAATTGATGTCGTTGATGATCGGGGACCACGAAGGCGGCCGTTTCGCTCAAATAGCTGGCACTGAATTGCACATCCGGTGCGAGCCTGGGCGAAACGAGCAGGCCAGACATGACGATATCGATCTGGCCAGAGTTCAGCCACGGTGCTATGTCATCCCACTTTGTCCGCACCAGCTCCAGAGACACTCCGAGGTCCTTTGCCAGTACGTTTGCCAGCTCAATATCCAGGCCGACCAGTTCACCGACGCTATTTCGAAATGCGTAGGGCAGGCTGTCTGGAAGATACCCCACCCTTAATGAGCCCCGCTCCCGGATGACATCTAGCCTTGGTTCCTGACGCTCGTTCACACTCAGCGGCGAAGGGTCTTCACTCAATTGCACGGTCGCAACTTCAGCAGTCAGTAAATCTCGATTGATGAACGCGTCATACTGTCCGTACTCATGATCGATCGTGCGCTCCAGAATCTCACCACAAGCGAATATCGCTGCCAGAGTAATCATCGCCGTAGGAGCCAGATAAACGAATGGCAGGCGCGGCATCCAGCGAAACCGTCCCACCATGCTAAGCGTGACGAGCAATGCAAGGACAACAATGAAGAGTGCGGCAAACAGTGTCCAGAGGCGCCCCAGCAAGGCGTCACTCGCGAGATACAACTGAAACATATCCGAGGGCAAGCGGAATAGATCTAGCAGGTATGGGATCGCGACATTAACACCACTGAAAGCTGTAAATGTGCCGACTGCGGATAGTGACGGAACCTGTGCCGGTCCTAGCGATGCGCCCGTAGCCCATGCCGCGAAGAGCACAAACGCAACTGACAGAAACAAACTGCCGCTTGGGATACTGTAGCTCGCTGGAACGACAATATCGACCGCCGAAACGGGCTCCTCACTATCGACTTGATGCTCTTCGAGAATGCGCTTTACTGCGTCGGCCAGCAGCGGCAGAACAACCAGCAAGCTACCGGTTGCGAACGCCGTCAGCAGTGCCGAGCGCGAATGTCGAAAAATTGATCGATAGCGAATCGGCGAACGGGATGCAATGAACATGGGCAATGTCCAGAATGTCAGCAGAGCCCAAATCACCAGAGAAGTAAAAAAGTAGACCTGCAGGCGATCGAATTCATCGACCCTGATTGTGCCAGCAGCACTTGCGGTAATCGCAAAAACGCCGATTGGCGAAAAGTACACGACAAAGCGCGAGATCCTGAGTAGTGCCTCACCCAATTTGTCCAACGGGTCGAGCAATGCGTCTTTACCCGGAACACCCATTAGCGCGGCGCCTACAGCAACACTAAACAGAACGATGGCCGGCACGATGCCTTCTGCGAATGAGTTGAAGGGATTTGATGGGAT
>RCNE010001016.1_pt1 | contig 15287 bp, 12 predicted proteins | sample 2041361 | NCBI WGS metagenome assembly RCNE01 (sample SAMN09708229, study PRJNA481090) | Marine sediment metagenome, whole genome shotgun sequencing project.
ATCACCTTTGTCAGCTGATTAATACCGCCCTTGCTGGCACTGTAGGCGACCTGGTTTTTTAAACCGAGTACTGCCATAACCGATGACATGTTGATGATGGCCCCACCTTCGCCCTGCTTGACCATCTGTTTTGCAGCGTATTGACCACAGAGGAAGATTCCCTTGAGATTGGTGTCGATAATTCGATCCCAGTCCTCTTCGGTGACATCGAGGAATTCTGCCTTGCCGTTTGTCCCGGCATTGCTCACCATAATGTCCAGACGACCGAAATGAGCGACCGTCGTATCGATCAGGTTCTTCACTTGACTGGAGTCTTTGACATCGCAGGCAACAAAGAGAGTGTCACCCTCTTTGCGGCTGATTCTTTTGGCAGCCTCCTCGCCTAGATCGACACTGCGGCCGGTCAGGACAACCTTGGCGCCCTCTTTCAACATCTCTTCGGCACAGCCAATACCAATTCCCTTGGTTGCCCCGGTCACAATCGCTACTTTCCCCTGTAACTTCATTGTTTCTGTTCCTCATAATCCCTGCCGGGAAGCAGTGCCTGAGCATATACTCCCCGGAAAAGAGCTGTTATCGGTTGATCTTTGCGTTTGAAATCAAGCTGTCTGGGGTTTTACACCGCAGGGGTATTTTTCCCGTATCTCACCAATTAATTCACTGATATGATCAACCGTCTTGGTAATCACTTTCTCTCCCTTTTCACGGGTCGCTTTTGTTGGATCACCGACGACACCATTACCGCCTTCTTCGATCTCATACTTTTCGGGACGGGCGAAGGTACCTTCAAAGTGGTACATCTGACCGGCAAGTGGAGCTGCACCAGGGGCAATCTTCCACTTCGGATCAATCAGCCCCTCTCCTTCACCTGGAGCTGCCAGGCTCATATCAACAAGCTCCGGGTAGAGATACAGAGCAACGGAGGTCTCTGCCTCATCGGCATGCCACATATGATCTTCCAGAATTGTTTTATCATCACGGAGAAAATCATACCAGTGCAGCGACAGCACAAAATGTCCCTCAATGCCGAGCTTGTGAACTGCTACAATTGTCGAGGAAACCTGACCGTGAGCGGAGATAATGATAAACTTGTTGTACCCTGCGACACTTGCACCACGAACGATATCACAGAGCATTGCCGTATGTGTTTCAAAGGAAAGCGGAATGGTCCCAGGAACACCCCAATGGTGGTACGGATGAGACCCGTACATCGGGCAGGGTAATACCATTGCCCCGCTTTTCTTGCCTACCAGTTCAGCAATGCCCATGGCATTTGCAGCATCTGAGACAAGCGGGCAGTGAGGCCCATGCTGCTCAATAGCACCGATCGGCAATATTGCCACATCACATACGTTTTTTGCATACTCTACAACAACTGGTGCAGGGTTTTCGTGCCACCAAACAGATTTTCTATCAGACATGATTTTCTCCTAAATTTAATTATTCCTTACACAATGTTTTATTATAATCGGGATGTAATTCCCATTTCCTCTGCAAGACCATTAAGCTCAGTGATCAGCTCAGGCGGAAGCGCGATACCCTCCTCTTTTCGTTTCAGTTCAGTCCGGTATTCAAGTTCGCCGGGCATCAGCATCTCCATGGATGTATCCCACATCGGGGAGGCTTTGATCTGGCTGTAAAAATCCGACATCCGCGCCTTAAAATCTTCTTTCTCCATGAGGGCAAGCGGGTTGATGGCGATAAATAAATGACTGGAAAGACTCGGGTCATCGGGATATTTATACATCCCTTTGAGCCCGTGAAGAAATGCCCCTCCCATTAACAGCCCTGAGAGCAGATCAACCGCCAGTGCCAGACCGTATCCCTTGTGTCCGCCTACCGGCAGCAGGAAACCGGCAAATCCCTTGTCGGGATCATCGGTTGGCCTGCCGTCTTTATCAGTGGCCCAGTCCAGTGGAATTTTTTCCCCTTTCTTGCTGGCCAGCAGAAGTTTTCCACCCGCCACATTGGAAAGTGAGATATCAAGGGTAAACGGGAAATCACCAAACGTTGGTACACCCACGGCGAGCGGGTTATTCCCGACAATCGGTTTTGAGCCGCCGGGTGCCACAACGTTTGGTACTACGTTGGTCATGGCAATACCAATCATCCCACGCTCAGCCGCCATTTTCGTATACAGCGCCGCCGCACCAAAATGGTTGGACCGCATGGCACCAACAGCGGCGATTCCGTAATTTTCAGCTTTTTCAATAGCCCGCATCATCGCCGTACGCCCAACGACATAGCCACAGCCGTCATCGCCATGTAACACTTCCAAGGCACCGGCATCTTTGACACTGGTAATTTCAGGTTTCTTGTTCATTGCCCCCGAGAGCAGTCGTTTGATATAAATGGGTACGCGCAGTGCACCATGTGAATCAATGCCCCACAAATTCGTCTGTACCAGGTAGTCTGCACATGTCTCTGCATCATCGACTAACATGCCGGTACTGACGAATAATTCCTTTACAAAATCATTCAGCTTCCGGTGATCTATGGTATTCACATTGTTTGCCATCCAGGTTCTCCTGTATCAGGTAAGCGGCCGGCCGCCGTCAACCGGAATCACACAACCGGTTGAATAGGTAAGCAAGGTGGCGCAGGCCAGCACTGCCCGAGCAACGTCTTCAGCCTGGGTTAATCTCTTAAGCGGGGTTAATTCTTCCTGCTCTTTTGTCCACGAGGCGTCAAGTTTCTTTGTATATTCTCCTTCCACAAGGCCTGGAGCAATTGATAAAACCCTTATTCCGGGGGCAAGTGAGCGGGCAAGGGCCATGGTCATGGTATTGACCGCTGACTTGGAAGCACAATAGGCAACGTTACTGCCGATAGCAGTCGTGCCAGCAATGGACGAGATATTGATGACCAGGCCATCATCTGATTTCTTCAGCAGTTTTTCAAGCCCTCTTACCGTAGCAAATGATCCGCGCCAGTTGACTCTGAAGATCATATCGATCAATTCATCATCAAGTCCTTCAAGATCATCGGGCTCAACAAACCGGGTTACTCCAGCGTTGTTGACAAGAACATCAACCTTTCCATATTTCTCGCCAATTGTTTGAGCCAACCGCTGCTGGTCTTCAAGCGTATCGACAGATGCTTGTACAATCATGTGGCCTGACCCGGAAAAAGAAGCGATTGCCGCTTCAGCGTGAGCCTTGTCGTTATCACCCAGGTGGGTCACGACAATTATTGCTCCGGCTGCAGACAGGTAACGACCGATTTCAGAACCGATACCACCACCCCCGCCGGTAATGACAACTACTTTTTTATCAACAGAGACGTTCATGCTCTCCTCCTATTTTTTCAGGTGTGCATAGCGCTTGACCCTCAGGTCAGCCTGTGCCTTGTGCCCCTTGAACCCTTCCAGCTCACAAAGACGCGAACAATACTCACCGACCATCAGGCTCGCTTCCTTTGTACAGCGCTGGTAGGTCATGGTTTTAATAAACTTGCCGACCCAGAGTCCACCGGTGTATCGTGCAGCGCCCATGGTCGGCAGCGTGTGGTTGGTGCCAATCACTTTATCGCCATAGGAGACATTGGTCTCCTCTCCCAGGAACAGTGCGCCGTAGTTTGTCATATTGTCGAGGAAATACTGTGGGTCACGGGTAATAATCTGGACATGTTCCGAAGCAATTCGGTCCGCCTCAGCGACCATCTCTTCATCACTGTCGACGAGGATGATCTGGCCGTAATCGCGCCATGATACGGAAGCAGTATCTGCCGTTGGCAGGGTTAAGAGCTGTTTCTGGATTTCTTCGTCGATTGAATTAGCAAGCGCTTCGTTTGTTGTCAGCAGGATAGCCGGCGAATTATAACCATGTTCGGCCTGGCCGAGCAGATCGGTGGCCACCATCTCAGCATCGGCAGTTTCGTCCGCAACTATTAAGGTCTCGGTCGGACCTGCAAAAAGATCAATACCAACCCGTCCATAGAGCTGGCGTTTAGCTTCCGCAACAAAGGCATTTCCCGGACCTACGAGGAAATCCACCGCATCGATGGTCTCAGTTCCCATTGCCATTGCAGCAACTGCCTGAACGCCGCCAAGTACGTAAATTTCGTCAGCACCTGCCAGTGACATTGCCGCAATAGTTGCCGCAGGAGGCTTGCCCTTATCAGGCGGGGTACAGGCAATAACGCGTTTGACACCGGCGACTTTTGCGGTGAGAACGCTCATGTGAGCAGACGCCACCATGGGAAATTTGCCGCCCGGAATGTAACAGCCAACACTGGCAACAGGGATGTTTTTGTGCCCCAGTGTCACACCAGGCAGTGTCTCAATTTCGATATCGTTCAGTGAATCGAGCTGAGCCTGGGCAAAATTTCTAATCTGGAATTGGGCAAATTTAATGTCCTCAATGGTTGATTCCGGCAGGGAATCAATGCACGCCTGCACCTGTGCTTCAGTAAGTCGAAAACTCTCTGGAGACCAATTATCAAATTTTTCTGACAGCTCACGGACAGCAGCATCACCACGACTGTCAATATCAGCTAATATCCCTTCCACAATACCCTTAACTTTAGCATCATCAGACTTTGAGGCTTCGAGACTGATACCTTCCTTCAATACCTTTTTCATCGTTTCATCTCCTAATCATTGATCAACTTATTTATGAATTTGTCCTGAGTTATCATTGTCCCTCGCAGCGTCTCTGACGCACTCCTGAAGGAATCTAATTTTCACATATTAAAACAAGGGAGTACCCGGTATTTTAACCCGCAGTCGATAGAGCGATGTTGTTGCTGCCAGATACAACGAGCAGAGATCTGTATCACCCCAGGTAAAATTTGCAGCGACCTCCGGGGTCAGCAGCCTGCCTATTAGTTGTGCCTTGCTATCATATACCTGGATTCCTCCAGGTCCCGAGCAATAGAGATACCCGTGCGAATCAAACTTCATTCCGTCTGCCACACCGGCTTCGTCCCCGTGCAGTTCAACCCACAGTGATCCATTTGATATCATTCCATCTTCGCTCACGTCAAAACGACGAATATGCTGACAATCAGTGTCATTGACATAGAGATATTTCTCATCGCTGGAGAAACAGAGACCATTAGGTTTTGAAAAGTCATCCACGAGCAAATGCAGCGCTCCCTCTGGATCAATCCGGAATACCCCCTGAAAATCAAGCTCCTGCTCCCTGGGAATACCTACCCGGCCCATCCGACCTGGGGTTGGGTCGGTAAAATATATTGAACCGTCCCTGGCAACAACAATATCATTGGGACTATTGAGCTCCTTTCCCTGATAGTGCGAGGCCAGTATGGTAGTCGAACCATCCTGCTCCGCTCTTGTAACCCGACTTGTCCCATGCTCGCAGGTCAACAACCTTCCTGATCGATCATAGGTATTGCCATTGGCCAGATAGGAGTTCTCCCGATAGACTGATATTCTATCATCATGGTCTTTGGCAAAAAGACCATTGCCCATAATATCACTAAAAATAAGGGTCTTCTGATAGGGATCCCAGACCGGTCCCTCCAGAAACCTGAAACCTCCGGCTACCTTTTCAAGTGACACTCCGGCGTCAAGAATCTCTCCCATTCTCTCATCATGAGTTTCGATCATAAAGTTCATTCGTTCCACCACTAGGCTGAATACGTATTCAGCAGAAGTCTCGTCATAGCCTGCTGCACACTGTTATTCAGATAAATCTGGTTAATTAAGGTCCGACAGGGAGAAGGCCAGTATCATTTTTTGCATACGTATTCAGTGTTAGCCAGAGACGCCCACTTTGTCAAGACTTTTTTCCACCTGTCCATCGTTTTTTAGCTGCTGATCAAGAGAGTACTCGTCTCTCGCGGGCTCATTATATATGGTCCCCTTTCAACCTGGATCCACTATGTATTTAGTACGTTCAAAAATATCCAGTCCCTGCTGCTTCAGCCAGTAAGGCAGATCTATCAACACCCAGTTCTCAGCGAGCTTGTCGCCTTCTCTTCTGTAAATATCCACAACACGCATATCCGCACGAATATCATTGGCGGGCAGTCCGAGGAATCCCCCGACAGGGGTGTTTGTGAGGTTGGGCCAGCCGAAAAAACCCGCATAGTTGCCCTCTGCAAACCTGCACAGGTGGCCGTTGAACACCTTGTCCCGCAATCCGTCCCTGAACGGATACTGGTGCTGCTGTTGATAACGGGGAATGGTGTAGGACGCACCAATACCGGCTGGACCATACCAGATCATATCATCGTGCCAGGTTCTGGCCAGATATTCAGGTGGGCAGCGGTCATCGCCGCTCTCATTTAACGCCGTGAGATCGTCTATCATCCTGTTGACCAGGGCCAGTGTTTTCTTTGATTCACTGCTGTCTTGGGGACGGTAGAGCAACCCATCGTGAGTCCTCGGGCCGGGATAGATGAATGATGCTCCTGTCTGTGGGGGCAGCGGATGGATGCCCGCCTGATTCATCACCCCGATGATATCGCAGAAGAATCCGGTCCTGCAGATCTTGTTGTCTTCTATGCAATTGAACTCGGCATAGCGCAGAAACATCATCCGCCGTGTGGCCGGTATCCCCAGCCAGCTTTCATCAAGTAGCCCAACGAGGTGTCCCATACTCGTCACCCACTGGGCCCCGTCTATTTCACTTGTTCCTGCCATGAAAATATCTTCTCTTCTCTGCACAGATTTCCATGAGTGAAGAAACGGTTTCCAGAAGTGTTCGACGACGCTTCCGGGATCATGCTGCTGGTTAAATGGGTACACACCATACCAGGTATAATCGTCATTGCAGTAGGAGCAGACAACACCTTCCAGCGATTCCGGTGTTGCCTCTTCGAGATCCTGATAATAGTTCCGTATCAGTTGTTTGTTTTTCTGGTAATCTGACATTTTTATTTACTCTTCATGAATTCTTACACCCTGTCACCACGACCATCTTCGTTTTCACATGCAATCAGGCTTATGTGGCGAGTCTCTGACGGCACACCCTGAGAAAATTTTCTCCCATAATCAGCCGGCACTCCCTTTCACTGTAGCCATGTTTCGCCAGGATTCCATATATGTTAGAAAAGTCATCTGTCCCATCAAGACCGGCGACAAAGTCACTGTCACGGTGGCCATACCATATCCCTTCTATCCAGCCCGGATACTTTTCACTCATCACCGGTGTTTTCCGGTCAAAATCACAATAATCCGGGCCCAGATTGGCAAATCCCCGCACCGTTTTACGGTCAACCGGTGTCTTGTAAGCGCAATAATCCGGACCAAGCCCGATATGTTCAACACCCACCAGATCGGCAATATGGTCAACGTGCCTGAGCAGATCTTCAGCGTCGGGGGCTGATCTCTCCTGGTTGACAAGAGACGCCCAGAAGCTGAGACATATAACGCCCCCACGTTCTGCAATCGTTTTGATCCTCCGGTTGCTGATGTTGCGGGGATGAGGGCAAACGGCAGATGCGCAGCTATGGGAATCTATGACCGGCCCATTGGTAATATCCATCAGGTCGTAAAACCCGTAATCTGAGAGCTGAGCAGTGTCAAGGATCATCCCCAGCCGGTTCGCCTCTTTTACAACCTGTACTCCAAAACCGGTTAGTTTTCCTTTCGTCCTGCTCTGTGCGACGCCGTCTGCCAGCCGGTTTCGTCCATTGCCGGTAAGCTGCAGCCCCCTCAAACCGGAGCGGTAGAGACTTCTCAATGATGACAGGAGATTGAGGTTGGGTTTTCCATGCAGCACCCTGCCCCCGGCAATAGATGCAATCACACCAATTTTCTGCTGTGTAAGCGCCGTATCAATATCATCGGAACTGCGACACAGCATGAAGGAATCACAGCCTGCTTCCAGCTCACTGTTGAGCACATCCAGCTTCTTATGGGCATCCCAGAACCTGAACTCGGAACTACTGTACATTACCTGTGCGACATGATCGCCGCCAACCACCATGTTAACCAGATTCACTCCCTGCCTTTTAAGGACAGGTTTATAGACTTTGTCGAACACATGGACAGCACCGTTTAGCGCCTGCCCTTCATTGAGGAGAAACTGGTAGATATATTCATCGAGAATCTCCTGATGTGCGTCGCAGACTACCGGGGTGGAAGACAGCTGAGGATCGTTCATTGGCTGATTACTGACAACAGGATTAGAGTAACGTTTGAGAAAAGAGCCTCATCATGTTTCCCCCGAGGATTTTTGTAATATCGTCATCACTGTATCCATGGCGGATGAGGTACTCTGTAATAACTCCAGCCCGTGACAGAGTATCTGGGTCATTGAGCATATGGTCTCCTTTTGGAACACCGGTATAAAACCCTTCAATTGATCCGGGGGAGGGACACATGGCCCGGTGAATATTATGCACCAGGTCAAAGTTATCGAAGTCAAGACCGATACCGATATGGTCGGTCCCAACCAGAGCGGCGATATGGTCGATATGCTTGACAACATCATCAAAGGTTACCAGTTCGCCTGTTTCCTGTGACCCCTTTCTAATCTCGGTTTTTACCATTTCCATACCAATAACGCCGCCGTTTGCTCCAATCGCCTTTATCCGTTCATCGTCAAGATTTGCCGGAGTATCACAGACCTTCTTGACCCCGATATGCGAAACGAGCACCGGCTTGCTGCTTACCTCCAGGACGTCAAAAAAACTGCGATCGGTCATATGGGTCAAATCAACGATCATTCCCAGTCGATTCATCTCTTCGATCAGCGCAACCCCAAAAGTGGTCAGGCCGGCATCGGCTCGTGCTTCTCCCATCCCGTCTCCAAATCGGGTCCTGCCGGCACCGCATATACAATTTATTCTCAATCCCAACCGGTAGAATGTACGCAGCATACAGAGGCTTTCCTCATCTGCCCGACCCTCCAGAGCCCGGGCTCCCTCGAATGCGAGGAGCAGGGCAATTTTACCATCAGCAAGCGCTTTTTCGATATCACCATAGTGCTCGCAAATCCTGAAACTGTCCGTTTGCTCAGCTTCCAACCGGAGCATGTCAATCTGCTCAAAAGCACCAAATTCGAGATGATCGGTAAGATTGCAGGTACAGGGTGAGTTGGCTCCGACACTGGTGGCAATCACATTGATACTGCCTTCCTGAAGAGTGCGAAGATAGTGGGTATCGAAGATATCGCTCTCTCCCAGTGCCCGCCGGATGGCAAACTCAAACATCATATGATTGTGGACATCAACGAATAGCGCCTCTTCATTGAGTCGCTGCCCACGATCACTGATGGTGATGAAAGAATTGTCTGTTTTTGTATTGCCTGGCATAACGAAAAAAAATGTGCTCGTTTCAGGAGAGGAGGATGCGGCAAAATCTGAAACGAGCACAGGTAATCCTGTCTAATTTATTTTGTTTCCTGTCTGGTGAATCTCCGCTATTGGTGCATTATTGTATCCGCTGGCTTCAGCTTTTTGTTCTCGGCTTGCCGGCGACCTATCCTTTTACCGCCCCGTGGGTTAACCCCGAAACGATGTAGCGCTGGAAAAACATGACCAGAAAAATAAGCGGTATGGTTACCGATACTGCCCCGGCAATACCATGCATTAACTTGGTAAGATCATCATCTGCAAAGATATAGTTCGACAGAGCCGCGGTCATCGTCATGTGATCACCGCTCATCAGCTGGCTGGAAATCAGAAAATCATTATATGCCAGCAGAAATGAGAACAGTCCGGTGGTGATAACACCCGGCCACATGACCGGCATGATGACTTTGATAAAGGTCTGAATCCTGTTACACCCGTCCACCAACGCTGCCTGGTCCAGCTCCTCCGGGATGTTTACAAAGAAAGATCTGAGCATCCAGATGGTAAACGGCTGATTTATCGCCACCAGGACAATAATTAATGTCTCATAGCGGTTCCATATACCCATCGACCAGAATGCGGGTTTATAGGCGACCAGCATGACAACATGGGGCATCGCCCGGAATACCAGGGCACCGATCAGCAGCCAGAAACCAAGATTCCCTCTGTATCTCGACAAAGCGTATCCGGCAAGACAACCGATAGTAAGGGAAACGGTCATAGTGCCGACCGTGACGATCGTCGTATTGAGTGCCTGTTGCCAGAACCCGTCGACAACCCAGACCGTGTAAAAATGGTCAAACGTGAATGGCGCAAACAGTTTCGGCGGCAAGCTGAAGGCATCTATCGGAGCCCTGAAAGAAATCAGAAACATCCAGAAGAACGGAAATGCCGCAAGAACTGCCCAAAAAACCATAAACCCGACACTGAACGATTTGAATATTTTTGGAACCTGCATTTTGACTATACTCCTTTTTGTTCACGGTAGGTGCGGCGTAGAAATGGAATCAACAGAACGACAATGCCAATCACCGTCAGGATTGCCGACGCAGCAGCTTTGTGATAATTGTCCTCAAAATTCAGGATGTAATAAGTCAGGTACTGCAGCGAATTGGCAAAAAGATTGGAGCCGAAAACGAGGATCGGCTCAAAAATCCGGTATGCATCCATGACATGGATCATGGTGATGAAGACGAACAGGGGGGCCAGGTGAGGGATGATGATATACCAGATACGCTGACGGAAGTTGGCGCCATCCACCATTGCCGCCTGGAGCGCATCACCAGGTACCGTCTGCAGGCCGGCATAGAGAATAACAAATGCAAACGGCGTAACATGCCAGACCCCATAGAGAATAATCAATGATCGAATGGTAATGGCATCCTTCAGGAAGTACACTTTCGTGTCGAACATCTGTTCCAGCAGCGCTGCAACAACCGCATTGTCGAGGAAAAGCCAATAGATCGACAACGAACCAACGACCGGTGTAATGATAAACGGTAGCAGCGAGGTAAAAATAAGCGGCCCTTTCATCCACGGGGTAACGCTGTTTACCGCAAGTGCCACCAGAAATCCGAGGATCAGTACACATGGTGTGGTGATAAAAGCATAAATGAGTGTGAACTCGAGCGCACCCCAGAAATCGATATCGACCACATCCCTGTAATAGCCATGCGCCCGCTGACCGAACGATGAGGGCGTACCGTCGGGGCCAACTGATCGATCCTTTTTTATTGCTTCCAGGAGACCTTCAGGATCCGCCACCGACTCGAAATTCTGGCTGCCGACATACTCTGAAACTTTTATAGGGTTGCCATCCTCATCAAGTACCGGCTGAGGCACCATCTCTACCTTGGTTTGCTTCATCCCGGCAAACGTTGGAACAGTGGAGGTTACCTCAACGATTTCTGTCTTGATATAGGAATTATGTACAGACAGGTACATAACCCCTACAAGCGGAACAGCGATCAAGAGTATCATCGCGAAAACCGACGGTGAGACAAATGCGAGAAATGTTTTTAACCTCATGGCGCCCCCACTGTTTACTTACGTGACTGAACTTCCTTGCAACCAGGCTGCTCCAAGGCAATGCGCTTGGAAATATCTGATGCACCCTTTCTGACCAAGTCACCGATTCTCTAGACCTTGAACCGGCACGATCAGCCCTGGAATGAAACGCACCCAGGACCGAGGTAATACGGCAACAACCTCTCCATGAGAGGTGCAGTCAAATGCTACTTGACGTAACCCTTCTCTTTTGCAGCAGACAGATACGCTGACTCAGCATCTGCAAGCGAATCCTCTGCAGATTCCTTGCCTGACATGAAATCACCAATATTTGATCCGAGAGCACTGTGAACCAGACCAATTTGAGGCTTCATCGGGTACGATGGTGCACCTGCTGTAGCAGAAGCGTAGGCCCCTTTGGAAAAACGGGTCGGCTCATAGACGGAGCGAAGCCAGATAGTAATTCCGTTGTTGGCTTTCACCACACTCTCCGTCATTCCTTCCATCATCACCTGGAAGGCGAGATCCCGATCACCATCCATATTCTTAGGTATGGCATACCCGTCCCACCAGAGGGTGGTCGCTGGAGCACCACCTGCCTTGATTGCTGGGGCTGGTGCAAAATCGACCAGGCCGACGACCGTAGACTCAGACGCTTCATCCATTTTAGTCGCTCGGGATGCCCACAGGTTGGCCATGGCGATCTGTCCCTGCTGAAACTGCTGCATGACAGCCGTTGAATCCAGTGCCAGTGCGTTTGGTGACATATACCCCATGAGTTTCTTCATGAGCTCGAGTGACGCCACCCCTTCTTCTGAGTTGAATGCCGGCAAGGCAGTGCCTGGCTGGAAAAATTCTCCACCCATTGCCAGAAAGATATTAATGAATTCCTGTGCAAGGTTCCAGCCGGACTTATAGGTACCACCGAGAGGAAATTGGATAGACTCTTCCGTCTTTAGTTTTTCAGCAGCGGCAAGAACCTCATCATAGGTCTTGGGAACCTCAATATTATGTTTTTCCAGCAGGTCTGTACGATAGAAAAGATGCTGGCAATTTACCTGGAAGGCGACAGCGTTGACATCACCGCCCAAACTGATCAGCATCGAATCTTCAATGTTATATGCATCTCTGTGTTTTTCGACCAGATCCGTAATGGATTGGAGCTGGCCTGCCGCCTGCAGCGCCGGGACGGTACTGTTTGATACCTGAGCCAAATCATATGGTGATGATGATGCAGCAAGTGCCTGGGCTGTCTCTTCCTTGTGCTCAGTAGTCATCTTGGCATTGACTTTGAGCTCATCGCTGCTGCATTTTTCCATGGCACCATTGACAACTTCAAGTGATGGGTAGCTGTTTGAGATAATATTGACTTCTCCTGCGCCTTTGATATCACAATCAGCAAAACCCATAACCGGTTTCACCAGAAGCATGCCTGCCAGAAGCAAGGCTGATGATAGTTTCATTGTTTCCTCCTCAGTTAATTTTCATATACGTTCTCATTTCATTAACACCAGAGGATCAGCTCTCTGAGTTCACTGCACGACACATCATTTCACACACGTTTCAGGGGGCTGAGTACTGATAATCCGTCGCCTTTTCTTTCAAAAAGATGCGTCTTATCCATATTAAACGTCAGCTCGATATCTTCACCGGCCTCGACAGGGGTATTAGCTGCGATAATAGCCATGAACTGAAGATCTCCTGCTGCCAGGTCAACGAAATTTTCCTTTCCAAGCGGCTCGATCACGGTAATGCTGGCAGGGGCATGTCCCTCGTTGAACTCTTCGGCTTTAGAGCGTTTTTTCCTGATATCCTCCGGCCTCACGCCAAAAACATACTCTTTTTCGCCATGACTGCGTACCTTTGCGGCTTTATCTTCCGGTAGCGGCAGCTTAAAGGCTCCTGTATTTACAAAAAGCTGTCCCGACGCTTCTTCAATGGTACAATCCATAAAGTTCATTGAAGGACTACCGATGAAACCAGCAACAAACTGATTGTTCGGGGCATTGTAGAGATCCAGGGGAGATCCAACCTGCTGAATGATTCCGAGCTTGAGGACGACGATGGTACTGCCCATGGTCATCGCCTCAACCTGATCATGCGTTACGTAGACCACGGTTGTCTGCAACCTCTGATGAAGCCGTTTCAGCTCGAGCCTCATCTTCACCCTCAGTTTTGCATCGAGATTTGACAGCGGCTCATCGAAGAGAAAAACCTCAGGCTTCCGTACGATCGCCCTGCCGAGGGCAACACGCTGACGTTGACCGCCGGACAGCTGTTTTGGCTTACGATCAAGCAGATCGGTGATACTCAGCATCTCACTCGCCTCTTTGACAAGGGTGTCAATCTCGTCCTTTGGCGTTTTGCGCATTTTCAGGCCAAAGGCGATATTGTCATAGACAGTCATGTGCGGGTAGAGTGCGTAGCTCTGGAAGACCATGGCAATCTGGCGGTCTTTCGGGGCAACAGTATTGACAAGCCGGTCGCCGATATACATCTCCCCATCTGAAATCTCTTCAAGGCCAGCAATCATCTTGAGTGTTGTAGACTTTGCACACCCTGATGGTCCAACAAGGACGACAAACTCCTTATCGGGGATCTCAAGATTCATTCCCTCGATGGCAACAAATCCGTTGGGGTATTCCTTTTTAAGATTTTTTATCACTATGCCGGCCATGAACACTTCTCCTCTATCAGAAGGTTGGTAAAATCAAGAACGTAATACACCAGTCTCAACATTTGATAATGAATTCAATCCAATTTTCCCCTCAAACTAAGAAAGATAAGGGAATTACACACAGGAAACGCTCCAAACAGAAGTCGATAATCCTGCACGTTATGTCAGTCATCACCTATAGATATTTTGAATACGTTTGCACTAACAACATTTTTTGTAGCTCTTACATATTCTCTGATCCAGGCGCCATCAGGAAACTGACGTTGGAAAACCAGCACCAATGAATACGTAGTCAATAAGTGCCTAGCAATCTAGCCTAGTCAGAACCAGGAGTCAATGGAAATTTAGTAGAAAGCAGCTTCCGTGATAACAATCAGCTCTGTTCTTTTCACTGGTACCGTCAGCCAATAAATCTCTATCAAGCTGATATCATAAGATCAATGAACCATCTACCTAGCTTCGCGTTGTTCCCCTAATTATTAATTCGGTTTTCATTTTTAGCACTACCGTATCCTGGCTGCGGCTATTAATGGCCTCAAGGAGCAAGTCTACGGTTGCTTCTGCCATTTTGGGAGCGGGTTGTGCCGCCGTGGTCAGGTTATAACTATGCCAACGTGCCATCGGTATATTATCAAATCCCACAATCGACAGATCTTTTGGTATCTGGAGCCCATATACAGACCTCGCAGCATCTATTGCACCAAGTGCCATCAGGTCACTGATACAGAAAATTGCATCAGGCCGATCCTTCGTTCCAAGAATTTTTTTTGCCGCTGTATAACCTGAATCATAGGAAAACTCAGCATGTTCAGCAATGCATTCAGTTATGCCATGATCTCTCAGTCTGGATATAAACCCCTCGGAGCGATCTCTACTGGTGGAACTCTTTACCTCTCCTTTTATGCATGCAAATCGTCGGTGGTGGGGAATCAGCATATCTGCGACCATTCTGCCTCCATCATACCCATCACAGTAAACAGCGCTGAGATCATTGTTTTCTGAATACCTGTTAAACAGTACGATAGGGGTTTTGGCATGCAGACTACTCTCAACCATAGGAGACGAGAGATTAGCTGATGTAATGATTAATCCGTCAACCTGATATTGAAGCGCTGTCGACATCACATCCTGCACTTCCCGGTCGTTATCAATGTTGAGCAGTAATGTTGAGTAGCCGCGATCCTGTATATGCCGGGTAAAGTCGGCCAACACCGTTGTGTAAAACGGGCTCTGGAACCTGGTCATTACCAGACCAATTATCTTGGTCGAGTTTTGAACCAGGCTTCTGGCGATAACATTGGGCCGGTAATTCAGACGATAGGCAGCCTCAAGAATC
>RCNE010003105.1_pt1 | contig 15285 bp, 11 predicted proteins | sample 2041361 | NCBI WGS metagenome assembly RCNE01 (sample SAMN09708229, study PRJNA481090) | Marine sediment metagenome, whole genome shotgun sequencing project.
AAGCGTAAGAAAAGAAGCAGACAAAATAGACATAAGAAGAAAAAATAACAAATAGGTGAGCAATCACCTATTTGTTTGAACTTATCAGTTTAGTACGTTCATTGACATAAAATTTGTTTAGGCAAATACGGAGGTTATCAAGAATAACCACACACATTTATTAATCAATCTATCTATGGTATGATCTAGTGGTCATTACGGATAGATGCAAAAATATAACAGAGTGAAAACAGAATTAATTATTAGATCGAATTCCTCTGATATAGATTTTGCCTTATTAAAAGATGGAAAACTTGTTGAGTTACACAATGAAACTTTGGACAATAATTTCTCTGTAGGAGACATTTTTTTATCCAAGGTAAAAAAAACTTTATCGGGACTAAATGCATCATTTGTGAATGTAGGAAGTGAGAAAGATGCCTTTTTACATTATCATGATTTAGGACCACAATTATCATCTTTAAAAAAATTCACACAACAAGTAAGTACAGGAAAAAGAAAGGATTTCACCCTTAAGGGTTTCCAAATTGAAAAGGATATCAACAAACATGGAAAAATTGATGATGCAATAAAGGCGGGTCAGAATATGCTAGTACAGGTTGTTAAAGAACCTATTTCTACCAAAGGACCTCGCATTAGTTCAGAATTGTCGATTGCGGGAAGATATTTGGTTTTAGTTCCATTTTCTGATCGTGTATCAGTATCCCAGAAAATCACAAATAATAAAGAGAAAGAACGATTAAAAAGACTGGCACAAAGCATTAAACCTAAGGGTTTTGGTGTTATTTTAAGAACAGTTGCTCAAGGAATAAAAGTAGCCGAATTAGACAGAGATTTACAATATTCGGTGCAACGTTGGGTAAACATGTGCAAACAAATACCCAATGCAAAGGCTCCTCAAAAGGTTTTATCTGAATTGAACAGAGCCTCATCAATCTTGAGAGACGTGTTCAACGAGTCGTTCACTAGTATTATTACAAATGATTTATCATTACATCAAGAGATTCTAGACTATTTGGAAAGAATTGCGCCGGAGAAAAAATCGATCGCTCAGCATTATAAATCAAGAGTGCCGATCTTTGATTATTACGGAATTGAAAAACAGATAAAATCGGCTTTCGGCCGTACTGTTTCAATGCGAAAAGGAGCTTATCTGGTCATTGAACATACAGAAGCTTTGCACGTAATAGACGTCAATTCGGGAAACAGATCTAACAAGGCTAATTCACAGGCCGATACAGCTCTGGAAGTTAATATGATCGCAGCCACAGAGATTGCGAGACAACTTCAGCTAAGGGATATGGGAGGAATCATAGTAATCGATTTCATTGATATGCACGCCGCAGATCACAGGAAAAAATTATATGATCATCTTAGAAATGAAATGAGCAGCAGTCGTACGAAACACAAGGTGTTACCACCAAGTAAATTCGGCCTCGTTCAGATTACCCGCCAAAGAGTTAGACCTGAAAGAAACATCAAAACAGATGAGGATGATCCAAATAAGAATGGAGAAGTTGAAGCCCCAATAGTTTTGATAGATAGAATCGAAGCCAATTTGGCAAGGATTATGGAAGAAAACAAATCAGGAATTGCATTACATGCACATTCTTTCGTTGCTTCCCATCTTTCAAAAGGTTTTAATTCAATCCAAATGAAATGGTTCTTAAAGTATAAGAAATGGATCAAAATTGTTCCAAGAGATGCTTTTCCCTACTTGAAATATGAGTTTGTCGATAAAAACGATAAAATAATAAGGTAAGAATATATCATAAAGCCCCGCTGTAAGCGGGGCTTTTTTTTTACCCCTAAGGGATTAATTTTATTATAATCGTTCTTGTATCTTCAAGTTTCACTCGAAGGATATATATACTTCGTGAAGGAAACCCAAACCAGTTTATCTCTACAAAATTTGCATTTACAGTATGGTCTTTTAGTTTTCTGCCGTTAAGATCAAAGATTTCGAGCCGCCTTATTGTATCCTTGTTGTTGGTTTTGACTAAAAGCAATTCATCAATTAGTTGCCATACAATTTTGGTCTCTTCTTGGTAGGATTCCAGGTTGTTGACTAAGTCTGGATTGAACAAGAGTTCGAACCTGTCGTTGATCTTATTGGGTTTGCCTAGCTCAAAGGAATAGGGGGAGTGCAGCAGGTTATGATGTTTATTTAGTAATTTGTCATGAAGTACAATATCTGCATTAGCCAGATCACCTTTCATATGATCTATACTGATTTCGAATAAAGTCGCTTCCTGAATTCTATTGTTAAGGCCTAATCGAATTTTTTCATTACCAAGAAAGCTTGGTAAACCTTGAATCGCAAATGGCTGATCATCGGATAGAGAATAAAAGTTTACTGGGTTTCCGGTATCCATTCTTGCCCCATCAAAATTATAGTCAAATTCGTTGGTAGCCCCATCTATAAAACCAATGAGTATTTGGCTAAATGCACCTTCTTTGTTGGTCAGGTTTAACCAAATTTTATTTTTAATTACACTGTCTTTAGACTTGTCGGGTTTAAAGAAATTATCATTGCCAACCAACGTTCGCATCTCATTGTTAAAGATAAGAGAACCCTCTTTTAAAGCTTCTACGAAGAAGCCCTGACAGCTGCTTATATATTGGGTAGGTTCCTTTCCGTTTGGGTTGGCCTTGACACCTCCTGTTCCTAAGGTATACATAGCATAGTCGTCAGAAGTATAAGTTCGACTACTAGAAGATTCATCGATTGCAGCTATTGTACTATGAGTCCAAAAATAGAGTGTACCACTCAGAAGGTCCTTATTTTCTGGATAATTGAGTAAGCGTTCAGCATCTATAGCTGAAGGGTAAGGGTTCCCAATAAGATTCCAATGATGCTGCTTGGCTATTGATTCAGTTTGAGTGTCAATAGGTATTTCAATAGTTCCATTGTTAACGGTTCCGTTGAATATGACGCTCTGAACATTTATAAAAGGGGTGGTATCAGGAGCCATAGAGGTATAACCCCTCCCAACCTGCATGTCTCCTGAAGTACGCACCCATGCATTGTTATTATCATCAAGTCCGTCATTGTTCAGATCTTCAAAATCCTTTATTGAAAAGAAGTAAAGGGAATTTTTTGGAGAATTCCAGAATACGCTTTCTAACTGCGCATTTTGAACCGGGCTTGACCAATACGTGTAATCATAGGGTTTGATTTCGGTAGTTGTTTTATGAATCAATATAGATCCGGTATTCGTTATAGAACCTTGATCATTCGTTATTATAAGAGAACCCTCATGACCTACCTCTAAAGTTCCTTCTACCAGCAGGTCTTTTTGGATCCTGACATAGTCAGAGGCCTTGATAAATAAACTTATGCCTTTTAAGATATGTAGACTACAAGCTTCAAGATCACCGTGTATATCTGTGGAGTAATTGCTTTCTATTAGGGCTTTGCGTTTAGCATCCGGTTTTCCATTTGTCCAGGATCCTTCCTGCCAACTGGTCGCCCCTGAATGGTGAATACCAATGCTTAGATTTGAATCAGGTGCCGCCATGTCAATCCCTTTATATGGAAATATAAGCCAATCCGATTCCTGAAAACCAGTATTGGGGGTAGAGGCATCACATCCATATTTTCTTACCATGCTCAGGTCAGTCCCCCAATTACCTGAATATCCAATCACATCTGTTCGCTCTGCCCAACATGATTCTGTATCAGAAGTAGAAATGATCAGAATGTCATCTCCTGTGAAACTGCAGGCAGCTGTTTTGATCTCTTTACCATCAATCGCATAGGCAGGAGCTGTCACATTAAGCGTCGCGGAGTATTTAATGGATTGACCCGGAGCAATGACAGGAATCAATTTTTTACTGCTCGGTTTTATACCGATTGGGTGCTGAGTTGCCTCATTTCGAAAAAGCGCCAGATAGTAGGTATTTTCCGGACTGTTTTTATTGCTGATATTGGTTATTTCTATCCATTTGTTATTTGCTTCACCTTCGTAATACTGAGAAATAATCAATGGATGCATCACAGGACCCGTTCCTTCTCCTTGTATTATAAATTCAAAAGGATTTTCAGAGGGATCCGTATTTATAAGCTCAATTCTGGCCGTATGCAATCCGGTTTGATTTGGTCTGTAGTCAACAGTGAATTGTATACTATCATTAATTGCGACTGTTTTTTTAGCACCGAAGTCAGTTGAGAAGTAAATGGCATCAGCACCGGTAATAAGGATTTTATCAATATCCAAGACTTTATTCCCAGTGTTTTTGATACTAAAGGATCGTTGGATTACGGTATCTTTCGAAACGGCCCAGCCACCAAAATAGCTATTGTTGATTAAGGAGGAATAGGTGCTTCCATCTAAAATGGGATTTCCACGACCGCTGAGTTCAATTTCAGGAAGATTGCCTTCACAATAACTGGCATGGGAGCCAAGGCCACTTATGTCTTCGAATCCATAGTTCTCCCATTCATCTGAGTAGAATTCGTTATTTGGGTTTTTGACATTGCTTTTTCGCCTAAAGGTGACATCTTTTCCAAAGTTGATGGAATCTCCAATATGTCCTATAAGATCCAAGACCTCATCGTTCTTTTGCAAGGCAATTTTGTCATCACCATTATAATCCATAACTGAACTGTTGGTGCTCAGGTCGGCTGAAATAGAAAGCGTCTCTGTAATGTCTTCTATCAGGAAGTTGGCCCAGGGTTCAAGAGTTCCGGATAACTGTAATTTTGCGGATGATTCAATACGCTTACCAGTGTATTTTACGAGTTGGTATGCATTTAAATCAATACTTCTATCACTGGGATTATACAACTCAATATAATTGTTTCTGTAGCTTGTTGATGAGCTGCCTTCAAGATATTCAGAAATCATTAACTCGGAGCAAGGATTGATGGGGTCACCTTCGAGTTGAACATGATCAATCCCGGCGATGTCGGAACCGTTTTGTTTGATACTGATTCGCAGCTTAACAAGTGAAATGGCATTCGGTATTTCAATTTGAATAGGGATCCAATCTTCATGAGTAAAGTCATTTGCTCCATCTATAAAGAGCACTTCAGGCTGTATCACCCCATCCAGCCATAATTGGTATTTCATATCATCTCCATTATCATAACCTTTGACCTGGACCTCAAAAGAAAGAACGACATTTCTGTAGTCAGCAATGTTAAATGAAGTGAATTCAATATATTCAAAGCCCGATGAGCCACAATTTCCATTGAGGTCTTGTATGCCCCAAAAATAGTTTCCTTCGATTGGTAGAATGTCTCCAAGAGCAGTGTGGTAGTTCCAGGTGTCATCCAGTTCTGTGCAGGGTGGCGTTGAGATCATTTCAATGGGCCAGGTATCTCCCGATTCTTCAAACCCTTGTTTGGCAATCAGAGTATTTTGGGCGAAGGTCTGAATAAGATACAACAGCAAATACAGACATAAATAGTGCTTCAACATGATAATGCAGATTAGTTTTGGAAAAATTACCTGATGCGAGTACTTTTGGAATACTATTATTTAATTACATGCGAGAAAAAAAGTTAACATATACTGTAGAAGAAGCCAAAAGGTCACTGGAAAGATATTGTGCCTATCAGGATAGATGTCATCAAGAGATAGAAAGAAAGTTGTACCAGATGGGAATGATCATCGAGGCGCGGGAGCTTATCTTTTTACATTTAATGGAACATGACTTTTTAAATGAAGAAAGATTTTCCAGGAGCTTTGCCAGAGGTAAATTTCGCATCAAAGAATGGGGGCGTCAACGCATAGAACGAGAATTGAAGCAAAGGGACATTTCAGCGTATAATATAAAGGCGGGTTTGAGTGAAATATTACAGGAGGAATATGAGAAAACATTTTGGGAAGTCAGCCGAAAACGATTTTTAAGTGTAGATGAGCCTGATGTATATAAGAAGAGAAAAAAGGTAGCGGATTTCTTGCTGAGAAAGGGATTCGAAAGTCATAAAGTATATGAAGTACTTAAGGACTTGGAACGGGAAAATAATTCGTGAATTCAAGGAAAATAGCCTGAATGTTTTTAGTATATTTGTTGCCCTAAATTTTTTGAATTATGAGTGTACAAAGTCAGGTAATGGAGCAAATGAAAGTGGCGATGAAGTCAAAAGACAGAGTAGCCCTTGAATCATTGAGAGCATTGAAATCAGCTTTTCTATTGGCTAATACCAGTGGAGGGAATGTTGAGTTAAGCGAAGAGGATGAAATTAAAATTGTACAGAAACTGGTAAAGCAAAGAAAAGACAGTGCAACTATTTTTCAAGAGCAAAACAGAATGGATCTTGCTGATCCTGAAATCGCACAAGCCAAGATTTTGGAACAATTTCTTCCTGCCCAGATGGAAGAAGCAGCATTAAAAACAGCGATTGAAGCTATTATTGCTCAAACCGGTGCAAATTCAATGAAAGATATGGGCAAAGTGATGGGTATGGCTTCTAAACAATTAGCTGGTAAGGCAGATGGCAAGGCAATTTCTTCAGTAGTGAAGGAATTATTGACATAAAGATTAGAATTATATTAAGTGATTCCTGCTTTCGCAGGAATGACTGGGCCCCGTGGCGCAATTGAATAGCGCATCAGATTTCGGCTCTGAGGGTTACAGGTTTGAAATCCTGTCGGGGTCACAAAAGTAAAAGCTTAGCACTTTGTGCTAGGCTTTTTTTATTTTGAAATGTTTCGAATTTATTCGAATAAAAGAAAAATTAAAAAAAGCATTTGCAATTGAAAATTGAAGCTTTTACTCGGAATTTTGAGTTCAAAAGATCACCGCTAGGTAATCCTCTCTTTTTCATTCTTATATAATTCAGTACTTATTGGTCAACAGACCCCTGAGGCTTATAAAAAAACATAGTTCATTAAAATTTTAGAAAGCCTCTTTCCCCTCTCAAGAGGTGAGGATTCTAGGAATCTTTGGGTCAGACTTTTTTCCTCAACATCGATTTTCAGCCTGTCCGATAATTGGTAGGCCAATTGAGTTCATTTGACTCAACCTTAATCTATTCTATTGAAAAGATTAAAACAATAGGAAGGAACTAGGATCTCTAACCCCAGATCATTACATCATTACATCATTACATCATTGCGCACACCTATGATATTTGTCATCGGCATTCGACTTTAATTGATCTAAGTTTGTTGAAGTTAATATGCTACTGTTAATGAAAATTCCTATTAGCCGATTATTTATTTGTATTTTATTGATGCAGTTGCCCTTTCTCGGACTATTCTCTCAGGAAGAACCGAAGCAAAAAAAACTTCAGTTTTCAGGAGATGCCAGGTTTCGATTTGAACAGGACTGGAATTCAAGAAAGTCTGATGGAACTTACCGTGATGACAGATTCAGAATGCGCTTTCGGGTAAGAGCAGGCCTCAATTATACACCAAATGACTGGGCTTCTTTTGGAGTAAGGTTCAGAACTGGTTATCCGGAAAAACAACAGGATCCCCATCTGACTATTGGAGATGGTTACCATGAGTTCGAATCAGTTCCAATTGGATTGGATAAACTCTATTTTAAACTAAACTATTCCAGATTTGATTTTTGGATCGGTCGTAATAGCTTTCCTTTTCAAAAAAAGAATGAACTTTTTTTGAGTGATAATGTTTCTTTGGATGGACTTTATTTGGGGGCGCTTTTTGATACGAAGGCAAGTTGGATAGACAGTGTAAAATACAGCGGCGGGATTTTTACCTTGTTTAATAGCTTTGGAACCTTTGATAAGGAAAGTTTTATAGGAATGTTGCAAATAGCCACCACACATTGGAACAAAAGACTCACTATTTTTCCTTCCTTTTATCATTTTCAACAGATGCCTGATATACCTGACGGAAATGAGACCTATCGTTTTAATTATTCCGTTGTGCATTTGGGTTCTCAGCTGCTGGCATTGGAACAACCAAAAATTACCCTTGGGCTCGATCTCTATCAGAATCTTCAAAATTATAATGACAATGCCGATATACCAGATTTTTTAAAAGACCAAAAAACTGGTGTTGTTACCAGTATTGTTTGGGGTGATCTTTCGAACAAAGGAGATTATACCTTTGGAGCTTACTTCACCTATTTGGAACGGTTCGCGGCAGTTGATTTTCTGGCTCAGAATGATTGGGCAAGATGGGATTATAGTGGCGCAGGTTCCAGGGATGGCCGATTGACGAATTATAAAGCCTTGGAATTAGTAACGGGTTATAGACTCAGTAAAAGGTTTAAATTTAAAATTCGATATTTTATGGTGGAACAACTACTCCCCTATGGCTCTGCCTTAGAAAATGGAAACAGAATAAGACTGGATATTGATTTTAGACTATAAATATAGCCTTGTTTTGTGCTGATGTTGATATATTTTATCTTTGGATTTGATTTCAATTTTAAATGAAATAAACCTTTACATACATGAAGAGTATAGATAAAATAGTAACACAGCTTGGCCTCGAGGCACATCCTGAAGGCGGATTCTATAAAGAGACCTACAGAAGTACAGGCTCAATTGTTTCATCATCTTTATCTGAAGGCTATCAAAGCAGCAGGAATTATGCAACTTGTATCTATTTTTTACTTACATCAGAAAATTTTTCGGCTTTTCATAAGATCAAACAAGATGAAATTTGGCACTTTTATAAGGGATCCCCAATTAGTTTACATATTCTGACTAAGGCTGGTAGTTACGAAAAACATATGATAGGATCTGATCTTGAGCGCGGTGAAGTGCCGCAATTTGTTGTTCATGGTGGCGATTGGTTTGCATCTGAGGTGGAAGTGCCTAATAGTTATGCTTTGGCGGGTTGTACTGTCTCTCCAGGTTTTGATTTTGCAGATTTTGAGATGGCCAGGAGGGAAGAACTTCTTCAAGAATATCCTGACCATCAATTAGTTATCAGTAAGTTAGCGCGTTGAGGATTCTTTTTTATTTCGTTAATAACATCTTCCATAGAGACTCCACTTCATTGAAGCATAAATGAACTCCTACTAAAAAGAAGAAAAATTATATTATCCAAATAATCGAGGTATCTTTGCAATTCTTAAAACAATAGATGACTTTTAAAGAATTAGGGCTAATACCTGCTATTCTCCGAACTCTGGAGGAACAAGGATACGAAAAGCCAACCCCCATACAACAACAATCAATCCCCATTTTATTAAAAGGAAGAGACCTTTTAGGATGCGCGCAAACCGGTACAGGTAAAACGGCAGCTTTTGCTATTCCTATACTTCAAAATTTAAGCAAACCTCATAATGAGCCAAAGGGCAGACGCCATATAAAAGCATTGATTGTGACACCCACGAGAGAATTGGCGACACAAATATCTGAGAGCTTTAAGGTGTATGGTAAATACACAAATTTAAAAAACACCGTGATTTTTGGTGGCGTTAAACAAAAAGCCCAGGTTGATGCCTTACGGAGAGGTGTAGACATTTTGGTGGCAACCCCAGGTCGACTTTTGGACCTTATTAATCAGAGGCATATTAGCCTTAGAGATATTGAATATTTTGTTTTGGATGAAGCAGATCAAATGCTTGATATGGGATTTATTCATGACATTAAAAAGGTGATAGCTTTATTGCCTAAAAACAGGCAGTCGTTATTTTTCTCTGCTACAATGCACTCCAAGATTGTTGCATTGTCAAAACAGATATTAGGAAACCCGGAAAGAGTAACAGTACAGCCGGAGCAAACAACGGCTGAAAAAGTTGGTCAATCCTTATATTTTGTTACAAAAGGTAATAAGATCAAGCTCATGTTATATTTATTGCAAGTGCTTGATATGGATTCGGTTTTGGTTTTTTCCAGAACAAAACACGGTGCTAATAAAATCGTTAAATTATTACTGAGAGACGGGTTTCAATGTGCTGCAATTCATGGGAACAAATCCCAGAAAGCCCGTGAGCTGGCCCTTGATAGTTTTAAAAAGGGAAAGATTTCAATTTTAGTGGCAACAGACATAGCGGCCAGGGGGATAGATATTGATGAGTTGTCATTTGTAGTAAACTATGACCTTCCTAATGTACCCGAATCCTATGTTCATAGAATTGGAAGAACAGGAAGAGCAGGCTCAAGCGGTATGGCGATTTCCTTTTGCGATGCTTCTGAAAGACCATATTTAAGGGATATTGAAAAATTAATCAATAAGAAGATCACCGTAGTTCACGAGCATCCATTTATAAATGATGGCCTTGAAAATGAATCGTCCCGACCTGAACGTCAACATGGTCATAAACGAAAACCCAAACCCAAACCCAAATCAGCTTCCAAATCGCAAGGCAGTGGAAAGAATAACAACTGGAGGAAAAGAAATACCGGAGGGCAAAGGAAACCTTCGTAAAAAGGGTTTTTAGTTAACAACTTCGGGTGATCATGATTTAAATCATTTTATTTCTGAGATAATTTCGTGTACTTTAACATAGTTTTAAAGACTATGTAGGATGAAAAAAAACGAACCAATATCAAACATCATGACCAAAGAGGTCATTACTTTGAGCTTAGAGGATTCGCTCTATTCAGCGGAGAAGAGAATGAAAACCCACCATATCAGACATATGCCTGTGGTGCAAAATGAGAAATTAATTGGTCTGATTAGTTTATCCGACCTTCAGCGGATAAGTTTTATAGATGCGTATGGAAAAGAAGGCACAGAAGACACTCCAATTTATAATATGATTGACATCAATGACCTGATGATCAAGAACCCGTTAACAGCAAACCCTCAAACCACCATTCTTGAGGTTTCAAAATTATTGGCTAGTAAGGAATTTCATTCCTTGCCGGTTGTAGAAGGTGACAAACTGGTAGGTATCATTACCACTACGGATCTACTGCATTATTTTATTGAATTATGCTGATCCAACATGGCGGCAACTTTGTGGACAATGGTTTCTGCCAGTTTAATTTTTGATTCTACAGTCCATCCGGCCACGTGTGGACTTAAAAGTACCTTATCTGAACTGATCAAATATTGAAATCCTTCAGGTAAGGTATTTTCTTTTGAAAAGAAGTTTTCAAATGAATTCTTTTCATATTCAAGAACATCGAGGCAGGCACCTAATACTTTCCCATTTTCCAACGCAATAACAAGGTCTTTGGTTACAACGGCAGATCCTCTAGCCGTATTGATCAGATAAATATTATGGGTGAATTGTTGTAAAAAAGAGGCATTGATCATATGCTTTGTTAAGGCTGTTTGGGGTGTATGCAGGCTAAGGACTTCTGTTTTTTTTAATAATTCAACCAGAGGAACCTGACGGGCATTTTGGTCACCGACATTAGGTTTGATATCATAACAGAGTACTTCGCTGTCAAAACCCTGTAGCTTTTTAGCAAAGGCTTTACCCATATTTCCATAACCAACGAGTCCAATAGTTTTGCCTTCTAGTTCTATTCCGCGATTGTCTTCTCTCAACCAGATTCCTTGCCTGATCTCGTTGTCAGCTTTTTTTAATTTATTGAAAAGTGCCAGGATCATTCCTAAGGCATGCTCTCCAACGGCATTTCTGTTTCCCTCTGGAGCAGCGATAAGATGTATGCCTTTTTTTTGGGCAAAATCAACATCGATATTTTCGAGTCCTGCACCAACCCTGCCAATAAATTTAAGTTTGGTTGCTTTTTCAAGAAAGTCTTTATCAATGGAGAATCGACTTCGAATGACCAAGCCATCATACTGATAGATCTTTTCTTCAATCATTGATTTTGTTGACAGATAATCTTCGTCACATTCAAAACCAAGGTTCTTCAGTCCATCTATAAGGCAAGCGTCATTGGTATCTAAAAAAAGTACTTTCATTAGTTCTACTATTTTTTACAAAATTATGCGAACTGAATTAATAAAAGATCCTTAATTTTAAAAAAAATTACTTTATGAAACGTATCCACTACATGTTGCTTTTTGGAATGATTCTTTGGATCCAGACACCTTTACTTGCACAGGACTATTATTTTGAAGCTTTTAAACCCTTTGATAAATCAATTCCAAGTCCGGAGGAATTTTTAGGGTATCCAATAGGAGAGTACCACACCCGTCATGATTTGGTAGTTGCCTATATGTATACACTTGCCGAGCTTTCAGATAAAGCAGAAGTTAGCGTTTACGGTAAAACACATGAAAACAGAAAATTGCTGATACTGCAAATTGGTAGCCCATCAAACATTAAAAATTTAGAGGAAATTCGTAAAAAGCACCTACAAGTGGTCGATCCAAATACCAACATTACTGATTTTAAGGAGCTGCCTCTATTTATAAACCTGGCCTATGGTGTACATGGCAACGAACCTTCAAGTACTGAAGCCGCGATGCTAATGGCTTATACCTTAGTCGCTTCAGAAAGTGAATCAGTTAAAAGTTATTTAGACCAGATCGTCGTGTTCTTAGATCCAACTATCAATCCTGACGGAAGAGACAGACACAGCAATTGGGTCAATACCTACAGAGGACAACCTCTGGTTGCAGACAAGTTTGACATTGAACACAATGAAGGATGGCCCAGAGGTAGAACAAATCACTATTGGTTCGATCTGAACAGAGACCTGCTTCTTGCTGTTAACCCGGAATCACAGGGGCGTTTGGATTGGTATCATCAATGGTATCCGAATGTGGTGACTGATTTTCATGAAATGGGAACCAATAGTACTTATTTCTTCGAGCCGAAGAATAAATCAGCCTCAATTAACCCAATAACACCCTCAGAGAACAGAGATGAGCTCAATAAGGTATTCGCGGCTCAGTTTGTTTCAGACCTCGATAAAATAGGCTCTTTTTACTTTACGGGTGAAGTTTATGATTCTACCTATCCCGGTTATGGATCTACATATATGGATCTTCAGGGATCGTTGGCACTGCTTTTCGAGCAGGCAAGTTCACGAGGACATCTTCAGGAAACGCCAACAGGAGAAATTTCTTTTCCTTTTACGATACGGAACCAGTATGTTTCAAGTATTGCCACTATTAAAGCCGCTATTGCAAATAAGGACCTTCTCTATAAATATCAAAATAATTTTTTTAAGAATTCATTACAAAAAGCAAACAGCTCTAAGATCAAGGGATATGTTTTTGGAGACTCTTTTGATAAAAACAGGAATAAGGCATTTCTTGATGTATTGCTTCAGCACCATATCGAAGCCTTTCCAATTGCAAAGGATTTAAAGGTTAATAATACCAGCTTTAAGGCTGGAAGCTCCTATGTGGTTCCAACCAATCAGAAGCAATATTATTTGGTGCAATCATTATTTGAAACTTTTAGTAAATACAGAGACAGTGTTTTTTATGATACCTCAGCCTGGTCAATGGTCAATTTTTATAATATGAAATACCAGCCTCTTGATAAATTACCATCAACCGGAAAACAGATCACGGTTGAGACAAATCTTGTTGAGGTGAAAGAAGTTGTAAAAAGTGACTATGCCTATGTCATACCCTATGATGATTATTACGCTCCGGCCTTGTTATATTATTTGGAAAATCATGGTTTGGTGGTTAAAGTTTCTCATAAGCCATTTTCGATCAATGCAAATGGTCAAGATGTGCGTTTTCAAAGAGGCGCCTTGATGATCCCTGTTGAAGATCAGTTTGATGTTGATGCAGCAACTGTTTATAAATTGGTGAAAGAAGGAAGTCAAGAATTTGGAGTCCAGGCCTACTCAGTAGCAACCGGAATGACAATCAAAGGGAATGGTTTAGGTAGTAAGAGTTTTCAAACCTTGACCAAACCTAATGTCATGATGATTGTTGAAGGTTCAGTGAGCTCCTATGAGGCTGGTGAGGTTTGGCACTTGTTTGAAAACCGAATGAAAATACCTCTAGTGAAAGTTCCTGAGAGTAGATTTGCCCGAACAGATATTTACAGGTATAATGTTATCATAATGGTTTCGGGGAGCTACAGGTTGCTCAACAAGAAAGAAAAGGAGAGGATTAAACAATGGGTTGCAGACGGTAATACACTCATCACAACCGGAAGAGCGAGTGACTGGGCAGTAAAACAAAAAATTGCTGATGAGGTACTTATATCGTCAAAAATTGATACGATGCCTGGGCAAAAAAGAAGCGATTATGAAAGAGCAACAGGCAGTATTAAAAAGCATAATATTGGAGGTGCCATTTTTGGGATAGATCTCGATATTACGCATCCGATTGCCTATGGCTATCAAGACAGAAAGATTCCTGTTTATAAGAATAATAGGGTGTGGTTAACTCCAAGTAAGAACAAATTTTCAACAGTAGGGAAGTATCTTGACCAACCACATATTGATGGTTATATAAGTAAGGAGAATTTGGAAATCATGAAAGGTGCTGCCTCAATAGTTGTGAGTAAGAGGGGTAAAGGAAGAATTGTTCTTTTCGCTGATAATCCCAATTTCAGAGGAGCATGGTACGGGACCAATAAATTATTTATGAATGCGATTCATTTTGGATCTTTGATAAAAGTACCCCAATAAAATCAACCCGACACAAGCAAAAAAAACTCCAAAGGAAATCTTTGGAGTTTTTTTATATATGGTTGTAATGTTTAACCCTTTAAAGCTTCCGCACCTCCTACGATCTCAAGGATCTCATTAGTAATAGAAGCTTGACGCGCTTTGTTGTAAACAAGTAATAAGTCATCTCTAAGTTCTGTAGCATTATCTGTTGCCTTATGCATAGCAGTCATCCTTGCGCCATGTTCTGAAGCATATGAGTCTCTGATGGCTTTATACAATTGCATTTTTAAAGACTTTGGAATCAATCCTTTTACGATCTCCGCTTTATTAGGTTCGAAGATATAATCCGCATCGTTTTGGTTTGTTTCTTCTGCTGCAACAATAGGTAAATATTGCTCCTGAGTTACAATTTGAGTAGCCGCATTTTTAAACCTGTTATACACTAGCTCAATATGGTCAAAATTCCCATCGGCAAACTGTTTCATCAGATCTTTAGCAAAAGGAGTTGAATTTTCAAAACTTAGGTCATCAAAAAGCGCACTTTCAAAATTGTAGATACTAAAACTTTTGGATAGTATGTCATTTCCTTTTTTACCAATAGTAAGCATGGAAACATCTTTACCCGCAAATTTGTTTTTAGCCATCCTTGCAGCCTCTTTGATTACTGATGAGTTAAACCCACCACATAAACCTCTGTTGGAGGTAATAGCAACGATCAATACTTTATTTACCTCTCTTTGCTGGGTGTAAACTCCTCCATCATCACCGTCAAGGGTGGTACTAAGGTTTTGCAATAACTCGGTTAATTTATTAGAATATGGACGCATTTGCACAATCGCTGATTTCGCTGGCTTATTGTCGGTTCCCATAATGCGATTCTTTTACTCTAGTTGTTA
>RCNE010002048.1_pt1 | contig 15277 bp, 7 predicted proteins | sample 2041361 | NCBI WGS metagenome assembly RCNE01 (sample SAMN09708229, study PRJNA481090) | Marine sediment metagenome, whole genome shotgun sequencing project.
ACTAGAACTTTATCTTTCTTAATCACAAACTTAGCGCCTAAGCGTGCCTTGCGACGATAACCCCATGAGTCCCCTGTGATGGGTTCGAAAACTTCCTGTGGCTCAACTTTACCTAGGTGTTTTAAACCTTCTAGCATTGATTGCTGTTTGTATTTAATTTGGGCCTCAGAGCTAAGGTGTTGCAAAGAACAACCGCCGCAGATGTCATAGTGCTGACACTTGGGCTCAACGCGATCAGGAGATGCTTCTATGACTGAATCGATCTTACCTTCATCGTGACTTCGGCTTTTAGAGGTATAAATGAAAGTGACTTTTTCACCGGGTAAGGCGCCACTAATAAAAGTCGCTTTACCATCGATATGCGTCACACCTCGGCCTTCATGGCTTAGTGATTCAATTGTTGCGGGAAACGGTTCTTGAGGGAGTCGTTGCTTTCTACTTCTACGTGCCATTTATTTCTGCCGATTGATATTGCGAGATCTGTATTAATGAACAAAGCTCTAAAAATAGGTGATAAATGACACCCCCCCACTTTATAGGTGTTTTACTCAAAACAACCAAAAAGTGGGGGGGTGTCTTTTTAATCTAATTTAAATGATCTTTAGTAGAGCATTTAAAAGGTGGGGCATGATCCCACAAACTTGTTGTCAGATAAACCCCAACGATTATCAAATGGCGCATGTGGATCAGAAGATACTTTGCCCTCAGCCATCACTTCCCATAACTGACGAAGATTGATATGTTTTTTGTCATCTCCAGGGTAAATTGCTAAACCACAAAAATTATCGAGTTGTTCTAGTAGTCCATCAGGTAATTCGGGATGGAAAATACTCCGTGCGAGTACCTGCGCATTAACTTGATCTTCTGTTAATTGACCACCTGTATAAGCAATTTTTTCGACCTCTCTAAAGAAGCGAAACAATCGTTTGTCGCGTGATGGAGTTGAATAATAGTCGTATTCTTTGGCAGTCATACATTGACGCTTACCCTGCTCTTTCAAACGTTTTAAATAAGCTAAGCCATCATTGACATAATTCACGCGCTCTTTAGCGAAAGAACACAAACTATGCATGAGACGCATGGTTTTCTCTTCTAATGGCTCTTCACGACGACGTAATTTTTTAGCAATCACATCCGTAAATGGTACATAGTCTAATCCTACTTTTTGTGCGATTTGATATTGCTCGTTACTATAACCAGGTTGCTGTTGCATCGTTTTAGCGATATTTCGAGGCCATTTGAAACGACGATAACCATCGCTTTGTCCTACGGCATCGTGTGGAATAAAAAATGGAAAAGAATAAAGCTGGATCATATGTTTGGGTGATGCTGGCGTCGTGGAACTCATAATCGCAGTCACGCCGGTATCAGTGATTCCAGTCATTGCATAGGAATGAGTACCAGGTTCGACATACAAGTCCCCTGCTTTGATCTGCGCAAGTTCAATGGGGAAACTATCTTTAGACAGACTTCGAGTGCCTACACGATCATTCATAAATTGCGCAAAGGCGCGGAAACGTTGTTGTTGCGGAAGCTTGTCCCAATTCGTCATGGTATTAGTAATATATTTGTTCTTTTTGTCCAAATAATGAATTTTAAACGGCAAACTATTTTCGTAAGCAAAAACTGCACGCATTAAATAAATAGCATCAGCACAATCATGCGGAATACGATTATAATCTGGCTTGGCAGGGTTCATAAAGAAATCAGCCTTCCAGTCTTTACTCACCCAATTTTGGTATTTTACTTCCCAGTTGTCATTCCAGTAATTATTGGCCGAAGACCAGACTTCTGCCGAGGCCGTTTGACTAAAAACTTGGCTAATTAGTATTACACACCCACAGAAAGTGTATCGAAGTAAGCGCATAATAAATCCCCATTTTTTATGTCTATTACGTTTCATGTGAAAGCATTGTATTTTTTTAATACACATTGTCTTTTGGATTTAAAAAGACACCCCCCACCTTTTATTCGGTTTCACCTCACCCTTCGGGTCGGCGTCACTGCGATCCTTCGTTGTCTCGGCTACGCCTCGGCTTAGTGGTTTTCACGATTGTTCAGTAATTTTTAGTTATCAATTATAGCAATATTTGTGTTTAATCACTACTGCATCAATAGCTTATTCTGTTTATAGACAAGTCCAAAACTTGGTTTTTTAATGGGTAGTTGAGTAGCGATATGTGCAAATAATGCTTCTTCCAAGTTTACTTTAGCTTCTGCCTTTAATAATGATAGGAATGTCTTATTAGAATTGTTTCCTTTTGAGTCATAGGATTGCTGTGATAATGGCAATATTCCACCAGTTAAGGTTGATACTTTATTTTGATGTTGTGTATTTAAAGTAAAGCGAGTTATGGCTTTATTCTTTTTAATCATTAACTCATTTGTTAACGAAGGTAAGTAGGCAGAAAGTTGCTTAATACTGTCTTGCATTTGCCAAATTTGATCCTGTCCTTCTGGTACTTCAGCCTGCTCATCAAGAATCCATCCTATTTGTTGTTGTAAATTATCTAAAGTACTAAGACCAGTAAAAACTTCTGTCAATTTTGTTAAGTTTACATCTGTAATCTCGAACTTTAAGTCACCCTGCTCTATCGGATAGTTCAAAGTTTGACTTTGCTCAAATGTGGTTGCAGTTATAACACTTAAATTATTGTTATTAATTGATACTTTTCCGTTACCTATTGCTTTCAAAATAATAGGCTTAGACATTAATTGATGTTGAAATAATATTTCAGGCATATCGGTAGAAAAATCAATCACACTCTCTTTTTCAGCACTATTGAAATATTTGAATGCCAAATGTGACTTCTTAGTTTCAATTCTTTGCTGTTCGCTTTTATACGTGAAATTATCTACATCAATCTGGCCAAAATTTTCTTGATTCTCTAGGTCATAACTCCCTTGTAAAACCAATTCTAGAGTGTGAGCCTGAATCGGTAGTTTGTAATGTATCTTATTATCGAAATCGACTTTAATAACTGCTTTAGGTAACTGTTTTAGCTGTAATTTATTCAATAAGTTCTTATCATTTAATTCTTCATCAATACTCACATACCAAATAGAACTGCCTGTACTGACACCTGACCTATCAAAAAGCAAAGGACCATTGTAGATATCTATATTTAGTATCATTTTATTATCAATTTGCGATCCAATTATAAATAAAAGACCATGCGAAGAAGCCTGTATAGCTACCTTCGCTTTTGCCCCGAATACCGAATGACTTAAATCTAAAAGCTCATATTCAAAGGTATCATTAAGGTGAATATCATTACCTGATACTTGATTGGAAAATATATTTTTCAGGCTATCTTTTGTACTCACACCAAATGACCAAGCACTAATGCCCCATAAGCTGATAAGCAGCAGTAATAATACAAATAAAGAAGAAATACCCTTTCTCATGTCATTTAATAGTGATTTTTTTGATTTTTAGGATTAAGTAACATGACTCATGATAAAACTGTTAGATATTGTTATTAAACCAGAAAGATCGGTGGATTACTTAAATACTTAATTTTTAACCTTTTTAATCTATATCCATACCTAGTATGAAAGATTCAATTAAAGTTGTACGCAAAATTATTTCATATAATAACTATATTAATATTACATTAATGTCGACAGAGTAAAATAGAGGGAAAGTTAAACTAATTTAGATACTTAAAACAAAAATTAGAATGAAATTGAATAAAAATATTAACTAAAACACTGATGCAATAATTAAAATAATGAGTCAATTTGCAATTTTTTAAATTGATAGATGAAAATCAAAAAATTTTCTACCGTTTATCGTTTAAATTAAGCCTTTTGATACCTCTATGTTACTAACACACATAAAGGAAATAATTAAAAAAATAACGTTTATGATTGACGCAAACCTACAATCACGCGGTACCAATTACAATAGTCATGCAAATAAAACTGGCTTTATTGTAAAGGGATTCCTGTGCGTCTGTATTTTTGCTTATGCCGGTTTGGCAAAGGCCCAAGGCGTCATCGCCGGAACAAATATTAGTAACACAGCAATCGTTTCCTACAGTACTGGATCTATAACTCAAGAGCCAATCGAGAGCTCACCTAATGGTAACAGTTCCGCAGGCATAGGAAATGGTACAGCCACTGAGTTTGTTGTGGATAGAAAAATTGACCTAGTAGTGACAGGAAATACCAATGCCAACGTAGCACCTGGTGATTCACAGGCTGAAGTAATTTTTTCTCTACAAAACCAGGGCAATGCTATTCAAACATTCAGTTTAGTGTCTAACAGCTTACTTACCTCTGATAATTTCGATATAAACAGCTGTAATATACAAATTACTGGGGTTACAGGAACGCCAGTAGCAGGAGTGACACTACCAAGCACTAACAATATAAAGTTGTCACCTGACCAACAAGCAACCGTTAGCGTTCGATGTGATGTACCTTTTAGTAATTCGGGCGCTCCTATTATAAATGGTCAAACAGCTACGCTTGGATTGCTTGCAACACAAAATGAAGACGGTTCAAACACAACAGAGTCAAACATAGATTCAGCTAGCGGAGTTGAAACAGTTTTCGTAGACAGTGCAGGTACTGCTGATCTTGTCAGAGACGCAATGCACTCTGCAATACGAGATTACATAGCTACAAGCTCAAGCGCTGCTCCAGAACTAACAATGAATAAAACAATAGTGTCAGTCCTTGATCCTGACGGCGGTGACAAAGCAGAAACCGGTTCTGAAGTGACATACAAAATTCAAATTAGTACCACTGGCATTGGCACCTTAGAAAATGTAGTAATTACAGATCCTACGCCAACAGATATGACGTATAAATTAAATAGTGTTCGACTCAATAACACTAATCAAACGGATATCAGTGACGTCGTAGATAACACAGATTTTGGAATTTCAACTGTCGATACGGCAACAATCAACCTAGGAAACTTTGCGGCAGGTAGCCAATACGAAATACTAGTAACTTATATTATAAATTAATAAAGGGGTATAACATTATGATAAGTAGTAATTTAAACAATAAATATAAAGGATTCAACCGTTTCTTATTAGCAACAGTGGCAACATTAGTGCTAACGACTTCACAAGCAGCTGTGGCAAAAGAAGGCCACCTAAAAGTGACGTCAAAAGTACAAAAAATGTCGATTATCAAGAAAGATGGTAAGACTTCTTACAAATTTGAACCAGCCGCCAAGGTACTCCCAGGTGAGATGGTTCAATACAACACTTACTTCGAAAATATCAGTGCAAAGCCGACTGATAACATCAAAATTGTAAACCCGATTCCAAAACATCTGGTTTATCTACCAAATTCTGCTCAAGGCAAGAACACTAAAATTGTGTTTTCTGTTGATGGCGGAAGAAACTATGGGAAAGCAGGTACGCTTCGAGTTAAAAGAAATGACGGGAAAGTATATCCCGCTACAGCTTCTGACTACACCCATATCCAGTGGCAATACCTAGGAAACTTGGCGCCTAAAACTAAACAGGCCGTAGGATTCCGAGCACGCCTGCTATAAACCTTAAATACAAATACTCAAAAAAAGAACAATAGAGACACTGTATTTCTTACACAAACCTAAGAGAAGATAAAAAATGAAAATAAATAAGACGATGAAAACATTACTTAGCGTAGCTATTTTAAGCGCTATAACTAGCAGTGCCTCTGCAGTTCCGATTGGAACGGCAGCCGAGACTGCAATAGACAATACCGCATCAATAGCTTATTCGGTAGGATCAACGGTTCAATCACCTATTGCTAGTTCACCTACGGGAAATAGTACCGCTGGAACAGCAGGAACTCCTACAACATTTGTTGTGGATAAAAAAATAGATCTACTAGTTACCGGTGGTGATAACGCAAATGTAGTACCGAGCCAGACTGGCGCAGTTGATGATACGGAAATTACCTTTACAATTACGAACGAAGGAAATAGTACAGAGACATTTATTTTAACGCCATCTGATTCAATCACTCCGATTGTAGTTGGAGATAACTTTAATAGTACTGGTTGTACAGTTACAGCAACTGGGCCATTACCAGCGACTACAGTAGTAGCATTGCCTGCAGTTATTGCCAGCGGAGATAGCATTGAGGCTACAGTCGAGTGTGATATTCCATCAAGCGCTACGGTATCACCTACCGGCATAGTTACTAATGGAGAAATATCAAAAGTTGATTTATTGGCAGAAGTAAGTACACCAACAACTATTGGCACGAATACTGCTGCGTGTAATACGAACAATGGCACAACAGGCGCAAATGAAACCTGTGATGTAGATATTGTATTTGCCGACGGTACGGGTACGGGTACAGATACTGGGGGTAGTACTGGCGGTGGCGTAGGTGATAGAAATGGTAAACACTCTGCTACTAGTACTTATACTATAAATACAGCATCTTTAACGGTGACAAAAACTGAAGCAGTAACTGCAATGGTACTTGACCTGGACGATGATGGTGGTACCGCTCCGACGGCAGCTACAGGTGGTGATTTCCATATTCCAGGATCTACCATCACTTATACAATTGAAGTGGATAATACTGCGTCTGCAGCCACGGGTCTTGTTATTACTGACACGCTTGATGCTAATTTAACCTTTGTATCTTGTACTGTAGTAGGGTCTCCAGCGGCACTAGTTCCAGCGGCTCCAACTTGTGGTTTAGTAACAGGTGTTGTTACAACTGGCGCATTCACGTTGTCAGATGGATCAACAACAGCACAGAAAGCTACAATGACTATTGAAGCAACTGTTAACTAATTATTTAGTTAAATAGTTATTTATAAACGACACCGTGAAGCTTTCATTTTAGCTTCACGGTGTCTGTTTAAAAAAATGTTATAAAATTTAATTAATTATAAAAATAAATACTTTAAAAATGATCTTAAATAATCCCACATCACAAGCTAAAGGTAATTGTAAATTAGCTTATGGTTGGAAAAACCACAGTGTTTTTCAAGGGTTGTTTGCGCGTATTGTATTCCAATTCCTACTGTTAATTAGCATGATAATGCCAGTATTGTCAGTAGAAGCTATGCCGGTAATTACTAATACAGCAACTGTAAATTTTACCATTAACGGTAATAACTTAAATTTAACCGACAGTGTGCAATTTACTAAAGACACTGTTGTTGTTCCAACCGATACTATCGAGCTCGAAAAGAATTCAAATGTAGCTACTGCTATTATTGGAGATGATATTAGCTATAACTTAACGGTTACAAATCCTAATCCAAGACCTTTAACAAATGTCATTATTAAAGATAATTTACCAACAGGTTTTATCTACCAAACTAATTCAGCAAAAATAAATAATATTGTTATTAATTCAAATGATATTAATATTTTAAACAATGACATAACACTCAATTTGGGTACAGTGCCAGCCAATACAGTTTTAAATATTACTTATCAGACAAGTATAAGTACGAATACACCGGAAGGAAATGCTACTAACAAAGCTATTGCTGATTCTGACACGGCTACTTCTCTTCAAGTACAATCGAATGTGGTCATTAGTAACCCAGTGGTTGTTATGCCATTAGTGTTGACTAAAACGGTAGATGTACAGGATGTGAAAATTGGCGATACCGTTCGTTATACATTAACGATTCAAAATAATAATGGCTTTGTTATTTCTGATGCAGTGGTCAAAGACTTATTGCCCGACGGTTTAGTCTATATTGATGGTTCTGCGACATTCGATGGCACCACAATTTCTGCAACAGTAAGCAATGAAATCACCTTTAACCTAGGTGGCGTAACAGCAAACACTACATCTACCTTAATTTATGATGTAACAGTAAATTCTTTAACAAACAATTCTCGCCTACTAGTGAATTCTGCAAGTGTTACCGCAGCCAACACTCAAGCAAACTCAAATACTGCATCAGCCAGCGTCAACTTAGTCGACGATAGTTTAACAATAACTAAAACAACAACTGCTACGAATGTATTGGCAGGTGATGTTGTCGACTACAGTATTACTTTAACAAACCCATTATCTAGAGATTTAAGCAATCTAATTATTAAAGATACTTTACCTACTGGGTTTATCTATCAGGCTGACAGCGCCAAAGTTAATAACATTGAATTACCAAACACAGACGTTTCTGTTAACGCTAACACGGTCGACTTTAAAATAGGTCCATTAGCGCCTTCTGCAACTATGATATTAACCTACAAAGTTACTATCACTGAAAGCGCCCTGCCCGGAGAGAACATAAATACTGCTCAGGCCATAAGTGACTTTGCATCGTCATTAACAACCACTGCAAAAGTAACGGTTCGAACTCCTTCTACCATAAAATTCCTCAAAATTAGTAATTCTGGTGTGAGTTCTATTATTCAGCCAACTTCATTTAATACAAACCAACAAGGTGGAACAAACTTTGTAGAGATAACAAACATAACATTAGCAGATGGCTCTTCAATTACTTTACCAATACAGCAGCCAATTATTGATGCAACTCAATATACTGCTAAAGAACCTGTAGTGATTGAAGTGATTGATCTTGATCAAAATCAAGACCCTACAACACTAGACACTATTGAAGTTACTGTTAACATTCCAGAAACTAATGATACTGAAATATTATTGCTTACTGAAATTTCAGTTAATTCAGGAGTATTCAGAGGTGTTATTTTAACAACTACTGACGCCACTTCAGTCCAAGATGGATCTCTCACCGTTGCAGATGGGGTTAACATTAATGTCAATTATCGAGATAATGAGGACAATACTGATATAAGTGCTACAGCCGCATTGGTGGTTCCTAATACGAATTTACAAATAGTGAAAACTGCCGATAAAGATTATTCTGCTATTGGTGAATTAGTGCGTTACACCATTGAATTTAGGAATACTACTGGCTTAGACTTATCGGACCTCCAACTTAATGATTTGTTGCCCATTGGTTTTCGTTATATTCCTAATACCGTAGAATTAAATGGTACTCGTCTAACTAATAATGTGACATTTAATGGTCGCGCATTAACAATTAATTTAAATAACATGCCTGCGGCAAGCGTCTGGACAATTGAATATGTAACGAAAATTTCCGCTGGAGTACAGATTGGTGATGCCATCAACACAGCCTATCTAACGAGTGGCACACTCCGCTCAAATGATGCCCAAGCTATCGTGAAGATTAGAGATGATCTAATGCGTAGCAAAAACATCCTAACAGGTCGGATTTATATAGGCTGTAAAACAAAATCTAATGAAGATGAGCCTAAGCCTAGAGTATTAGGAGAAGCACGAATCTATATGGAAACAGGTAGAAGTGTTTTAACGGACAAAGAAGGTTTCTGGCATATGGAAGGCGTTTACCCTGGCGCTCATGTATTACAACTAGATACCGAGAGTATTCCTGGCTATGAGCCAATGTTATGTATCGACAATACACGTCGTGCAAGAGATGCTAAATCACACTTTGTCGATCTGCAAGCAGGAAACCTATGGCATGTAGATTTCCACGTAAAGCCTATCGAAGGATATCAATCAGTTGAGACAACCAAGCTGATAAAGAATCTAGTTTTAGATCCTACTAAAGACTTTGATAATAAATACCTGCAGTCAGCCACTGAGGGCTTTGAAATTCTATGGCCAAAAGATAACTTTGTACCCGCTGTTGCTTCAACAAAAATATTTATAAAACACTCACCTAAACAAAAGGTTGAGGTATTTTTGAATGACACAAAGGTAAGCGCATTAAATTATGATGGTAGCGACACCAATAAAGAACGAACAGTAACTATCAGACGTTGGTTTGGTGTTGATATTGATATCAAAAAGAAAAACAATACTTTATTAGCTATCTTAAAAGATAAGTCAGGAAAGGAAATTGCGCGAAAGACTCACAATATTCATTTTTCAAGTAATCCAGCATCTGCAAAAATATTAGAAGATCAATCTGTGTTGATCGCAGATGGTAAAACAACTCCCGTGATTACTTTACAAATTAAAGATGAAGATGGTTTCCCCATGCGTGCTAATACTCATGGCTATTTCACTCTAGAGAACAATCGATACACAGTAAAAACTCATAATACTGATGATTCTAATGTGAGAGAACTCAATAAAGACCTATCCGGCTCATACAAATATGAAATTGAAGAAAACGGTATCGCACGAATTGAACTTAATCCTACTACTCAATCGGGACAAGTAAAACTAAAGCTTCAATTTACTGACTCAAATACGAAGAAAAGTGACACTGAAATCTCTGCTTGGTTAAAACCAGCATTAAGAGAATGGATTATGGTGGGTATCGCTGAAGGCACCCTTGCCCATAAAAAACTATCGGGAAATATGCAGTCATTAAAAGATTTAGATAAATCAGATGATTTCAGTAAACGTGGTCGAGTAGCATTTTTTGCTAAGGGCCAAGTTAAAGGTAAATACCTTTTAACTGTTGCTTACGATACGCATAAGAATCATCGTGAAGTCGGCAGCCAGCTGAATGGCAACATTGATCCTGATGCTTTCTACACAATTTATGCTGATAACAGTAATAGTCAATACGAAGCCCCTAGTTCGGAAAAGTTATACCTCAAACTAGAGAAAGATAACTTCTACACCCTATTCGGCGACTATCAAACGGATATGACTATTACAGAGTTAGCTAAGTATCAGCGTACGCTTAATGGTATCAAAACAGAATACCGTGGTGAGCGTATTAGTTTCAAAGGCTTTATTAGTGAAACAAGTAACAATCATCATCACGAAGAAATTCCTGGTGATGGCACTTCAGGTTTGTATCAATTAAAGAACAAGATTATTCCTAATAGTGAAACTATTGTCATTGAAACCCGTGATCGTTTCCGTTCAGACAAAATTGTCCTTAGACGTGAATTGGTTCGTTATCAAGATTACAATATTGATTATGATTCGGGCAGCTTATTCTTTAAGTTTCCTATAAGCAGTCGTGATAGAGAATTTAATCCAAACATTATTGTCGTTGATTATGATTCTGAAGAAAATACAAACAAAGCAATTACGGCGGGTGGTCGTGTATCGATTAAATCAAAGGATGGCAAGCTAGAAACTGGCCTTAGCATTATTCATGAAGGACAAAATAATACTCGTGACAATCAACTCGTAGCATCTGATATTACTTACAAAATATCGCCTGATACAGAAATTCATGTCGAAGTTGCTCAATCTAAAACTGAAACAAGCGAATATAAAAAGAGAAATGCTTATATTATCGAATTGGAAAAAGAAATCGAAAATATGGAAGCACGCATATACTTTAAAAAACAAGAAAACGGTTTTGGAATTAATTCACAAGCAAGCGAAGTCGGTACTGAAAAAACAGGCGCAGAACTTGATTACAAGATGGATGAGGATACCCGAATCAATTCTGAAATATCCATTGAGAAAAACTTACAAAATAATAATAAGCGCCGTCTCGCTCAAGTTGAAATGATAAAACAATTTAAACAATATGAAGTCAATGTTGGGTATAGGCACACTCAAGAAGACCTTGATACTGATAACAATACAAGTAAACAAATTGATAGTAATACTCTTCTACTAGGTGGCCAATACACCACCAAGAATAACAAAGTTACGCTACGTACAAACTTAGAAAAGAGTATCTCATCTAATCAAGGAAGTGAAATCAATCCAGACCGATTAATAGTGGGTGCTGATGTTAAATTAGCGCAAGGCTTCAGTGTATTTGCTGAACATGAAACTACAGATAACGGTTCTATTAAGACTCATAATAACCGCGTAGGACTAAGTAAAGATTTATGGAAAGGCGCAAAAACCCGAACAACTTATACACAAGAAAGAGATGATGAAGGTCAACGCAACTATGCCACTTTAGGTTTAAGCCAAAAAGTAAAGTTAAACGATAAAATTAGCGCGGATTTTACTATCGATCAAGCAAGAACAATTGGCGATACATCAAAACAAGCAAGCTTTAACGAAGATGAGCCAGTACTACAAGGAGCAGAGCGTGATGATTACACTGCATTCTCAGTGGGTCTAGGATCAAATGATAAAGATTGGAGTTGGACAACTCGTGCTGAATACAGAAATGGAGATATAACTGACAAAGTTAATTTCTTAGCCAGTGCTATTCGTCACTATGATAATGGTAAAAACTTAAGTGCAAGTCTAAGTTTTTACAATTCTGATAACCAGAATGGTGATTTCGATAGATCAACCAAGTTGAGCTTCGGAAGTGCATGGCACCCCAAAGAAAAGGATTTTGTATTCTTTTCACGACTAGATTTAGTCAGTGAAAGAACAACTAATATGGATAATAACGTCAATTCATCTGCAGACTCGGATAACACTGACACTCAAAAAATCATTCACAATATGCATTACAATCGCAAAATTAATAATAAAACGCGTTTAGGTCTTCATCACGGGATTAAATATGTAAAGGATGAAAACAATGCTGTTAAAAGCTCATCAACGATAGATACTGCTACAGTCTCATTACGTCGTGATCTAAATAAACGCTGGGATATTGGAGTTCATGGCGGTTATTTACGTGACTGGGATGATAAAGCTAGTGACTATGTTGCCGGTGTATCCATTGGCGTTAATCCATCAAAGAACATTTGGGTAGAGCTAGGATATAATGTAGAAGGCTTTAAAGATGATGACTTCGATAACAATAAATACACTAGCAAAGGCGTGTACATAGATTTTCGTTATAAATTTAATCAAGATTCGATTAAGAGTTTTCCTTTTCGCAGTAAAGCAAATACGAATGATAAAGCAAAGGATAAAAGCAATGACGTTAAGAAGAATGAGATTGATGTAGTTAGTTCTCAATTAAATTAATAGAAAAGACACCCCCCACCTTTTTATGACTTTTTTAATTTTTAATTAAATGAAAAAGTCACCCTTCGGGTCGTCGTCACTGTGTTCCGACGCTATCTCCGCTTCACTCCGGTTAGCTATTTTACATTTAGAACCCAGTAAAGGTCTTCTTTCTGACTCCTAATATAAACAACACTCCAAAATAACTAATCATTGCCGCTACAACCAACATCAATAGCCTTGATGCTTTTTGCATTAATCCAGACTCTTGCCACCAAGCATCTATTGGATTTAACCATAAAATAACTACAGCCATAATAATCAAGGCAAGAATAATTCTGAGTAAATCCCTTAACCAAAGCTGTTTTGCTTGTGGTGCAGTTTGATAAATATTTTGTTTCTTCAACTGATACAAAAGTAAACCTGCATTGATATATCCAGCCAGTGCCGTAGCCAACGCTAAACCTGCATGTGGACCAATAATATCCATTTTTACCCACGGATAAACGATCACGATACTAAGAATAATATTGGATAACACCGCAAACATACCTATGCGAACTGGAGTTCTCGTATTTTGACGAGAATAGAAACCCGGAGCTAACACTTTAACTAAAATGAAGGCAGGCAAACCAAATGAGTAAGTGATTAAACTCAAACTCGACATTTCTACCAAGTTCCAGTTATTAACTCCATTCGCTAACACTGTCGCTATAATAGGTTTAGCCAGCAACATCAAACCTAGCATTGCAGGCAAGGCAATCAACAAACCCAAACGCACTCCCCAATCTAAGGTTTCACTAAAAGCTTTACTCTTTGCATTGATGTGATCACCTGATAATTTAGGTAAAATAACCACACCGATTGCAACACCAATGATTGCCAAAGGTAGTTCGACAAATCGATCAGATGCATATAACCAACTGATGCTACCTGCTGCTAATAAAGATGCGATCGCCGTATTAATAAGTATATTGATCTGTGCTACAGATGATCCTAATAAAGCAGGGATCATCAATTTCATAATGCGTTTTACTCCTTCATGCCCTCTTGTGAAATTTGGTCTTGGAAGTAATCCCAATTTCATCAAAGAGGGTATTTGAAAAGCTAGTTGCAAAAACCCGCCGATTATCACTCCCCATGCTAAGGCTTCAACAGGTTGATCAAAATGTGGCGCCCACCAAATTACCGCTGAAATCAAGGCAACATTCAATAGCACAGGAGTAAAAGCAGGAACGGCAAACTTCTGGAAGGTATTTAAAATCGCGCTAACGAATGCAGATAAAGCGATTAAGAAAATATAAGGAAAGGTAATGACTAATAAATGTGAGGTCAGTGCTGACTGAGAACCATCTTGTTGACCATCTCCGAACATAAATCCCGGGGCAAATATCATCGCCAATAAAGGTGCTGCAATCATACCTACGACAGTGATGCCGAATAGAATAAGACTCAGTGTGCCAGCCACATGATTTAAAAGATTTTGTAAGTCCTCTTTACTGCGGCTTTCTTTATACTCGGCCAATACAGGAATGAAGGCAAGTGAGAATGCGCCCTCTGCAACCATGCGACGTAATAGATTGGGGACACGAAACGCAACAAAAAAAGCATCGAGCGCGCCACCCGCAGGGAAAAAATGAAAAATAATCGCATCACGTGCTAAACCCAGCACGCGAGAAACCATAGTCATCGCACTAACAATAGCGCCAGAACGGAGCATTCGACTCATTTACAAACTCGTATAATATTAAGTGGGCGTATTATTACCCAGAGAGTGTCTGAACAACAGATGATTTATTCTGCATTTATTGCGTAGTTTTCTATTAAAAAGACCCCCCTACTTTTTGTTACTTCTTCAATTCAGATACTTGTTACGAGTAATTTAACAATATGTTAACGGCAACGCCGTCATGTTCTTCATCTCTTCCATCGCAAAATACGAATCTACATTATAGATATCAACGCGCTTGATGAGTTTTTTATACACGACATTATAGTCTTGAATCGAAGGAACAACGATTTTAAGCATGTAATCTACATTGCCACTCATACGATAAAATTCGATAATTTCTGGAATCTTGTTCACTACTTCTGAAAACCTTTGACGACAAATTCACCTGGAATGAATTTGAACAGCGAAGTACAACGAATCGGTGAAATACATGGACGTAACTTCATAGACAACGAAGGAGCGCAGTGACGACGACCCAAGGGTGAGGTAAAACCGCATAAAAGGTGGGGGGTGTCTTTTAAAAGATACTATTTGCGATAAACATCAAGTAACTACAGCGCAGGCACTGCTGATTAAAGGCTCTGCTTACACTTTAGTCTTTACCTTTAGCTTAAATACAGGTAATTTATGATTCGTACACAAGCATGTACTGGGCTTTCATAAAAAATTACCTTCAAGGTTTAAAAATATCATTATGAGTAATGACTATAACGCTGATTCGATAACGGTTCTTAGCGGACTTGACCCTGT
>RCNE010001017.1_pt1 | contig 15274 bp, 9 predicted proteins | sample 2041361 | NCBI WGS metagenome assembly RCNE01 (sample SAMN09708229, study PRJNA481090) | Marine sediment metagenome, whole genome shotgun sequencing project.
GTTCGCTTGTTACCCACCAACCGTGTTTCTATCAGAAACCACTACCCTGTGATTTTGCACAGAGCCGAGGGTGCCCGGTACCTTACTTCAGGACCGTACGAGGCAGGAAGCCGAGTATCGAGCGCCACAGGATGTGCTTGAGCGAGTCCTGAAGTGAGGTACCGGGCGACCTCGGCTCCCCTGTCGACGCCCCCCGGTAATAGTGAAAAACTCCTACTCTAGCGAATGGTTTCTACTTCAGCGGGTACTGACCAAACTCTTCCACAGCATCCACCATGGCGAGAACATTTTCAGGCGGAACATCGTTCATTACCGTATGCACAGCACCAATCATGCACCCCCCACCAGGGCCGAGAGCTTGTATCACGCGGCGCACTTCTTCCCGGACGTCCGCTACACTTCCGTGCGGCAATATTCGATGTGAATCGATACCGCCGCAAAAAACGATGTTGTTTCCATAGTGCTTTTTGAGGGAGGCAAGGTCGGACATTTTACCCGCCGATGTCTGAATGGGGTTGAGTATATCGACACCGATCTCAATGAAGTCAGGGATCAGGGGTGCAACATCACCGTCTGAATGAAAAAGCACCTTCGCTTTGGTTCTGGCCTTGATGAAACTGATGAAATCCGCATGCACCGGTTTAAGTATCTCGCGATACATTTTCGGGGAAATCATAAGGCTTTCCTGTGTTCCAAGATCATCACCAATTTTTATGATATCTACGTTGTCACCCAGTTGTTCAAGGAAAGGCCCCATCAACTGCTTACAATAGAATGCAATTTTTTCCAGCAGGCCACGTGCAAAATCCGGGTCCATGGCCATGTTCATCAAAAAGACCTCCATGCCCTGCATGGCATGGGCCCGTTCAAACGGAAACAACAGCCACGGTGTGGCCAGGATGGCAAATTGATTCTCTTCAGCCAGTAAGCGGGCCTGCTCAGCTACATGCGCGATACGGCTCGGGTCACTCATATCCGGCCATCCCTGGTAGGACTCAAGGTCTTCAAGTGTTCGGGCTTCAGGAATCGGGTGGATACCCGGATACCAGTCACCGGGGGCGGTTTCGGTCTGGCCGCCACCCCATGAATCTATACAATCGCTATGGGGTTCACGTTCACGATTGCGTTGACGTACTTTTTCAGGCTCTAGATCCAATACACCGCGAACATCACTGTGCAAGCGCAGCATCGTGTCTTCATCGATTCGGGCAGTTCCAAGTTCGGGCCAGTCATAGAGGTAACTATCCGGTGCCTGTATACCGGCAATATGCTTGATGCCCTGGTAGGGCTTCATTTTTATCCCGGTTGCATTGCTGACACCAATGACCAGCGGAACACGGTCAGCTTGTTCGTGATGAATGGCGCTCAGTACACGCTCGCGGGATGTCATTGGCATATCGAAATTCCCTCAAGGTCATCAGAAGGCTTGCGTACCGGAGTATAAAAGAAGGAAAGACTCCACTTTCCTGACAAACGCCGGCTTCAGTGTAAGCGCGGTTTCTATCTGTACTTTAAGCTCAGTTTCTTTCTGTACTCTATGGGTTGCTTTTTGTAAATCAGGTTCAGCTCCCTGTCATAACTGCAGGAAATCACAATAGCGCCGTCGCTTTTTTCCACGGTGAAATTACCCGCCATGTCATTCATTTCATTGATCTGAAGCAGCTTGATCACCTTTGCCCTGGCATCCATAACAGTGGTGGCAGGATTGGTTCTCTGGGTATTTTCAATCGTTTTCAGAATGGAGTCTATGGATTTGGATTCGATGGCCTGCGGTACGTATTGAATACCAAAATAAGCAGCAAAACCCAGTGCCACGAGAATAATAATGTTACCAATGGCGGAAGCGCCTTTTTGCCGTGATGATAATCTGTTCATACTGACCTTTCCCATTTTTAATGAAACTCTCACCATGCGATACCGTAATCATCGCCGTAATCACTGGCACCACCCCACATGCTGCCGTTTTCCTTATCGAAGTATATAGCAGTAATCGGACTGTATGGACGTTTGCCCGCCTCAACCTTATAACCCATATTACCCAATTCACCCCGCACCCACTCCGGCAGTTGGGGCGATACTGAAAGACGACCGGGTTCTGACTCATGCGCACCGAATGAACTCTGCATTTGATAACTGGTGAAATTGGGTGCTTCCGCGGCCTGTTGCACATTCATATCAAACTCCACCATATTCAGGAAAAACTGCAACAGGTTTTGATCCTGGGTATCACCACCCTGTACGGAAAAAGCCATCATTGGCTTGCCGTCCCTGAGTGCAATACTGGGTGTGAGGGTGGCACGTGGCCGTTGGCCGGGTTGAACCACATTGAACGGATTCATCTTCTCAGTGAGCACAAAACTTTGCATACGCTGACTTAGACCAACGCCGGTTGAGCCTGCTATAAATGCCGGAATCCAACCGCCACTAGGCGTTATCGAGACCACCCAGCCCTCGGCATCTGCCGCCTGTATCGAGGTGGTACCAGCCAGGAAGCTCTCTTCGCTGCTCATCAACTTTGCCTGCTGAAAACCTTCGGCTCCTTCAGCTTCTGCAGTCGGTGGAATAGGACTCCAGTTTTTCAACAGCTCTTTAAAGGGGTTTGTTTCACCCTGGAAGGGATAGGGATCCCCGGGACGGACCTCCGGGTTGTTCTGCTTCGGGTCCATCAGCGCCCGTCGTTGCTCTGCATACTTTTTAGAAAGCAACCCTGCAACCGGTTCTGCCGGCGGCACATAGGGGTCGCCGTAGTAAAAATCCCGGTCAGCAAAAGACAGGTTCATCGCCTGGTACAGGGTGTGGATATAACGTGCACTGTTGTAGCCCATGCTTTTCAAGTCTATTTTTTCAAGAATATTTAATGCCTGAAGTAAAACCGGACCCTGCACCCAGGTTGTCAGTTTATAGACGTCGATTCCTTTGTAACTGGTAGTAACCGGATCCTCGATGTGCACCTGCCATTTATCAAGATCCTCCAGCGTTATTAATCCACCAAATTCCCTGGAGCTTCGGACGATTTCCCTGGCAATGTCACCGCGATAAAAACGATCATAGGCGGCGTAGATGGCTTGCTTGCGGGTCTTGCCCCCGGCAAGTGCCTTTGCCTCGGTCTCGACCAGTTTCTTCAGCGTAGCGAGCAAATCACCCTGGCGGAACATTTCACCTGCCACCGGTGCCGCACGTTGGCTCGAATCTTCATCGTTTGCATGGGGAAGGAAGACGTTTTTGGAATAAGACCATTGCGAAATCACCTCCCGCCGCCGTTCGATGTTATCTGCCTGAACACCTTCAATGGGATAACCCTCAGCCATCTGCATGGATGGTGCCAGGACTTCCGCCAGGCTCAACTTGCCATATTCGGCCAGCATGACCATCAGACCACCGGGTGTACCCGGGGTCACTGCTGCCAGCGGGCCATACTCGGGTGGGTAAACCATACCCTGCTCTTGAAAAAACTCGGCAGTCGCGCCAGTCGGTGCCACACCCAGTGCATTGATGCCCTTTACCTCACCGGTGTGCGGGTTGTAAATGAGAGCCTGGGTTTCGCCACCCCAGCCCAGCGTATCCCACATCGTCGAAGTGGCGGCAAGCATGGCACAAGCGGCATCTACTGCATTCCCACCCCGGGTAAAGGTCATGGCTCCCGCGGTTGCTGCCAGTGGTTTACCGGTGACGGCAACCCAGTGCTTTCCGTGCAATACAGGTTTTGCCGTTTTCTGGGCGACGGCATTGCCGGTAAAACATATCAGCGCTGCAGCAAAAGTGACTACCATCACGGCATTGCGAGAAGTGGTGATAAAGTGGGGTGAGAGAATCATGGGCGATCCCGGTTGCATGGAAGTGGCAAGGATAACAAATGCATTGCCCCCGGTCAGATTCCTTTGCAATAACATACCGGGAGATTGTCGACCCTGTCGTGCGGGCTGGGATTTCAGGAAGCCCAGTTTATTGGCGGTAGTCGTTCAGCACCCATAATGTCGGTTGGTCTTCAGTATCCGGTTCTGAAATCATTCGCATTTGTGTCGATTTATCACCGCTGGTGACCTGTACCACGGCGATATACAGTCCGGACGCTTCTTCCGGTTCTTGTGATCTCTCCACAATGGCAAATTCAGCATCTGCCGGCAATCCAATATGTGATGCGAATAGCCGGGCGGCGGGCACAGGGTCACGGAACGCCTGTAAATTTTTCTCCTGGCCGGACATTGTCACCAGGTTTTGAAGGTTTTCAGCATCGATCTCAACGGCGACGTGGCTACCACCGGGTTGCTCTACGTACCGTTTGATCAGCTTGCCAGCAATTTCATGCTGGTAGCTCAAGTCCCCGGCTAGTGAAGCCTCGTCTGAACGATTCTGATCACAACCGGAAATGGCGATCATCATGGATACAGCCAACAGACCTATCCACATTGGACAAGCGCCCGCGATCAGGCGAAGCCGGCTATTGAAGGAAAACTTCACGGAAGACCGGGAACGGGTCTTGTTGTCCCGCCTGCCCAAAAGTAATTTCCATCCTTATCCCTGTACCAGTGTGAGTTACCGTCAATGGTCTGCCCATTACTGGTCCACCCCACATACTTGAGCTTGTTACCAGGTTTGGCCTTTCCTGCAATCTTCGACGCGGTAGTTGGCACGGACTCACGGATTCTTAATGTGGTTCGTGCCACGGTCCCGTCGCTGTCCTTTACAAAATTGTAGGTGGATGGTTCAGATACCTGGCCTTTTGCCAGCTTTATAAGTTTGTTGATATTTACCGTGCTGCCAGGACATGATTTGACCGTATAAATTTCCCGGTGACCGACAATAAACTTACGACTGACCGGGATATCCCAGCGATGACAAATATCCTTGATCAGTGCAGCACTGGCCGCATACATCTCGCTTGTCCAGGGGTCGTCGGCCTTCCCCTCATGTTCAATACCTATGGTGTATTTATTTGGATTAACACGGGGTCTTTCCTGTACAAGGTGGAAAGGCGCATTTGAAGACTTGCGACCGGCATGCCATGCCCCATCCGTTTCCTTTACATACTGGTGTATTTCACCATCTTTACCAATACCATAGTGCGCAGAAACATTACTGGGACTGGGAATATTTTGAAACCAGGCATCTGTACCGGCCAGTGTACCCTCCATAATATGTATCACTATGGCCTCAGGTTTCAGACCGCCGCGCCCGACTGAAAAGTTCGGGCTTTCAATCCACTTGATTTCCATATCATCCTCCGTACATTGCTCAATTTGATTACCAGTCGATCAACAGGTATCGAAAACTGATTATTCAGCGTTAGTTGAACCTAAGTATAGGTGAAGTATTAAACTTGTAGTGCCGTGCAGAACTGCTGGGGCCTTGACTGCGTGCTGGTCACGTATTCAACCAGGTGTTCACTGCATCGAAGTAGATGGAGATCGATCCCTTCAGCGTTGTTTCTCAAAACGAGCCGGGTTTGGCGGGACAAAGCTTATAAGCCGTACAGAATTGAATAAAATCCGGGTCGGCGTAACCCCTCTCATTTAAATAATTTACTGCCAGACCTGCCTTATCAAACTGCCCTTCAATGACAAAGCCTTTTGCAGCGATCAGGGCATTTTCACAACTTCTCAACGCACCATTAGAACCGGGGGCACCAGCAGAACCCGGGCTGGATTCAGGCACAACGGGAAACGTTGCAAGATCATCATCACCATTAATCTCCCACCATTGAAATCTTATTTCCTTGAGTTTTTCAGGGTCCGAGAGGGCCTGCGAATCGGGAGCGGCACCTTCCAGTTGCAGATTTAATGCCTTTTGCAGTTGAATGCTCGCCTCAGCTGAATTGCCTGTCAGGAAATTGATTCTCGCGAATGCCAACTGGAATTCGATGCAGGTTTGCCTTAATTCCGAATTTTGTTCCGCGACTCCACTGTCCGCGCCGATTTTCGTTTCGAGTTCTGACATCAGTGTATTCGCCTCTGCAAGCCGACCCGCTCCAGCCATAAGTTTGGCCAGCCTGAATTGCCGCATGGCTATCTCCTGAGGATAAAGGACATTACTGGGATCCGCTGCTGCCATCTGTTCCAGCACTGAAATCGTCAATTTCAGGTTGATTTCTGCCAAATCCAATCTCCCGGTATTGGATTGAATCTCCGCAAGCCCCGAAATAGCGTATGCGTAACGTCTCTTCAGGTCGTTGTCACCAGGGTCCGAGCGGGACAAGGATTCCGCCAATTGAAGCACTTTTTGTCGCAGCGCCATCGCGTTATCAAGGTTACAAGCCTCGTGCTGCACGTCGGCGGCCCAGGCAAGTGTGGTGGCATAATGACTCGAGTAGACGGTCTTGTCTGGCACCAATTGCATCGCTTTTTCAATTAGAACAATGGCTTTTTCCATATGTTCAAGTGTTTCTCCATCTACACCAAAACCACTCTCCAATTGAACAGCGGCCAAATTATTATGCGAGTACGACCGCTCCATAATCCAGTCGGGATTCTCAGGGTCGTTTTCAAGTAAAACCCCGGTGATTTCATGGTTTTTCCTGAGCGCAGGCCAGGCTTGAGCAAAATCACCCTGTTCAAGATAAAAATTTCCAATAAAATACTCGGCATTACCCAATTCGTACAGCAGATCGGTCGATTCAGGGGATTTATCACTTAAGCTGGATAAAAGATCACGCGACTGCAAAAAGGCTGCAATTGCCTCATCCGGCTTGCCCTGCAACTGGCCTACGCGGCCAACTTGCCGCAGGGTTAAGGCGACTCTCTTACCTGTTTCGGCCGTCAGTTTATCAAGGTCCAGATCCTGGAAATGCTTGGAGGCTTCCGAGGATATCAATGCGAGGGTTTCAAGATCCGTTTCAGATTGCAGCTTTTCTCCCAGGTCAACTATAAAAGTGGCCATCTGCTCTGCAATATCACGCTGGTGCTGTCTGGAAACCTGTAATGCCAATGTCAATACGACCAGGGAAAGTGCTGCTGCGATAGCCAGACCGGCAGCGACCATGATTTTTCGTCGCCGCTGCAGATCCCGCTGTCTGAGTTCATCCAGCCGGATCCCCAGCAAACCCGCGACCAGCTTGAGTTTTGCCAGCCGTTTGCCATCAGCAAACTGACGTGCATCGGCAGCAAGCGGTTCAAAACTCTGCTGGTTTGTGCCTTCAAAAAGTGCCGGGGGAAAACAACACTTTTCAGCAGGCTCGCGTTGCGGGTCACCATCAACGATAAGGCAAAATATCCTGCTGCCCTGGGGCGTAGTCCGAAATTTTCGGATTTCCTCATTGACCCAATGTGACTTGGCGGCGGCGGGCGAGCAAATAACGATCAGAGACTCAGATTGGTCTAGTGCTTCAGTGATCCTGTTGCTTAAATCACGGGCAGCAGATAAATCCTCACGATCCCTAAAAACAGGGTTTATTCGGGCAGGAATAGCACCTGACCGCCCCGGTTTGCCAACCAGTCTGCGGGGTATACGATAAGACTCAAGTGCGCCATGCAGCCATTTCGCCCAGGTTTCATCCTGATGGCTATAGCTTATAAACGCCTTGTAGCGAAGTTCAGCCAAGCTGCACCCGTCCCATTTCAGCTTGCCGGAGCTCTATGCCGACCAGGCTTAGCCCTAACGTCTTCCCTTATTTTCAATCGGCGGATCAAGTGTCAAACATTTTTTAGGTTCAGTTTCAGTTTCAGGTTTGCATGCCTGGATGTTATAAAAATAATCCCGTCTGATCGTGTTCTGATCAAACAGGAAAAACTTTTTGAGGGAATCATCTTTTAGTTGGTTCAGATAGACCTCACCGGATTTAGGGGTAAGAAGCGTTATATCGCCTTGCGCGTTATTCATAATGAAAAATTCCAGACGCTCGTTACGGTCCAGGTCTACAGAACAACTGGTCTTGATTTTGTTTGGACCCCGACAAATAGTGAATTGCGTTAACACCCAGCCTTTATCGTGGTCGTCCTTATTGAGCGTATAAGCTACCAGACCCGCATAGCCTCTCTTTACCCTGATACAATTTTTCTTATTGGTGTTCCTGCATTTTTTTAAGTCAGGATCAGTGCCACCGTCTATTGAATCAACCTCCAGGTAAGTACCTGCAGAATTGATTTTAAGCTTGACCTCCGGAGTACTTGTAAGCTTGGCGATTGTCGTGTCTGAGAAACTGATAAACCCCTTGGATACCAATAAAAAGGTGATGCCCGCTGAAACAAGTGCGACAAGCACTAACAGAGTAATCTGCTTGATATTCATGATTTTCTTCCCGTTGTTATATTGTTATGCCAAAGATCTGACGCCCTCACCAGGCGGGTAGAACCACCACATCCATTCCGGGTTACCAACCAAAATCTGAAGCAAAAAAAGACTAAAAAAAACCACTTCCGGCGTTTTCTTTTCAGTACTGCTTCAACATAAGCATAGTTGCTCGTCGAGTTTATTTCAAAATGATTGTAATACGCAGCGGTCAATTTTTGTCCGTCAGAAAATTGATTCAAGGAATGTGACGTCCGTGGCATCGCGCAACGCGGTTGCGTCTTTCAAGTATAGGTCACGTTCGATAGTCCAGTATTGGCACTGCTAAAAGTAACTTATTAAAAGGTAACTTACGGTCGCGGGATCAACCGATTTTATTTACTCCCAATTTACTCACCGGTTCAGCTAGAATTCACCCCAACATCATTTTTCCCAGGGTTCATTATGGATAGCTTTCTGATTTCAATCGCAGGCAACATTGCGGCAGGGAAATCGACCCTGACAAAGGCACTCGAAAAGCGCTCCGGCGGTAAGATCGTTTCCTTCCTCGAAAGAGTGGATTATGTGAAAAAGCACGGTTACCTCGAGAAATACTATAAAGCCGTGAGCGCCTATGACCGCCTGAAAGGGGCGAAACTCGATGGCAAAGACCCCGACCAGTTCCTGAAGATAAAAGAAGAGGCCGAGTACTGGGGTTACAAAATCCAGGAGACCTATTTCCTGTCGAGGTTGCTGGATCTGGGGGTGTTGAATGAACTGCTCCGAGACGGCCAGTCGGTGGCCCAGGACCGGAGCATTTATGAGGATCAGATTTTTACCAAAAACTCGAATAACTACGAATACATCACCGATGAAGATTACAGAAAGTACCAGGACCTGTTCAAACTGGTGATGGTGAATAAACCGACCCCCGATCTCATCATCTACCTGGAAAGTGATGTGGAGACCCTTAAATCCCGCGTCGTGGAACGTAGCCGCGGTGAAGAATCCGAAATTGCCAGTACCGGGAGCACCTACCTTTCCAACCTCAATGACCTTTACAGGCCCTGGATCATGAAATGCGGTCACCCGTATCTCATCATCGACACTGAGGCTATCGACTTCCGTACAAGCGATGGGCTTGAAAAGGTCGTAGAGGGTATCGTCCGATGTGTTCCGGAAACAAAAAGGCTTTTCGAATGAAACGAACCATCGGCATTATGGGGAACATCTCCGCGGGTAAAACCACCCTTTGCAAGCTGATTGAGAAACGCTGGGATTTTGTTTTCTACCCCGAGGAGGTGGATGAACTGGTGCTCAATTTCTACTACGGCGATCGCCGCGAGCATGCCTACAATACCCAGGTCTTCTTTCTTTCGAGCAGGTTCAGAAACTGGTGGCATATGACCATCTCGCCGCATTCGGGTGTCACCGACCGGATCAAGGAGGAGGACATCCACATTTTTACCGAGAAAAACTACCGCGATACCTTCCTCTCCAAATCAGAGAAGATGATTCTCGCCCATCAATTTGAAGCGATGAAGCACAATATCCCTGATCCCGACCTGGTGATCTACCCGCATACCGAGGTGGATGAACTCAAGGCTAGAATAGAAAAGCGGTTGCTAAAAGAGGGTAAGGTTCGGGAGGGAGAGCGAGGGCTTCTCGCCTCATCAGACACCTATATCGAAGACCTGAACACGCTCTATGAGGAATTCTACCCGCGTTACCAGGGCAATAAGCTCCGGATCGAGAGCAATGACTGGAAACTTGTCAATGACGACGGCTCAATCCGTTACGACAGTGAAGATGCCGACAAACTGCTCGGAATCATTAAACAGGCACTCAACCGGAACGACAAATAGATGGTGACCTGATCTTAGCCAAACTGTTGGTATTCAGGTTGTCATTAAACTTCCACAACAAAACACAAGCCCGGGCCCCGTCAGACAGGTAAATCTGTCATGCCACCAGGGTCATCCAGCCGACTTCTGTTGCACAACCCGGACAGAGGTTATCAACATGAACATGCATACACGTAAAACATAAACTATCGATACCGTGATTTGGTGTAAACGACCCGTAGTTTTTGGCGGCATTACTGCCCGTTAACAATATTCCGAAAAATACCTGCTAGACTACTAAGATAATATAAATGAAAATCATTATCATTTAAGTATAAAAAAGTCATTATCTTGAAAGTATAAAAAAGTCATTATCATTAAAATATAAAAGGGAAACCCATGAGAAATCTTTGTCGCATTCTCGTAGTTGATTCGCTTTGCCAAATTTCAGCCAGCATCACTACATTATCAATTTTATTTGCGTCGATCTTGCTGCTTACAATACCGCTAGTCGTAGAGGCGCAGGTGCAACTACCTTCCACCTACACGGTTTGTCCGGGAGTCGGGGTCTGTGACTACGAGTCACCAGACGACGCGGTCAACGACCCTGCCCGTGTCAATGATGATGTCATCAATATTTTGAATGATACCTACGTGCTTTCTTCGGAATTGCTGGTACAAAACGACATTACAATCAACGGCAATGACTCAGTCCTGGATGCCAATGGCAACCGCGGCGTGGAAATTCCGGGTGCCTACACAGTTTTCATAGACAATCTGACTATTCTCAATGGGCGCGATCCCGGTGAAGCCCCAGGTGGTGCAATCATTGTCGGGGGTGGCGGCTTTCTCACGCTGAGCGGAGTGAGAGTGGAAGACAGCTCGGCCGCAGGTGGTGGTGGCGGCCTTTATAACATCGACTCGACGGTAATAATTTCTGATTCGGTCTTTCTTCGCAATGATGCAGGGGGTTCGGGGGGGGCAATACTTACCCGTGGCGATGGTGCATTTACCGAACTGACCCGTGTGACGATTGACGGCAACACGGCGTTTAGCCGCGGCGGTGGTCTGTCTGCCGAACAGGGCGCGGTGGTCAATGTCACTGAATCAACCATCTCCCGGAATGGGGCATTGTCATCGGTTCTAACCGTTAACAATCCGGCGATATCTGGCACAACGGTTTCATGCGGGCCCGGCTGGCTCGGACAGACATTCGTAGCAGACGCCTCCGCACTATCGTCATTTGAATTCGATATCCGCCTCAACGGAGCACCTATAGGAACGGATCCGCTGTTAGTTATCCCTAACGATATCAACATACCGGGGCAGGTCCGTGAGGGTGGGCCAAACGGACCCATTATCGCAAATGCTACCGCCTTCGCGCCGGGTGGCGTGTGGCCGGGAGGATCCACTCAAACGCTGACCTTCAACCTGGACGGTTTGGTGGCGCTGGTACCTGGTAATACCTATGCGATCGAATCCATTATCGCTGGTGCATACAGTATTTATATATCACCCGGTGATGACTATGCGAACGGTAGCCGGTACACCTGCGATGGCACGATCATTTCGGGTAGCGACTTCTACTTCGCCACTTATGGCGGCACGCCCGGCGAGGGTGGCGGCATATACTCAGATGGCACGGTCAATCTGAAAAACTCAACAGTATCGAGCAACGTCGGCGATGGCGCATTTGCAAGTGCAGGTAACAATGTTGTCAGCGCCGAATTCAGCACCGTGGTTAACAATAGTGGCAATGGACTGACGGCCGCAGCAGGTAATCCGGGGGGTGTCATTGCGTTCGGTGGCTCCATCCTCGCAGGCAACATCGGCAGCGATTGCTTTAGAGATGATTTAGGTGCACTTTCGGTTTCTGTGGACTTCAACCTTATCGGTGACATCAATGGCTGTGATTTTATTGTGCTGCAACAAAATGACCTGGCCGGTGGAGGGGCATCACCGATAATCGACCCGTTACTGGGTATCTTGCAGGACAACGGCGGCTCAACTTTTACCCACGCCCTTGACGCCGACAGCCCGGCTGTTGATGCGGGCGGTGATTGCGACCAGATTCCCGATAACCCATTGTTGAATGACCAGCGTGGAACCAGTCGGCCGCAAGCCGACGCCTGTGATATCGGTGCTTTTGAGCTCGCTCCTGCGCTTGGCCCACTGCAATCACAGATCAACGCAGCAGCACCCGGTTCAACTATAGATGTTGACGATGGAACCTACGCCGAGTCCATTACCATCGGCGACGGCAAGACCTTGTCCGGTTCAGGACCGGGCAACGTAATCATCGATGCCAGTAACCTCAATAGTTCTGCAATCACCGCCAGCGGCAATTTTTCGCTTATTGGTATTCGCGTGACCGGTGGTAGTTCCACCGGCCATGGCGGCGGCATTTTTGCTGATATCGACGGCACTGATATCAACCTGAATAATGTCGTTTTTGATAACAACAATGCGGTTTTGAACGGCGGTGCGGTTTACCTGCGCGACGGCTCGCTTTCCGGCATCAACACGACATTCACCAGTAACTCGGCCGGCGGCAATGGTGGTGCGGTTTTCAGCGGCACCAGCGCGGTCATCAGCGGCTCGCTATTTAACCTCAACCAGACGGGCGGGAACGGCGGTGCGATAGCCAGTACCGGTTTACTGACATTAAGTAACAACACCTTTCAAACCAACAACGCCGACAATGGTGGCGCCATCAGCATCGAGGGTGGTGTATTGGCTTCCGCCAATTCGAGCGACGACCTGTTTAACGGCAATATGGCCACCCGTGATGGCGGAGCCATTTACGAATCGGTCTCAAACCTGAGTGTTTTACGCAGCGTTTTCCAGTCCAACGTGGCTGGTGACAGCAATGGCGGTTTTGCCGGTGACGGTGGCGCGATCTATAGTGACCGTAGCGTGATCATCAGCGATAGCATTTTGTCCGGCAATAGCGCTGTTGAAGGCGATGGCGTACCAGGAGAAGGCGGCGCGATCTTCAATAATGGAACCTTGAGCCTGGTTGATTCGACCATAGAAAATTCCTCTGCCGGCGTGGGTGGCGGCTTATACGGCACCATCAATGGTATTGCGACCATCTCGGGCACCACTTTCAGCGAAAACGACGCGGATGATTCGGGAACCGCCGGTGGTGCGATCGGCGGCGCCGGCACCCTTGAGATTACCAACTCAACCCTGTCGGGCAATACGACAAGCGGCAACGGTAATGGCGCCGGCATCGGTTTACAGGCCGGCAGCGCCCGGCTGAATAATGTCACGCTGGCTTTCAATTCGGCAGCCGGCCTGGGTGGTCCCATATTTGCTGAAACCGGAGCACTCATTTCATTCAGCAACACCCTGTTCTCGGACAATACCGGCGGCGGAACCAACTGCGCCACCGTAACATCCTTGGGTTTTAACCTGTTTCAGAATACGCCCTGTCCGACTGCGGCCAGCGACATCACCGCAGAGCCGCTGATCAACTTTTTGGCTTCAAATGGCGGTCTGACACAGACACATTCATTGCAGGATTTAAGCCCGGCGATCGATGCCGGCAATACCCAACTGAACTACCAGACGTTTGACACAACGACTATCGGAGATTGGCAGCTCAGGGGCTTTGCTGACACAGATTCCGGAACGTTGCTGTTGGCGGCAGGAAACTCCACGGTGGGCTCGGCCTACTTGGTGGATCCAGTCGATGTTACTTTAGACTTTTCGGCCAGGTTCCAATTCAGAATGACGCCTGCGAATGGCACGATAGATTCTGCTGACGGAATCACCTTCTCCATGGTGGCCGACCCGACCGTACTGGGTGATAATGGTAATGCCCTGGGCATTGCGATATTTGATCCATTGGAAGTTGGTGTTGTCGAAGGCGTCTCGATTGAGTTCGATACATGGACCGATAACAATGGTGATGGTAACCAGGATCATGTCGGCATTGATATCGATGGCGATGTCCTGAGTACTAACCGGGCCTTTGTCGGCCCCAACGGAACGTTTTCCAATGGGTCTGATTGGACGGTATGGATTGATTACAACGCCACCAGCAGTGTTCTCGAGGTGCATTTGTCGGAAACGACAATCAAGCCGATCACTCCAACGATATCGACCACTGTGTCAATTGCTGAATTTGCCGGCAACTCCGCGTTTATCGGTTTTACAGGGGCTACCGGCTTCGAGCCTATCTCGGGCGCTCACCGCATCCTGAATTTCGATTTCGCCTATGGAGGCCTCTGTGAAACGACCGATCAGCGTGGCGATCCACGGCCAAAAGGTCCGGCTTGTGACATCGGTGCATTTGAGAGTGAGCCGATTCCGCTGGAGTTGGGCGAGATCTCTCTCTTTGCTGTCACCGACCTTGATTTTGGCGAGAGCTACCCCGGCGTGACGGATATTCCGATCATTGACATCCCGGTCGAAAAACTGACCGGCGATACCTTTAACGCACCGGAGTCGGCCCCGCTGGGTTCATTCCCGCTGGGATCGTTCCCGATCGGTTCATTCGACCTCAGAAGCTCGCCTCTCGGTTCATTCCCGTTGGGCTCGTTCCCGATCGGCTCTTTCCCGCTGGGCTCGTTCCCGCTGGGATCTTTCCCCTTGTCGTCCATTCCGCTGCTGACTGAAGGCGGCTGGACGGAAATCCTGAACGACATTCCTGCATTGGCCGGTGCACCGTTGCAAGTGGTCACGCTTGAACAGCTATTGACGCTGAACCCCCTGCCCGCATCCATTGCTAATGTAACACTGCGGAACCTGGCCATCGAAGGCTCGCCGCTGGCATCCTTGTCGTTACCGGGCCTGTCTCTTGGAAATACGACCGTGGCTGAACTTGATGCGTGGGCGCAGAGCGCCGATCCCACGACAACCGACAATGTCTGTGACACACTGAATGCCGCGGATTCGACATCCAGCAGCTGTGATAATACAGACACGCTGCTGAGCCTGGAAGTCAAGGGCGCACCAGTTTCCGCCCTGTCATTGTCGTCCTTGCCGCTGGGTTCCTTCCCGATTGGGTCGTTCCCTATCGGTTCATTCCCGATTGGTTCTTTCCCGTTGGGATCATTCCCATTGGGCTCATTCCCCATCGGTTCATTCCCGATTGGTTCTTTTCCGCTGGGATCATTCCCACTGGGTTCATTCCCCATCGGTTCATTCCCATTGGGTTCCTTCAACCTACTGGCTGCGCCCATCGGCTCGTTTCCACTGGGCTCGTTCCCGATCGGCTCCTT